>Ga0208160_1000025_pt1 | contig 59313 bp, 50 predicted proteins | sample CB_VirMetaG_FD_184536 | JGI IMG/M metagenome (GOLD analysis project Ga0208160, IMG submission 184536) | Freshwater to marine saline gradient viral communities from Chesapeake Bay - CB_1504_1 Viral MetaG (SPAdes) (version 4) | ecosystem: Environmental > Aquatic > Marine > Coastal | place: USA... | reverse complement strand
TTGTGTTGGAACTAAAAAACCTTTGGCTTGATATGTTTTACGATGAAATCTTCGATGACTATTGCAATTCAAGAGAAAACGAAATGTACAACGATTCAATCTTTGAAAACTACTACAATTCAAAACACAAATAATATGAGTACAATAGAAAACTGGCTAACAAGCCACGCAAACAAAAACACACAAGATAATTTTATAACTTTAAAAACAAAAACAGATGAACAGAGAAGAACAATTGCAAGAGGAAGTGAAAAAGTTAATGAGGTTTATAAAAACTTACGAGGACTTGGAAGTAAGAGCAACAGAACTAAAATCGAAAGGCCAGTTTTTGGATGCTCGAACTTGTATTGAGCAATCTAGAGAATATTTTTTGCTATCAGAAAATCAAAGAACTTATTTAAAAATCTTAATTAACAAATTATGAAATATAACCCGATAATTACCAACCCAAAGAAGTTGCGCCAAGTTTTAAACGCTCCAAAAGATTTGAACATTGAAGATTTAGCAAGTATTTCCGGATATAGTTTGGATGATATTTTTAGTAAGAACAGAGTAGCAGACTTGGCGGAGTGGAGGCAAGTTATTCAAACGTATTTAAGGTCGCAAGAATTTACGTTATTAGAGATAGGTAATCTTACAAATAGACATCATTCAACTGTTATACATAGTTGCAATAATATTTGCGATTTGGCTAAAATGCACGATAAGAAACTAAACAGAAAATTAGATAAATTAAGAAACGCAATTGGAAAACCAGCCTTTGAAAGTTTGCTAATTCCACAGGCGTTAACGCTAATGCAAAACGAATTTAACAGAAGGTTAAACTAAAAAAATGAACAAAGAAAATCAAATAAAAGTAGTTGTATTGTTGGGAGTAACTAACACGATTATTCAATATATTGAGGACATAACGCAATACCATCCCAATCTAATTAGACACGAGTTAAAACGTTCTTTGAACAATTCTATATCAGAGATTGAAAAGCAACACGAGCGCATCTTTATGGGCTTGGATGGCAAAAACAGAACCGATGTAGCAGAACAAATTAACGAAATTACAATAGGTTTTGATAAATGGGTGAAAGAAAATTTTAACTTTGAACTATAAAAAAAGCAATATTAGCGTTCAATGATATTTTTGCCCTTTAAACAATACAACTCAAACTTTGGTACAATAATGTTTCTGTATTACGAAGCGTTAACAAACGATTGTTTTTTTGTTGATGAGCAAGGTTATGTTGTTATTCTTCCAGAAGGTACTATATTAGAGGAAAATTACACGCAATTAAATTAAAAACAATGAGAGTAAAAGCAAGAAACAGAATAGCAAAAAGTTTTTTTTATAAGCCGTATTTGAAACACTACAAAAGGTCTTTAAATAAACTTTGGATAAAAATAAAACAAAACCAATTTATTAATAACGAATTTGATTGATTATGAAAGTAAGAAAAAGATTAAAAGCATACGAAGCCGTTACGCTTGGGTTTGAAGTAAAGGAATACAATAAATATATGCTAACCAATAGCCAACTTGAGCAATTGGAAAGGTTGAGAACTTCTGTAAATACAGAATTTAAGGAAATTAAAAGAACAACCAACGGCAAAGGTCAATTAGTTAGCAAAGTAGAAAGGTTGTCGGCGTCAAATTTAATTGACATACCAGAAAATCACATAATAACTGGAGTATCGACAAACGTTACCACAGGTCAGCAATGGGTAAAAACTGGAATAGATAAAGTTAAAGAAATTGATGAGGTAATTAAACAAATAGATTTTGATACAATTGTAGCGAAATACGTTGATAATTGGATTGTTCCGGAACAAGATAAATTTAAAAACGATTATCTAGATTTTGACAGATTAGTTTATACTGATGTTCATATTGGAATGACAACAAACGAAAACGGCTTTTCTTTGTATGGTGGCAAGTGGGACGAAAACGAAATAAACAAAAGACTTGCAACTATAATTAATCACACTATAAAAAATCAAAAATCAAAGGTTTTAATCATTGACGAACTCGGCGATTTTATGGACGGCTGGGACGGCGAAACAACGCGCAAAGGACATAAACTTCCACAGAATATGGATAACGAAAAGGCGTTCGATATTGGATTGCGTTTTAAAGTTTCGCTTATTGATAGTCTAAAAAATCACTACGACAGAATAATTTGCCATAATATTTGTAACGACAATCACGCTGGCTCGTTTGGATATGTAGTAAATTCAGCTTTTAAGTCTATTGCAGAATCAAAAGACAGCAAGGTAAGTGTAGTAAACATCCGTAAATTCATAGACCATTACACGATAGGAAACAGATGTTTTATTTTATCGCACGGAAAAGATAGTAAATCGTTAAAGTTTGGATTTAAACCTTTTTTAGATTCTAAGCAAATAGAAAAAATTAGCGGTTATATTGACCACCATAATTTACATAATTTTGAGATTGAGTTCAGCAAGGGCGACAGCCATCAAAAACTATTTGACGAAAGTACAAGCGAGAAGTTTAGTTATTACAACTATGGTGCGCTATCTCCTTCCTCTGAATGGGTGCAAACCAATTTCAAACGTGGTAAAAGTTTCTTTGAAGTGTTTAACTATTTAAACGACGGAACAAAAACGCATAACCCGTTTGTATTTAACTGGGACAACAATCGAGATGAAATAAAAAACGAATATTAATAAAAAATTGTTATATTTGTAAAAACAAAACAAAATAAAAACAAAACAATTAAATTTAATAATATGAAAATGTTGATTTGAAAAAAGAAAACCCCACTTTTGGCAACGGATTGCGGCTATGAAGCGTTGCCGATTTAAACGCACTAACCTTTAAATTAAAAACAAGATGAATAAAGAGAACGAAACTTTGAGAACCACCCAGCACGGCAATGATTTTATAGCCGATGTTAGGCGTAGTTCTTTTCACAAACCCAAAAAAGAACAATACACTGCTATAATCGAATTTGAAGTAGTGAAGCCACAACACGAACTTGAAACGGTAGGAGAGCGATTAAAACTATCAATGTTTGGCGAGTACTGCCCCGATGCTTCACTGCGAGGTTATGAATTAGAAGAACTATTAACTAAACCACAACACTACCGACCAAAGGTAATAGTTCAAATGGGCGAAACCGTTTTTTTGAATTACGCCTAACACCAAAACAAGAAAACGTTTCAATGTTTCTTGTTGACTGTTATAATCCGTTTAATGGAGTAACTTTGTCTAGTTTTTATAGAAAAAAACTGGACATTTAAAATAAAAAATAAACAAATAAATATGAACGTAAAAGGAAAGATTAAAGTAGTAGAACAAACAATTGTAGTTAATGAAAAATTCAGAAAACGCGCTTTTGTGGTGGTAACAAACGAAACTTACCCACAAGAAATAGCAATGCAATTATCTCAAGACAAAGTAGATTTAATAGATAAATTTTCTATCGGTCAAGACGTAGACGTATCAATTAATTTGCGAGGTCGCTCGTGGACTGGAGACGACGGTATTACAAAATACTTCAACACAATAGAAGCGTGGAAAATAGATGCTTTTACCGCTATTCCAGAGCCGTCTAAAGATATGGCATTTTAAAAAATAACAACTAAAACAAGCCCTATCATTAATTTGGTGGGGTTTTTTATTATTATGAAGATACTAATCAAACCATTATCAATAAACGAAGCGTTCCAAGGGAAGCGTTTTAAGACACCTAAATATAAAAGCTATGAAAACCATTTACTTATGCTTTTAAAGCCGTTAGAAGTGCCAAAAGGGCGTTTAAAATTGATTGCAACGTTTGGATTAAGTTCTAAAAATGCAGATTGGGATAACCCAGTCAAACCTTTTCAAGATTGCCTACAAAAAAAGTATGGTTTTAACGATAGAAACATTTACGAAGCTGAAATAAAAAAGGTAGATGTTAAAAAAGGAGAAGAATTTATAGAGTTTAATTTGTTAGAGTTAAAATAATTACTATATTTGTAAACGGTTCGGGCATGAACTTTAAAAAATTATTGTAAACCTCTTTAAATGAGTAGCGATGCCCCGCGAAAGTTTGAAGGGGTTTTTTTATTTAATCTAAAATAATTATGATTGAGGAATTTAGAGAAGTACCAGGTTACAACGGAATGTATCAGATTAGCAATTTAGGAACGTTTAAAAGTTTTAAAACTGGGAAGTGGAAAATTATTAAAGGCAGTTTTTATAAAAGTGGCAGGAGGTCTTTTCATCTTTATGATGGTTTAAAAGATAAAGTATTGAACGCTGCGGTTGTTATTATGATGGCTTTTAAAGATTTTAAGACTTGTGGACATAATTTAGTTGTTGACCACATAGATAACGACTGCACAAATGACAGATTAGATAATTTACAAATAATTTCAAATAGAGAAAATTTAAGTAAAGATAGACTTGGAGCTTCTAAATTTACTGGAGTTAGTTGGGATAATCAGCAAAAAAAATGGAAGACTAGAATTTCAATTAAGAAAATAAATATGCATTTAGGATATTTTGTTAATGAAAATGAAGCTGGAAATATGTATAAATTAGCTTTAGAAAACGTTCAAAAGTATAATGGGAACGCGAAACAGTTTAGAAATTATTTAAAATCAATAATGTAATGGCAGAGGGAAAAAAATCAGTACTTCTGTATTGTGATTTAATTCACACTATTGAAAAGATGGATAATGAAACAGCTGGGGAGTTTTTTAAACACTACTTGAGGTATATTAACGATAAAAACCCAGAAACAAACAATCCTTTAGTGGATATAACGTTTGAATCTGTTAAGCAGAACCTAAAGCGTGACCTAAAAAAATGGGAGGTAAGGGCTGAAAAGTCTAGGCAAAACGGAAAACTTGGCGGAAGACCAAAGCAAGAAGAAACCCAAGAAACCCAGCAGGTTATTTTGGAACCTAGAAAACCTGTAACAGATACAGTAACAGTTAATGTAACAGATACAGTAAAAGATATAAATAAAAGCGATTCTAAAGAATCTTTTTTTAATACTTTTTGGACTAAGTACCCAAATAAGGTGGCAAAGGATAAATGCAAAAGCAAGTTTATAAAATTATCACAAAAAGAAATTGATACTATTTTAGAAACTATTGATAGTTTTATATTGAATAAACCATTTAAAGAGTACACACATCCAAATCCAATGACTTATTTAAATCAAAAGCGTTGGGAAGACGAAGTAAATACAAACTTAAAGACTGGGAGCGAAACTAGCAACGACAAAGGATATTACAAACATTTAGACACCTTAGCGGAAAAAGCTAAACAACAAAGAGCATTTTATGAGCGTACTGAAAACGGGAAGTAGTAAAAACTATCTGCACGATTACAGAGATGGTAAGATAAAACAGGGCTTAGGCATTGGTTCACAAAAAATGGATAAGCACATTAGGTTTAAAATTGGTCAATTTGTTGGTATTTTGGGAGGTGCTAACTATGGAAAAACATATTTTGCTACTTGGTATTTTCTTTGCTTGGCAACTCAACACAATCTTAAATTTTGTTTGTGGTTGGACGAAAATAGCAAAGGTCAAATAATGCGAAATTTGATACAGATGTATTCAGGGATAAATTACATGAAATTATCGCACGAACAAATAGATTTTTACGCAGAGCAAATTGAACAATGGTTTACATTCGTTGACAATCTACGTCCGTACACGCCTAACGAACTTTTGGAAGTTTTTAATACCGTTAGTGCAGACGGCTATTTTGTAGACCCATTTAACCAACTTAATCACGATATGACATACAACTCAAATATTGAGTTTATCCGTAATTTGAAACGTTGGTGCAAAACGAACAAAAAAACAGTTTATTTGTCAATGCACCCAGTTACTTCTGCAGGTCGTAAAATTAGCGAGTACCCAAAAGGGCACGACTGGGAGGGGCATCCGATGATTCCGAGCAAGTCAATGGCGGAGGGCGGTGCTATCTTTGGCAATATGTGCGACGATTGGATAAACGTACATAGGCTACCTAAATTAGACACTATGAAAAACTATACGTTGATTGATATTGATAAAATTAAAGACAACGACACTGGAGGTTTGCAGACGACAACTGACGAGGTAATAATGTGCTATTTTAACGACGGTTTAGGATTCAAAATTGATGGAGTTGAGTGCATAAAAAGACAACAAATAGAAAAAATTAAGCCATTTAAACAAAACTTTGACTTTTGAAAAAACCAACGATTGAGGAGTTTACAAAATATTTGTTAAGTTTAAAAGGTTTTGAATTAGATAAATATGGAGAGTTAAGACACTACAACTTTCTGTTTTGGAATTTAGAAAAAGAAATAATAAACAAAAAAATAAAAGAGTATGAACAAAATTAGAACAGAAGAAAACGCTATGCTTGATAAGCAATTTAGACATCTATTTTATGGCAGTTTAGAAATAGGTCAGTTGATTATTAACAAAAAAAACTATTATGTTGTGATGCTAGGCAAGGAATTTTTGTACCCAACGTATAGAAAAAATACTTTGCAGGAAGATATTGAACGCGACTACATAAAAATAGTTAGAGAATTAGCGTCAATAACGGGGGAGAGCAGATTTAATAGCGATGGAATAGACTTATCAACTCTAAAAAAATTGGATGTTCCGACGGGTTTCTATTTAAAAAACAAAAAAAAATAATTAAATTGTGTTGTATTAATTAAATTGTATTATATTTGTAGAAATATTTAAAAACAAAAACAGATGAACAAAAAAACAATTTACGGAAAGCTGCTTGAATGTAAAAAGCAAATTGGGATAGTTGCAAAGAACGCAAAGAACCCACATTTTAAAAACACATATGCCGATATAAACGCTTTAATTAGTGCGGTTGAACCAATACTATTGGAAAACGGATTAGTGTTGTTGCAACCTATTTTTGAAGGCAAACAGTACACCGAGATACACGACGTAGATACTGGAGAAGAAGTATCTAGTTTTTTAGAGTTAAATACAACGCTTCCAAGTCAAGCAATGGGTTCTCAAATAACGTATTTTAGACGCTATACTTTGCAATCGCTTCTATCTTTGCAAGCAGACGACGACGACGCAAATTCTGCAAGTCAAGTAACGCAAACGCAAAAAGTTAATTTAGTAAAACCAAACTTTACAAGCGAGCAATTTCAAAGAGCATACGAAGCTGGTGCAACAGTTGATGACATAAAAACAAAATATACTTTGAGCAAGGAACTTGAAAAATCATACAATTTATTCTTATCAGCAAAACAAATAAACAATGAGCGCAAACAGTAAAATATGGTTGACTTGCAGAATGGAAGAGCAACACTATAACGAACTTGAATTACATAATTTTCCGGAAATACAAATACTTTCAATTGAGCCGGAATACGATTATTCAAACGATGAGTTGTGGTTAGAATTTAAACAAAATGCTGGTAAAGCATACAAGGATAAGAAAGAAAGAGAACAACAAATTAGAAACGAAAACAAATAAGATGGAAAAAGAAAAATGGCATATCGTTTATTATGTTAACGACGGATTGTATTCTAGAGGAATAACTTTAGAGGGTAGTCTTGAGGAATGTGTAGCAACATTCAAAAAAGATTATGGACATACAATAGAAATAATTTATAGACCAAAATATTAAAATGACTAAAATACACAAAGAACATTTAAAAATAGTTAAAAATCATTGCAAAGCAACTAATCAATCAGTAAAGACGTTCTTTAGAAAGGAGTTGAACTATTTTAACTCAAAGAACGTTGACGACATTATGAAAGGTACAAAGTCAATGAGCCATAAATCAATGTGCAAACTATTACAAGTAGCAAGTGATAGAGATAGCAAATAAAGAACATTTAACCCAGCCAGAAATTATAGCCTTAATCAAAGAGTATATTTTCCAAGTTAAAGGCGTCAAAGTAGAGCCATTTGTACACAGCAACCCTTTAGTAATTCAAAGCGAAGTTCGAACAATGCTTGAAATGATGCCTTTTGCAATAGCTTATTTTAAAGAAAAAACTTAATTTGCTGCATATTAACAAAATTGTGTTATATTTGTAGAAACAAAAACAAAACAAATGGAAAATTTAAGTAAAAAACAAAAGTATTTTAAAAAGTTTATAAGTAGCGTTAACAAAGAATATTGTACGGAAATAGATTTATCGTATTACGTTACAGAATACGTTGAAGATTTTGATACGTTTCTTGAAGAAATAGACAATCAAGGCGGTTTTGATATTGAAATTGTTTATTACAAAAATGCAATGAAATATTTGACAGAAAATGATACTTCATTAACTGATTCGTTAACAATTGCGCACGAGTTTGGATTTGATATGACAAAAATAACAAGCGAAATACTTGCTTCATTACATTTAAGTCAAAAAACAAAAGAAGAATTTTATGAAATTGAAGATTTAATTAATGATTTTTTCAATGAATAAAAAAATGATTATATTTACCGACAATGGAAAGAATTGTTAAACACCACAAAGAGTGGATTGATATAGTTAAAAGTTTTGGAGGTGGAGATATGTCCGAAGATATTGTGCAAGATACATATCTTCGGATTTTGCGTTTAAATTACATAGAGAAGTTTACGGGAGAAGAAATAAACAAGGGCTACATTTGGCTTACTCTTCGAAGCGTATATTTTGACTATTTAAGAGCAAACAAAAATAGGGAGGTTTCGATAGATAAATTCTATTCTATTTGCGATGAAGAAAAAAGCCCGTTTGAGGATGAGGCAAGTTTATTAATTAGCAATAAAATAGAAGCAGAAATAAATTCTTGGGATTGGTACGATGCAATGTTGTTCAGAGCGTATAAAGATTCTGATTTATCAATGCGAGATTTGTCAAAGTGGAGTAAAATAAGTTTGTCAAGTATATTTTTAACAATAAAATGTTGCAAAGGAAAGTTAAAGCGTAGGATAGGAGAGGACTACGAAGATTATCTAAATAAAGATTTTGAATTAATAAAGTAAATATGAAAAAACCAGTAAAAAAAACAACACGAAAGCCAGCAGTAAAAAAAACGTCTGTTGGTTTTGGCGATACAGTAGAAAAAGTGCTTGAAGCAATAGGTGCTGATAAGTTGACGAAATTTGTTATGGGCGAAGATTGCGGATGCGAAGAGCGAAAAGCAAAACTAAACGCAATGTTTCCGTACCGAAAACCAGAATGTTTAACCGAAGCTGAATACAATTACTTTTCAGATATACAAATAAAGACAAAGAACACGTTTAAGCCTTCCGAAGTTACTAGAGTGAGGGAAATATACAGCCGACTGTTTAAAGTTCGTTTAGAGCCGTCTAATTGCGCATCCTGCTTTAATGAAATAGTAGTTAAGTTAATTAAAGTTTACGATACATACACAGAAGAAAATGCAATCTAAAAAAGTAAAAATATCAGATGTTAAGATTAACCCAGACAATCCAAGGTTAATAAAAGACGATAACTTCCGGAAGTTAGTTAAGTCAATACAAGAGTTTCCCGAAATGTTAGAAATTAGACCTATTGTAGTTAATAAAAATATGATCGTTTTAGGTGGTAATATGCGTTTGAAAGCGTGTAAAGAAGCCGGAGTAAAAGAAGTTCCGATAATAGTAGCTGATGGTCTTACGGAAGAACAAGAAAAGGAGTTTTTAATTAAAGACAACACAAGCGGAGGGGAATGGGATTGGGATGCACTCAATGAAGAATGGAATATTGAACAACTTGAAGATTGGGGGTTAGATATTCCCAACTTCGAAACAGATGAAGTATTAGAAGTCGAAGAAGATGATTTTAGTGTTCCACAAGGCGGTATTGAAACTGATATTGTTTTAGGTGATTTATTTGAAATAGGAGAACATCGTTTACTTTGCGGAGATAGTACGTGTTCAGATACTGTTGCTAAGCTAATGAACGTAGAGAAAGCAGATATGGTATTTACTGACCCACCTTATGGAGTTAGTTATACTGGAGGGCATAACAAAAAACAAAGAAAAGGAATTGAAAGTGATGAGTTTCAAAACGAAGATTTATCTAATTTATTTCAAGATTCTATAAATAATGCTTGTATATTTTCAAAGGACACTTCTCCATTTTATATTTGGTATGCAGGGGGTAAATCAAAAGAAACTTATTTAGGATTATCAAAAACACCAATTGAAGTTAGAGCGGTAATTTGTTGGTATAAGGTAAAAAGTGGTTCTGGTGCTTTTATGAGCCAATACATACCTAATTACGAACCTTGTATTTATGGACATAAGCAAGGGAAAAGCATTAATTGGTATGGTCCAACAGATGAAAAAACAGTTTGGGAATTTCCAAAGGACAATAAAAATGAATTTCACTTAACACAAAAGCCAATTTTAGTTGTAGAAAGAGCATTGAAAAATAGCAGTAAAAGTAACGATTTAATATATGATTGTTTTTTAGGTGGTGGGTCAACAATGGTAGCTTCACATCAACTTAAACGCAAATGCTACGGAATGGAATTAGACCCAAAGTATTGTCAGGTTATTATAAATAGAATGCTTACATTAGATTCAACTTTAAAGATAAAGAGAAATGGAGAAGATTATACATTGTCAGTTTAAAGGGCAAGACGGATACAAGTATGCAAATAATGGTAAATGTTTTACTTACAACAAAAACCAACAATCAAAAAGAAAAGCATACGAAAGAGCCAGTGAGCAAATGATTAAAGCAGAACACTCAAAGGATAAATAATCAACGAGAATACAACAATAAAATGGCGAACAAAGATATACAACCACGATGGGGAAAAGGCGAAAGCGGAAACCCAAAAGGTAGACCAAAAGGCAGTAAAAATAGGGCGACTATTGCTAAGTATTGGCTTGAAGTAAACCAAGATTTAAAAAACCCGTTAACTGGCGAAAACGAGAAGATGAGCCAAGAGGACTTAATGACGTTGGCACTAATTAAAAAAGCAAGGGACGGAGATGTGCAGGCTTACAAAGCGTTAATGGATTCTGGTTATGGATCGCCAATACAGCAAATAGAACAAACTAATATAGAGCAACCATTATTCCCAGATGTTCAAGAGGACAACAAGCATTAACAAGATACTTTCTTTAAAAAAAAGAGTAAAGATAATACAAGGCGGAACGTCTGCAGGTAAAACTTTTGGCATACTTCCTATTTTGATTGATAAGGCAATAAAAACTAATAATATTGAAATATCAGTAGTTGCAGAATCTATACCTCATCTTCGGCGTGGTGCGTTAAAAGACTTCTTGAAAATAATGAGATGGACAAACAGATACACGGATGGAAACTTTAACAAATCACTTTTGACGTATCAATTTAAAAATGGTAGTTCAATAGAATTTTTTAGTGCTGATGATTCAAGCAAATTAAGGGGTGCGAGGAGAGATATACTTTACATAAACGAGTGCAATAACGTAACTTTTGAATCATACAACGAGCTATCTATAAGAACAAAAAAGGAGGTATATTTAGATTTCAATCCGGCAAATGAATTCTGGGTGCATAAAGAATTAAAAGACGAAGAAGATTCAGACTTTATTATATTAACTTACAAGGACAATGAAGCCCTAGACCAATCAATTATATCACAAATAGAAAAGAACCGCGCAAAAGGTCTAACAAGCGCATACTGGGCTAACTGGTGGAGAGTTTATGGACTTGGAGAAATAGGAAGTTTAGACGGCGTTATATTTAGTAATTGGAAAGAGATAGATAGCATTCCGGATGAAGCTGTTTTAGTTGGTTTAGGTATGGATTTTGGCTATACAAACGATCCGACTTCTATTATAGAGGTTTACAAATGGAACGGAAAAAGAATATTAAATGAAATATGCTATAAACAAGGAATGTTAAACTCCGATATAGTGAAAGTTTTACCTAACAATGTTATAATTTACGCAGATTCAGCAGAACCAAAATCAATTGCCGAGATCAAAAGGTTTGGTAAACTAATAAAGGGAGTAACAAAAGGCAAGGATTCAATTCTTTATGGCATAGACGTTATGCAAGGACAAGAATATTTGGTAACAAAATCAAGCGTTAATTTAATTAAAGAATTAAGATCATATTGTTGGGACACTGATAGATCTGGAGAAAGGTTAAATAAACCAATTGATAACTATAATCACGCAATAGACGCAATTAGATACCACGAAATGGAATCAATAGGTTTAAAGTCAGATTATGGAAACTATGCAATTCACTAGATACAAAAATAAACATTAAACGTTATTATATTATGGAGGTTAAAATTACGGTACCAAGTTCATTATCAGAAATTCCCTTAAAACACTACCAAGAGTTTTTAAAAGTTCGCGACGGTTCTACGGATGATGAATTTATTGCACAAAAAATGGTGCAGATATTCTGCGGTATAAGCCTATCAGACGTCGTTAAAATGAAATTAACTTCCCTTAATGAATTGGTAGTTCACTTTACAAATTTGTTTAGCGAGAAGCCAAAATTTAAAACTACATTTGAGATAGGTGGCATTGAGTTTGGATTTATTCCAGACCTAGAGGAAATATCTTATGGCGAATATGTTGATTTAGAAAGCCATTTGTCAACTTGGGAAAACTACAATAAAGCAATGGCGGTTATGTACCGACCAATAAAAGAAAGGAAAGGAAACAAGTACAACATTAAAGACTACGACCCAGACAAAGATATGCAGGAGTTGATGAAGTTTGCACCCCTAGATGTATGTATATCATCTTCGGTTTTTTTTTGGACTTTAGGAAGCGAGTTATTGACGGCTACCCTCAACTATTTGGAGAAAGAAGTGAAGAAGAACAAGAAGATATTAACGACTTTAGCGAAAGAGGGCAATTTGCCAAACAATGGGGATGGTATCAAAGCATTTATGCAATCGCAAAGGGAGATATTACAAAGTTTAACGAGATTACCAAATATAGACTTACTAAATGTCTCACCTATCTCGTATTCGAAAAGCAAAAAGGAGAAATTGAACAAAGAGAACTTAACAGACAAATGAAAAGATGAAAGGATTTTATAGCATAACCCAAAAAATTAAAGAACATTTTGAAGCCGACCCTTTGGTTAACACAATTACAGAGGGGGATATATTCGACGTTGACCTAAAGAAGCAAAGTATATTTCCGCTAGTTCACTTAATGGTAAACAATGCAACGTTTGAGGGCAATGTAGTAAGGTTTAACGTGTCTTTAATTGCTGCCGATAATGTAGATGTTTCAAAGGATGAGGTAACTGATTTGTTTATTGGAAACAACAACGAGCAGGATGTTCTTAACACGCAACTAGAGATACTTAATAGATGCTATACAATGCTATTGCGTGGCGATATGTGGGATGATAAGTTTGTGGTGGATGGCAACCCAAACTGTGAGCCTTTTACCGAACGTTTCGAGAACTATTTAGCTGGTTGGACAATGACATTAGACATCCTTATTGCTAACGATATGACAATCTGCTGATGCAAAATAGCGAGGTACAAAAGGAGTTAAACAAGTTTGTAAAAACTGTTGTTGAGCAGTCAAGAAAAAACTTGAAACAAAAGAACTCGTCTAGCAAACTTTTCAATTCAATTGGAGGCGAAGTTAAAGTGTCGCCCAATTCTTTTGACTTGGAGTTCTTTATGGAAGATTATGGGGTGTTTCAAGACGCTGGGGTAAGTGGTAAAAAGCAAAAATACAATACGCCTTATTCTTATAAGTCTAAAATGCCCCCGCCAAAAGCGTTTGACAAATGGATGGTTCGCAAAGGTATTGCACCTAGAGATGCAGGAGGTAAATTAATGAAGCGTAAAAGTTTGGCTTTTTTAATAGCGCGTTCAGTATTTAACAAAGGAATAAAACCTAGTTTGTTTTTTACCAAACCTTTTGAAGCTGCATTTAAGAATTTACCCGAGAAGTTGATAGAAAAATATGGCTTAGACGCAATACAATTATTCAATTCACAAATAGATGAAATTTTAACAAATGAGTAATATAAACACAAGAAGCCCGTACATAATTTCCATTGATGAAATTGGGCAAGTAGAAACAAAGGTTGAATTGTTTATTTGGAATGGAACGGGTGGCGCACCGTCAACACCAAACTACACCTTAAGCAAACAAATTGCATCTTCTTTAATAACGGCTACAAACTACGATTTATCGCCTTACATAAGTGAGTTTATTAATCACAACTTAATGCAAGGACAGCCATCTAATAGCGCAGCAACGCCATCGGGACAATGGTGCAACGTTAAGATAAAGAAATACAAAAGGGTTTTAGTAGACTTTGTTCAAGTTGGGGCGGATGAAACGTTAAAGGCGTTTGATGGTTACGGCTATTTCACGGACGGTTCAAACCCAGTTTTATCTGGAGTGCTTTTGAATGAGGGTAGTTATTACTATGACCCAAACCAAAATGTTGGATGGGTTACATTAGTAGACCCAAACATTGTGCAGGCAAGGTGGGACAATCTTACTACTTTAGCTTTTCAAGAAATTGCTATAACGCCAAATACTGTTCGCGATATTTCGAGAGTTTATACGGGGTGGAAAAACGACGGAAACAAATTAGTTTTTACAAATGACAGCGATGATGTTCTTTGGACTGGTTATTTTTATCCAAAGGTAGAATGTAAGTACCAACCTATACAAGTTGATTTCATAAATAGGTACGGCGCTTTTCAAAGGGAGTTTTTCTTTAAGGCTTCGACTGAAAAAATAAAAGTTGAAAACAAAGAATACAACCTTATGCCGTCTGTTTATCCTAACTACTACCAAAGCGAGGGACAACGCAAAATCTTTAACGCTAACGGTTCTAAGACAATAGAGTTGAACACAGATTGGGTGGATGAAAGTTATGCCGATACGATACAGCAATTGATGCTATCCGAAAGAGTTTTAGTGAATAGCTTACCTGCTAAACTTAACACAAAATCAACTGAACTTTATAAGCACATTAATAAAAACTTAATCAACTATAAATTAGAATTTGACTTTGCTTTTGACTTAATAAATTCTGTAATATAATGAATAGAAAAGTACAGATATACGTTACAACATCGCGCAACCAAGAAAATATAAACGCTGTTGTTCACTACTTTTATAGACGAGTAACGGATGACAATGGTACGTTTGAAGCTGAGCAATGTTTGAGAGATTCCTTAACTGGCTCAACTGGATTTATTCAAAATACAGAACGCCTTGAATTGTTTGAGGACGAGCAAATAAATGTTGTTTCAACCGTTCAAAACATTCAAGATATTAGTAAAACTTTTACAGACTTTTCGCAGTCTTTTACTATACCGGCATCAACGCATAACAACGCCATATTTCAACACTTTTATCAATCAGATGTTGACGCTTCAATAGACTACAATCTTCGCTTAGATGCGTTTATTGAGATAGATTTATCTTTCTTTCGTAGAGGGAAATTACAGATTGAAAAAGCTAATCTAAAAAATGGAAAGCCCGAAAGCTATACCGTTACTTTTTATGGCGACGGTAAAACTTTAAAAGATTACTTTGGCGAAGATTTGTTAAGCGATTTAGATTACACGCCTTACAATCACGATTACACACAAGCGGAGTTTTTAAATAGAATTGAGGACGCAACAAATGCCTACGATGTTAAGTACCCTTTAATTACTTCAAATAGGTTGTGGAGTTACGGAGCGGAAATAATTAACGCCACAACGCCAAGCTACATAAACCCTACAACTTTAGCTAATGACATAAGCACAAATACTGGAGCAATAAGTTTGACGGAGTTGTTTCCAGCGTTAAGAGTTTCAAGTATCTTCTCGTTAATTCAACAAAAGTACGGCGTAACTTTTGAGGGTAATTTCTTGAGTGATGAAAGTTTTACCAAGTTATTTTTATGGTATAAGAACTCAATAGGTTACGTTCAAAGCGGGGCTAACTATCCGGTAGATTTTACTGCTATAAATTCAAATACTGGAACGTACAATATATCGCCTTATGTAGATTTAACAAATAATAAAATCAATTTTAATTATTATTATGAGACTGGCATAACAGATGGTAGGCACAATATAACTTTTAACATTAATACAGTATCAAATTCAAGTTTATATTATATTGATGTTTATAAAAATGGAGTTTTAACAAATTCTTATCCAAAAAGTGGTACGGGTTCAATAGTGGTTGTATCTAGTAAAAATATACCTAGCCTTAACGATGTTTATAGTTTTTCAATAAGAACAACAGCTACGATTGTTATAACAAGCACGACTACTTATAATTTTTCTTATTTTATTTACGATGTTGCAACTGGTTTTACTCCTTACTTATCTTCTGTTAATATTGCAAATGCAACTATTACTGCCACACTATTAACAAACTTGGGTTTAAATTGTCCAAAGATGAAAGTTGCTGATTTCTTTGCTGGAATCTTAAAACAGTTTAATGCAACTTGTGTAAGTACAGCGGAGAACGTTTACTATATTGCACCATTGGATGATTGGTACGATAAAGGCAGGAAGATTAATATTTCAAGGTTTGTTGATATTGAAAATATTGAGGTGGCAAAAATGCCTTTGTACAAAAAAATATCTTTGGAATTTGAACAGTCAGAAAGCATACTAAACAAACAATTTATTGAAAACAATAATCGGGGTTATGGCGATGCGGTAAACGCTTTTGATTATGACGGTGGCGATTTTATAGTAAAGTTACCTTTTGAAAATCTACTGCAACAAACTTTCACGGGAACAGATTTACAAGTTGGATATTCGTTAACTAAAGAACTAGCATCGTACGTTCCAAAGCCTACGTTATTCTATCAATATGACAACCAAGCGTGCAGCTTTAAGTTTCAAAGTAGTGGAGGCCCAGTTACCGTTTCAACTTATACGCCATTTGGTCAAGACTTATTTAAAAGTTTTGAGAACTACACGCTTAACTTTTCGCCAGAGTTTTCTTCTTTACTTTTGGAGCCAATATTTAACACGCAATACCAATCGTATTATTTTGGCTACCTATCCAACCTTTACAATTTAAAGCAAAGATTAGTAAGGGTTAAAACAAAACTTTCTTTGTCTTTGCTTACTGGTTTAAAGCTAAATGATAGGTTAATAATTAGAGATAAGCGTTACATAATTAACGAAATGAAATCAAACCTAACTACGGGAGAAGTTGATTTTAGTTTGTATTTAGATTTTAGAGGTTCTTTGGCAGGGTCTTACGTAGTACCTAGCACCGGTGGAACAATTCCTTTAGCAATAAGTTTACCTAACGGGGCTGAAAGCGTTACAATTGGCGTTAGTTCCGAAGAGATAACTTTGTCAAAATACTTTTTAACAGAGGATGAAGTTATAAGTGCAACTATGCCAGCGGCTCCAGTAGATACGGTTTCTTTTTTAGAGTTGGCATATTTAAATGCAGGAGGAGAAATAACAAACGAAAGGATAAATATTATAACAATATAAGATATGATGCAACAAATTATTACAATGTTACAAATGGATAATTTCTATGGAGAAAGTGAATTTATAGACATTGCAAAGGGTAAGTATAAATTGAATACTACTTTTAAAAAGATTTTAAAGCAAGAAATAAGAAAAATTAAAAGCGTGAAATAATGGCACAAACTAAAACTATAAAAATAAACGTAGATACAAAAAGTGCTACTGCTGGAGTTGACAATCTTAACAACTCAATAAAGCAAACGGGAAACGAAACTAAAAACGTTTCGACAAACGCTTCCAATATGGGGGGTAATCTTAACGCAATAAGCGGTGGAGCAGTTGGTAAATTTACGGCGTTAAAAACAACAGTTTTAGGTGTTGCAACTTCTTTTAAATCTTTAGGGTTTGCCATTGCAGCAACTGGAATAGGCGCTTTGATTATTGCTATACTAGCGGTTAAGCAAGCGTTTACAGCTTCAGAAGAAGGTCAAAACAAGTGGACGAGAATAACAGAAAAACTTGGTATAATTGTGGGCAAGGTTACCGATGCAATTGCTGATTTTGGAGATTTAGTTATTACAGTTGTAGGGAAAATTGGTAGCGGTTTAGCCAAAGGTGCAACTTATGTTACAAAGTTTTTTGATACAATTACATTTGGTGCCTTTGGTGCTGAAAAAGCATTAAATAAATTATCAGATGCAAACGATAAAATATCTAAAAGGGCTAACGAAAGAGCAGGGCAAATTGCTAAAGCTGATGTAATAGAACGTAATTTAGTTACTGAAAGAGCAAAAGCAGACAGAAAAATCGCGGAGTTTAGAGATAAAGCAGCCCAAAAAGACTTGTTCTCTTTAGCGGAAAGACAAAAGGCATTAAAAGATGCGGTTGCTATTGAGGAAAAAATTACAAAAAAAGAAATTGAAGCAGCAAAAATAAGAGCGGCTGTAAAAACTTCTCAAAATGCAGATGCAAAATCTACAAAAGAGGATAAGTTAGAGGAGGCAAATTTAATAGCGAAAGTTACTGAATTAGAAACAGCATCCATAAGAACAAAAAAACGATTAAATACAGAACTTGTTAGCACAAGAAACGAAGCAAGAGCAGAGGAAAAAGCAGCGGCAGCAGAATCAAAAAGCCGTAGAGATGCGGAGGCAAAACAGATAGAGGAAAACAACAAGAAAGAAGCGGAGGGTAAAAAAAATGCTTTAGAAGCTATACAGAAACTAGAGCAATCGTATTCTGATTCAAAACTTTCAGCACAAGATTTAGAAATTTTAAACGTCGATAGAAAGTATCAAAAAGAGATTGAATTAGCTATAAAGTACAAGCAAGATACAACAAGTTTATTAGAGGCTCAAGAGTACGAAAAGAATCAAATTAAACAAAAGTACTTAGATAAAGAATTAGCTGATTTAATTGCTAAAGAAGATGCGCAATTTAAACTATCGCAGGAACTAAACTACAATAAACAAGAACAAGAAATTGCAAACTTAGTAGAAAGTTACGAAGCAAAATTTGCCATTGCTGGGGAAAACGATGAACTTGAAAAGCTATTAATTGAACAACAAAAAGAAGAAATTGCCGCTATTAATCAAAAATATGCCGATAAAGAAATTGCCGACAATGAAGCCCAAGCCAAAAGGCTAAAGGATATTGAACAAAAGAAAAAAGACGATAAAATTCAAGGTGTTAAAGATGGGTTGTCGGTTATAGCAAACCTTGCTGAATTGTTTGCTGGTAAAAGTAGAAAGCAACAAAAAAAGGCGTTTGATATACAGAAAGCTGTAAACATTGCAGGAGCAACTATTGATACTTATAAAGCTGCTACGGCTGCTTATGCTTCTATGATAGCTTCAACTGGTCCTGCTGGTCCAATATTAGCCCCTTTGGCAGCTGCTGCTGCGATTACTGCTGGTTTGTTAAACGTTAAAAAAATAGCTTCACAAAAGTTTGATGGTGGAGGTTCTCCAAGTGGGGGCGGTGGAGGTGGCGGCGGTGGAGCGTCTTTGCCAGATGTACAACAACAAGCGCCGTCTTTTAACATAGTAGGAAACTCAAACGTAAACCAACTATCTCAATTGCAAAATCAACCGATGAAAGCCTATGTAGTTAGTGGAGATGTTTCCAGCGCACAATCACTTGACCGTAACAGAATAGAAAATGCAACACTTTAACAATTTAACGTTATTATAGTATGAAACTCATTGAACTTATAATTGATAGCAAAGACGAAACAAACGGAATAGATGCCGTTTCAATCGTAGAAAATCCCGCGATACAAGAAAACTTTATTGCCTTAAAAGAGGATAAAATAATGCTTAAAGAAATTGATGCAGAAAAGCGCATTTTAATGGGTGCTGCGTTGATACCAAACAAAAAGATATACCGAGTAAACGAGAAAACCAAAGAGGAGTTTGAAATATTCTTTTCAGAGGCAACCGTTAGGCAAGCTATGGAACTATTCTTTAAAAATGGCAATCAGTCTAAAGCAACGCAAGAACACGAAAAGAAAATTGAAGGAATGACGGTTGTTGAATCTTGGCTAATTGAAGATGATGTACACGACAAGTCTGTGAAATATGGCTTTAGTTTGCCAAAGGGAACTTGGATGATTTCAATGAAAGTTGATAATGATAAGGTTTGGAATGATGTTAAAGAGGGCAAGGTAAAAGGTTTTTCAATAGAGGGCTACTTCGCCGACAAATTAGAAATGTCAATGGCTGAAAATGAAAAGCACAGTATCATTAATCAACTTAAAGAAATCTTAAAATGATAAACACGTCGTTTAGAGTTCACGTTCAAGAAGTAAGTCAAACAGAAGTTGATGCCGTAAACATTGAGCAGGGGGCAATGCAAGTCACAGATGAATCTTTGTTTATGGGGTTCAATGGAGAGCAGGTTAGGGTGTTTCCTCCTCAATCAGATAAAATGGGCTTAGGTTGGGCTAGGTATGATGACACACAATACACAAGTATTGAGCCGTACACCTTTTCAACTTCGGCATTTACTTTACCAAACAATGCAGGAAATATTATTGATACACATATTCACTCTGGAATAGACTATTATTCTTCAAATAAATTAAGAGCAGAAAATGACGGAGACGTGTATGTTGTTACTATTGCATTTAAGGCTAAAATAAGCAATGCAAACGGACACATTGAACTGTATTTGCAAGGTGGGGGATTAAACCCATACGACAGAGTTAGAGATACTATAACTTTTCCAAAAGGCAATAACGTAGAGCATACATTTTCTAAAACTTTTCAATATTATTCAGATGCAGATGTTGTGGCAAATGGTTTAGAAGTTGATGTTTTAGCTTCTCATTCTGGCTCTATTTACAATGTAATTTATTTTATACAAAGAACGCAAAACCACAAATATTAAAATTATGGCTAAAAAAACACAAAGTAAAGTAAGCCCTACGGAGGGAAGTAGGAGAGGTTGTCTATGTAAGGACGGCAAGTATTCAAGTAAGTGCTGCGATGGTTCGCTACAAGCGCAGGGAATAGGTCAAACAGCAAGCGCAACACCAGAGGTAGTAACACGTTCAGAAGATAACGGAGTGCGAACAACAGTACGCCAAAACGGTTAAAAACAAAACAAAGAAAAGTTAATACGTTATAATAGTATAACATAAATAATAAATATGAAAGAGAAATCAATTTTAAATAAAGTTAGAACCTTGCTAGGAATGGAGGTTAAACTTGAAATGATGAAACTAGTTGACGGTACAACTGTTTTGGAGGCTGAAATGTTTGAAGCTGGGAACGAAGTTTTTATTATCACAGAAGATGAGCAGAGAATCCCTTTGCCAATTGGAGAATATGAACTTGAAAATTCAATGATTCTAGTAGTAGTTGAAGAGGGAATTATCTCTGAAATTAAAGAAGCAATGGTTGAAGAGGAGGTTGCTCCAGAAGCAGAAGTTGAAATTGAAGTTGAAGCTGAAAAAGCAGTTAACCCAATAGCAAAAAAAGTAATTGAATCAGTAAGCAAAGAAACATTCTTTTCTTCTGAAATCGAAGAATTGAAAAAAGAAATCGAAGAATTGAAAGTAGCACTTTCTGCACAATCAAAAGTGGAAGCGACAGAAGAAGTTGCACCGGTTGAATTGTCAGAAGAGCCGAAACCAATTTCTTATAATCCAGAAAATGAGAATCCAATCGAACGCGTAAGATACGGCAAGAAAGGTGGAATTTCTCAAATGGAAAGAATCCTTAACAAAATAAACAACATTTAAAAATTAAATATTATGCCTACAACAACATCAATTACAACAAGTTATGCCGGAGAATCGGCTGGAAAGTACATCGCAGCAGCTTTATTGTCTGCACCAACATTAGACGCACAGGCGGTTACAATTATGCCTAACGTGAAGTTCAAGCAAGTAATCAAAAAAGTTGCTACTGATGGAATCATCAAAAATGCAACTTGTGATTTCGACCCTACTTCAACTATTACATTGACTGAAAGAGTTTTGCAACCCGAGAGCTTTCAAGTTAACCTACAATTGTGCAAATCAGATTTTCGCTCCGATTTTGATGCAATTTCTATGGGTTACTCTGCATTCGATACGCTTCCAAAATCATTTGCTGATTTCTTAATTGCACACGCTTCTGAAAAAGTTGCTGCTGGAATGGAAACTTCAATTTGGTCTGGTGTTAACGCAACAGCTGGAGAATTCGCGGGAATTATGACGCAACTTACAACAGATGCTTCTTTGCCTGCTGCACAAGAAATTGCTGGTACAACTATTACTGCTGCAAACGTTATTGCTGAACTAGGTAAAATTGTTGACGCTTGTCCTGCTGCATTGTACGGAAAAGAAGATTTGACTTTGTATGTTTCTAACAACATTTACAGAGCATACGTTCGCGCTTTGGGTGGCTTTGCTGCTGCTGGAGTTGGAGCAAATGGATATGACAACAAAGGAACTAACCAAGTTCTAGGAGACTTATTCTTTGACGGTGTTAAAATCTTTATGGCTAATGGTCTTGCAAACGGAACTGCTTTGTTATCTCAAAAATCAAACTTGTATTTTGCTACTGGTTTGCTTAACGATATGAACGAAGTTAAAGTTTTGGATATGGGCGACATTGACGGAAGTCAAAACGTTCGTGTAGTGATGAGATTTACTGCTGATGCGAAATATGGTTTTGCTGAAGATTTAGTTTCTTACGGAATCACAAACGCTGCTAACTAAAATTAGCTTCAATTGAATTAACAAGGGGGTGGTAAGATGCCATCCCTTTTTTTATAACTTTAAAATACAAAAATTATGGCTTGTGAATTAGCAAACGGTAGGTTAGAAGTATGTAAGGACGCGGTGGGCGGAATTGATGCAATCTACTTTGTAAATTATGGGGATTACGCTTATCCAACGGATATAACTCAAACAGATGATGTTATTGACGCTGTGGCAAACGTAACATCTCTATACAAATATGAATTGAAAGGTACAAACTCTTTTGAGCAAAACGTTACATCTTCAAGAGAAAACGGTACTACTTTTGTAGAACAAACTTTGTCAGTTGTCTTGAAAAAACAAGATGCAACAACACATAAATCAGTTAAACTTTTGGCGTATGGTCGTCCTCACGTTATTGTAAAAAACCGTAACAACCAATTTTTCTTGGCTGGTTTGGAGCATGGTATGGAGTTAACAACTGCTGCGGTGGCGAATGGTACTGCAATGGGAGACTTAAACGGTTACACGCTTACATTCGTAGGTACTGAAAAGGTTTTGGCAAACATTATTGACGTAGCAACAGAAGCGGAATTGATTACTGCTTTTGGAACTGCAACAGTTATAACAGCTTAAGAAACTATTATTGTTGAAATTGGGGTGGCTTATGGCTGCCCTTTTTTATTTACAAATATTTCTAAATAGTCCGCATCTTTTCCGCACCACCAACTTTTGACATTTTCAATAGTAGTATTTTCTAGCCAACACGAACGGAAGTCAAAAGTAAAAACACTTCTTTTACCTATCCAATTGCCGTCAACATATTTCCAAAGTATGTTGTTTGCATCTAAAAAACTGCCACCATTTATAGATGTTATTTCTTGAGCTGCGAAGTTTGTTGTTTTGTCGTAAACCATTTGTTTTGTTTTTGTTTCTACAAATATAGATAAAAAAAACACTTTTAAACTTTTAACGTTAATATAGTATGATAGTCTTAACAACTTCGACATCCGAGCAAACAATAAACTTTATCTCACGCGGGGCTTTTGACGCTATGGTGTTAACTGATGAACAAAGTAATGAATCTATTGTTGTAGACATAATTTCCCAAACAAATGGAGACTATGTTAACACCATATCTGCGGAATTTGCCTTAGTTGAATCACACTTTTACACCCTAACGCTTTTAAACGGGGCTGATATAGTTTACAAAGGTAAAATATTCTGTACCGATAAAGACATCGTAAACTTTTCTGTAAACGAGGGAAAATATAAATCAAATACAACATCTAATACGTTCATAGTTTATGAGTGATAACATACATATTGTGCAGCTTTCGGCGTACACTAACCCAATAATCAAAGAATCTAAACGTGATGAATGGGTTGAGTTTGGCGAGGATAACAACTATTTCCAATTTTTGGTGGATAGATACGTTAACTCAACAACAAATGGTGCTATAATTAACTCCATTTCACGCCTTATCTATGGTCGTGGATTGTCTGCGGTTGACGCCTCAAGAAAGCCAAACGAATACGCACAAATGATGGCGCTATTCAATCCAGACTGTTTGCGTAAAATTGCAATGGATAGAAAAATGTTAGGGCAATTTGCGTTTCAAGTTCACTATAACGATAAACACGACAAAATCCTAAAGGCTTACCATCTTCCAGTTAACCTTTTGCGTACTGAAAAATGTAACGCAGACGGAGAAATTGAAGGTTATTACTATTCAGACGATTGGACAGACACAAAAAAATTCAAGCCTAAAAGATTTTCCGCTTTTGGAACCTCTAAAGATAAAGTTGAGGTATTATTTTCTATGCCTTATTCTGTTGGGATGAAATATTATGCCTATCCAGACTATCAGGCGTCTTTGCCTTATTCTGTATTAGAAGAAGAAGTTGGCGATTATCTTATTAACGAGGTACAAAATGGATTTTCTGGGCGTACCGTAGTAAATTTCAATAACGGCACACCATCCCCTGAACAGCAAAGCATAATTACAAATAAGGTTAAGTCAATTTTAACGGGTAGTAAAGGTCAAAAAGTTATAGTTGCTTTTAACGATAACAAAGAAGCTGCTACAACGGTTGAATCTTTACCTTTGGCGGATGCTCCAGACCATTACACCTACCTATCCGAAGAATGCGTAAGAAAAATAATGCTGGGCCATTCAGTAACTTCCCCTCTAATCTTTGGTATTGCAAATGCAAGCGGTTTTAGTTCAAATGCGGACGAGTTGGAAAATAGCTTTATCTTGTTTAACAATATGGTTATTAAGCCTATTCAGGACGAGATATTGGAATCTTTAGATAAAATTCTTGCTTTTAACGATATTAGTTTAAACCTATTCTTCAAAACGTTAAAACCTTTAGAGTTTACAGACCTTGAAAACGCGCAAAGTACAGACCAAGTGGCGGAGGAAACGGGTACAAATTTAAGCGCACAAAGTGAATTAGATACAATTTTGGCAATGGTTGATGAAAACCAGTTAGGCGATGAATGGTCAGAAGTAGACGCAAGGGACGCAGGCGACAACGACGAAGAACTGGATATTGCTTTAATGGAAGCAGAGAGCAACCTAGAGCCTAAACAAAGCCTTTTAAGCAAGGTTTACAACTTTGTGCAGACTGGTAGTCCAAAAGAGAAACAAAAGAGCGCACAAGACAGAAAAGTTGGGGAGTTAAAGTATTTCAAAGTAAGATACAGATACACGGGGAATAAAACTCCAGATAGAGAATTTTGTACGGCAATGATGGCAAAACAAGATAGACTATTTCGAAAAGAAGATATTGATGAAATGAGTGGTCGGGCAGTCAATGCAGGTTTTGGCGAAAACGGCGCAAACACATACGACATTTTTAAGTTTAAAGGTGGCGCACGATGTCATCACAAATGGGAACGCGTTACGTTTATGCTAGACTTAAATAAAATTGAGGACGGCTACGATAAAATTGGAACTAGAGCAGCGGAAATCAAAGGGTATAAAGTTACAAACCCTTACGAAGTTTCAATCTATCCTAACAACTTACCGTTAAAAGGATTTAGCCCAAATAATAGAAACCTACCAAGCGACGCGAAATAATGGCAACAGCACTATTAATAACAAGAGATGATTTAGTAACGTTAACTGCACTTGGTGGTAATGTTGACATTGATAAATTTATTCAGTTTATAAAAATTTCTCAAGACATCCACGTACAAAACATTCTAGGCACTCAACTATTAGATAAATTGCAGGAAGATGTTATTGCAGACACTTTAACGGGCAATTATCAGATACTAGTAAACAAGTACGTTAAACCCCTTTTAGTGCATTGGGCGATGGCTGAATACCTGCCATTTGCAGCGTACACTATTAGCAACAAGGGAGTTTACAAACATTCGTCTGAAAATAGCGAAAACGTAGATAAAAATGAAGTTGATTTTTTGATTGAAAAGGAAAGAAGTATAGCGCAACATTATACGGAAAGATTTATTGATTACATGAGTTTCAATCAGGACTTATTCCCAGAGTATAACGATAATAGCAACGGCGATATGTACCCAGATACAACTAACAATTATACGGGATGGTTCATTTGAGGCAATATAAACCAAAAGAGGAAAACATTAAAAAGCTAAAGGTATTTTTAGCAAAAATTAAAAAGGAAAACAATGGCAAATGATTGGGAAACCTTTGAAGCTAACAACTGCTTTGTTCATACATTAATTGACTTAAATAAAGTACAATGAGTTTATACGACGAAGCATCTTTAATTATCACGCCAAACGCATATAAAGAGGACAAGCTATACTCTGTTAAGCCTACTGACGGTAGCAGTGATTTAACGTGGACTAGAGCATCTACAAAGACAAGAGTAAATGCAGATGGTTTGGTGCAATCAATTGGCGCTGACATCCCCCCAATAGACTATACTGGCGGAGGTTGTCCTAGTATATTGGTAGAACCACAGAAAACTAATTTGTTGAATTATAGTGAGGATTTTAATAATGCTAGTTGGATTAAAAGCCTTCAAAGTATAACCTATAATCAACCCGACCCTTTTGGCACTTCTAACGCAGCTTTATGTACTTTTACCAATTTATCTACATCAAGAATAGCTAAAGTATCATCAATTGTTGCTGGAAATACTTATACACTTTCAGCTTGGATAAAAGGAGTTAATGTAACTGAATTTAGATTTTTGTTAGCTGCAAATCAAATTGTATTTGTTACAAACCAAATTGTAAATGGTGATTGGGTTCGTGTTTCTGCAACTGTAACAGCAACTACAACTGGAAACTATCAACAATCTCCAGCAAGAGCCTATAACACAAATGGCGAATCATTTTACATTTGGGGCGCACAATTAGAAGTAGGCTCTTCCGCAACATCCTACATCCCCACAGTAGCAAGCACAGTTACAAGGGTGGCTGATGTTGGCACGTTAACAACACCAGTTGGCGTAACTGAAATAACAGAAACTTTTGATGGTGGCACTACAAATGTTATAACATCTATTCCAGTAACTTATCAGCTTCCAAATGGAAGAATAAAACAAGTCGTAATGATATGAGAGAAGTAAAACTAAAATACACAGATAAAGAAGCAGCTATTGCTGACTTAATCACTAAAGGCATACAAGCTGAAGTTGAAGATACAATGTCTTTTGCCGAGGGTGTTCACGCAGTTGTTTACATTGGTAAGATTGTACTCACAAACGGCACTTATAATGAAGTAGGAGAGGAACTAACGACACCAGTTTATGCTGATGGTTACCACGTTGACCTATTGCTTTCTGATGAGGTTACAACTGTATTTCCAAATGAGATATTCCCAAATAGCGAAAGCCATTCTTTTGCTGGTATAAATGAATTTAAAGAAGAAATAATCAATGTCAAATAACATAAATTGGGGAAGCGTTTACTGCTCAATGGAAGAAAACGGAGCGTTTGGAACAGATACGCTTTGGAGTACAAACGCAATAAATGATGAATCGGCACCTACTTGCTGGGTAACTTACGCATTGAGAGCAGATACAACGCTATTTTCATCAGACAATAATAACTTAACAACCGATACAACACAATTATAACTATGGCACAACAAACGATTAATGTAGGCGCAAGCCCAAACGACGGAACGGGCGACTTTGTACGCGACGCGTTCATTAAAACAAATGATAATTTCACAGAATTGTATGGTGCTGGTGGCGCATCAGTAAACCCAACAAGCGGAATTGTCCCGTACAACAACGCAGGTGTTTTCGAGGATAGTTCTATTACAATAGGAGATTATTTTGGACAAAAAACATATGATTTTTCAACAACTAATTTTAATGTTTTAGACCCTTTTGGAACTTTATTATTAGAAATAAACTCATCGACAGGGGGAGTGAGTATAGGACATGCTGCTTCGAACGGTTCTTCTGCAAACAACGGATTTGGGTCTAACTCAAATACTAATAAAGCAATCATCGGTTGCGGAATGTCAAGCCCAACGGCAGGAGTTTTTAAAGCTGAATCATCGAGTGGAATCATAAGAATTGGAACAAACGATGGAGAACAAATTGGAGTAAGTCAAAACGATGGATCCATGATTATAGGTTATTCATTAATGAATACAACGCCACCCTCCGACACGGCAACGGCAGCAAAATGGGTAAACGTTGTAGACGGTTCTGGAAACGCATACAAATTTCCACTTTATCAATAAAAATAAACTTTAAAAAATAAATAATTATGGCACTTTTAGTAAGTAATACAAAAATTAAGAATACAGAAATTGAAGCACCTCAATTGTACGTTCGCCTGCAATATGTAGCAATGGCAGATGGCAAAAAAACTCAAGTTCTTTTGAGAAGTGGGTTAAATAAAGAGGCGGTTTTAAATTGGGAAACAGTAGCAACAAATTTACCAGAATCATTGTCTATTGAAATGGGCGAAGAAAAACAAGACTTGGACGTAATCCACAACCTTGTAAAGGTAGAACTTGAAAAACAAGGTTTTGAGGTGGTTATTGACCTTCCAACAACGGTTTAAAATGGATAAAGAACAAGCGTTGCAAATTATCGAACAAGCGTTGAACGTTGCCACAACAAAGGGCGCGTTTAGCCTTGTGGATGTTTCGCGGATTTTAACGGCTTTGCAAGCATTGAAACAAGCGTAATGAAAACAAGTATTTTCTTCAAATTCTTTGCAGCTTTTTTCACTTCGGTACTGGCTTTTTATGCACCAATATACGCCACCTTATTAGTGGTGCTTTTGGTTATTACTTCTCGTTTTGTTTTAGATTTAATCATTGTGAAACGTTCCAAAAAAAGTAGAGGTACAAAGTGCGAAATGTACAAAGATGCTGGAGAAAATTTCTTCAAGTTTTTTATTGCTTACCTTGCTATATTAGTTTTGATTTATCCGACTGATATTCATTTACTCGCTTTCTTTGGCTCAAAACATTTTATAGTAACGAGATTTGCAGCCTTGCTAATTATCGTGTATGAGGCAATAATTATAAACATTCGTTTTAAGCTATTGACTGGAAAAAGTTTGTCGGATAGAGCAATGGAGTCGATAAAAGTAATTGTCAAAATCAAAGACATAAAAAAAGAGATTGAAAAATGAATGAATTAAAATGCTTTATTCTATTTATTGTTGTGTTTATTTTGGGCTATATTTCTAATTGCGAAAAGAAAGTTTTACCTTTAAAAAACAGAATTACTAAAATTGTCGAATATAAACAATTGGAAGTGGATAGCATAATCATTCAAACAACTATAAAAAAAGACAAAATCAAGCCACTTAAACGGATAAATTCCGATTTAAGCACAAAAATATTACAATCTAAAATTGAAAGCGACACGGCAAAGATTGTTTTCTTTCAAGACAGTTTAATCGGAGTGCAAAAATTAGAAATTAAAAATTTTGAAAATATTGTTGTTTTGCAGGATAAAACTATTGAAAGATTGCAAGAAATAATACAGATTAAAGACGTTGTTTTTGAAGATATGCAAACCGAAATAGACAATAAACAAAAGCAAATTAAAAAGTTTAAAAGACAAAGAAACTTATCTTTAATTGGTGGCGCGATTTTTAGCGGTGCATTAATTTATCTTTTGAAATGACAACCAACGAAATCAAAAAAAAGTACGGCATACCTAACGAAACTGGCAAAGGTTATCTAACAGTAATTGATTTGCCCTACCCAATGCGTTTAGCTTGGGACAAAAGCACAAAGGTTAAACGGATGAGTTGCCATAAAGACGTGGCGGAAAACTTTAAAGCTGTGTTTTATGATTTACTCAAAGAATACGGATATGAAAAAATAGTTGAATTAGGAATTGATTTATTCGGAGGTTGTTTTAATTACAGAAAAATGCGCGGCGGTTCTTCGTGGTCTTTGCATTCTTGGGGAATAGCAATAGATTTAGATCCAGAACGTAATCGTTTAAAAGAAACAAGCCGAACGGCAAGGTTTGCGCGCCCAGAATACAAAGCAATGATTGACATTTTCTATAAAAACGGCTTTCAATCTTTAGGAATAGAAAAAAATTACGACTGGATGCACTTTGAAATCAAAAAATAATAACTATATTTGATTTTTGTTTAATACTCTGTTTTTGTTTTAAGCCCGTTGGATTCGTTCAGCGGGTTTTTTTTATATTATTTTTCAAAATAGTTTGTAATTAATAAAAAAGTATTATATTTGTAGAAACAAAAACAAAATGGAAAGAGAAAAAAAACAAACACTTTACGCAAACTTTGAGCAGCGAGAGGGATTAACAACAGAAAATGAGTTCAATTATGAATACGGTTTTGATATTATAGATATATCTTACTATGTAGATTCAAATGGTAATAGCGAGATAGATGATTTTATCATTGGCAATTTAACTATATTTGATGAAGAGTTAGACGACTGCAAACCAATTGAGCAAACAGACGAAATTGTGTTGGAACTTAAAAACCTTTGGCTTGATATGTTTTATGACGAAATATTTGACGACTATTGCAATTCAAGAGAAAACAAAATGTATAATGAATCAATCTTTGAAAACTACTACAATTCAAAACAAAAATAAGATGAGTACAATCGAAAATTGGCTAACAAGTCACGCAAACAAAAACACAAAAGATAATTTTATAAAATTAAAAACAAAAACAGATGAACAGAGAGGAACAATTGAAAGAGGAAATAACAATATTAATGAGATTTGTAAAAACTTACGAGGACTTGGAAGTAAGAGCAACAGAACTAAAATCGAAAGGCCAGTTTTTGGATGCTCGAACTTGTATTGAGCAATCTAGAGAATATTTTTTGCTATCAGAAAATCAAAGAACTTATTTAAAAATCTTAATTAACAAATTATGAAATATAACCCGATAATTACCAACCCAAAGAAGTTGCGCCAAGTTTTAAACGCTCCAAAAGATTTGAACATTGAAGATTTAGCAAGTATTTCCGGATATAGTTTGGATGATATTTTTAGTAAGAACAGAGTAGCAGACTTGGCGGAGTGGAGGCAAGTTATTCAAACGTATTTAAGGTCGCAAGAATTTACGTTATTAGAGATAGGTAATCTTACAAATAGACATCATTCAACTGTTATACATAGTTGCAATAATATTTGCGATTTGGCTAAAATGCACGATAAGAAACTAAACAGAAAATTAGATAAATTAAGAAACGCAATTGGAAAACCAGCCTTTGAAAGTTTGCTAATTCCACAGGCGTTAACGCTAATGCAAAACGAATTTAACAGAAGGTTAAACTAAAAAAATGAACAAAGAAAATCAAATAAAAGTAGTTGTATTGTTGGGAGTAACTAACACGATTATTCAATATATTGAGGACATAACGCAATACCATCCCAATCTAATTAGACACGAGTTAAAACGTTCTTTGAACAATTCTATATCAGAGATTGAAAAGCAACACGAGCGCATCTTTATGGGCTTGGATGGCAAAAACAGAACCGATGTAGCAGAACAAATTAACGAAATTACAATAGGTTTTGATAAATGGGTGAAAGAAAATTTTAACTTTGAACTATAAAAAAAGCAATATTAGCGTTCAATGATATTTTTGCCCTTTAAACAATACAACTCAAACTTTGGTACAATAATGTTTCTGTATTACGAAGCGTTAACAAACGATTGTTTTTTTGTTGATGAGCAAGGTTATGTTGTTATTCTTCCAGAAGGTACTATATTAGAGGAAAATTACACGCAATTAAATTAAAAACAATGAGAGTAAAAGCAAGAAACAGAATAGCAAAAAGTTTTTTTTATAAGCCGTATTTGAAACACTACAAAAGGTCTTTAAATAAACTTTGGATAAAAATAAAACAAAACCAATTTATTAATAACGAATTTGATTGATTATGAAAGTAAGAAAAAGATTAAAAGCATACGAAGCCGTTACGCTTGGGTTTGAAGTAAAGGAATACAATAAATATATGCTAACCAATAGCCAACTTGAGCAATTGGAAAGGTTGAGAACTTCTGTAAATACAGAATTTAAGGAAATTAAAAGAACAACCAACGGCAAAGGTCAATTAGTTAGCAAAGTAGAAAGGTTGTCGGCGTCAAATTTAATTGACATACCAGAAAATCACATAATAACTGGAGTATCGACAAACGTTACCACAGGTCAGCAATGGGTAAAAACTGGAATAGATAAAGTTAAAGAAATTGATGAGGTAATTAAACAAATAGATTTTGATACAATTGTAGCGAAATACGTTGATAATTGGATTGTTCCGGAACAAGATAAATTTAAAAACGATTATCTAGATTTTGACAGATTAGTTTATACTGATGTTCATATTGGAATGACAACAAACGAAAACGGCTTTTCTTTGTATGGTGGCAAGTGGGACGAAAACGAAATAAACAAAAGACTTGCAACTATAATTAATCACACTATAAAAAATCAAAAATCAAAGGTTTTAATCATTGACGAACTCGGCGATTTTATGGACGGCTGGGACGGCGAAACAACGCGCAAAGGACATAAACTTCCACAGAATATGGATAACGAAAAGGCGTTCGATATTGGATTGCGTTTTAAAGTTTCGCTTATTGATAGTCTAAAAAATCACTACGACAGAATAATTTGCCATAATATTTGTAACGACAATCACGCTGGCTCGTTTGGATATGTAGTAAATTCAGCTTTTAAGTCTATTGCAGAATCAAAAGACAGCAAGGTAAGTGTAGTAAACATCCGTAAATTCATAGACCATTACACGATAGGAAACAGATGTTTTATTTTATCGCACGGAAAAGATAGTAAATCGTTAAAGTTTGGATTTAAACCTTTTTTAGATTCTAAGCAAATAGAAAAAATTAGCGGTTATATTGACCACCATAATTTACATAATTTTGAGATTGAGTTCAGCAAGGGCGACAGCCATCAAAAACTATTTGACGAAAGTACAAGCGAGAAGTTTAGTTATTACAACTATGGTGCGCTATCTCCTTCCTCTGAATGGGTGCAAACCAATTTCAAACGTGGTAAAAGTTTCTTTGAAGTGTTTAACTATTTAAACGACGGAACAAAAACGCATAACCCGTTTGTATTTAACTGGGACAACAATCGAGATGAAATAAAAAACGAATATTAATAAAAAATTGTTATATTTGTAAAAACAAAACAAAATAAAAACAAAACAATTAAATTTAATAATATGAAAATGTTGATTTGAAAAAAGAAAACCCCACTTTTGGCAACGGATTGCGGCTATGAAGCGTTGCCGATTTAAACGCACTAACCTTTAAATTAAAAACAAGATGAATAAAGAGAACGAAACTTTGAGAACCACCCAGCACGGCAATGATTTTATAGCCGATGTTAGGCGTAGTTCTTTTCACAAACCCAAAAAAGAACAATACACTGCTATAATCGAATTTGAAGTAGTGAAGCCACAACACGAACTTGAAACGGTAGGAGAGCGATTAAAACTATCAATGTTTGGCGAGTACTGCCCCGATGCTTCACTGCGAGGTTATGAATTAGAAGAACTATTAACTAAACCACAACACTACCGACCAAAGGTAATAGTTCAAATGGGCGAAACCGTTTTTTTGAATTACGCCTAACACCAAAACAAGAAAACGTTTCAATGTTTCTTGTTGACTGTTATAATCCGTTTAATGGAGTAACTTTGTCTAGTTTTTATAGAAAAAAACTGGACATTTAAAATAAAAAATAAACAAATAAATATGAACGTAAAAGGAAAGATTAAAGTAGTAGAACAAACAATTGTAGTTAATGAAAAATTCAGAAAACGCGCTTTTGTGGTGGTAACAAACGAAACTTACCCACAAGAAATAGCAATGCAATTATCTCAAGACAAAGTAGATTTAATAGATAAATTTTCTATCGGTCAAGACGTAGACGTATCAATTAATTTGCGAGGTCGCTCGTGGACTGGAGACGACGGTATTACAAAATACTTCAACACAATAGAAGCGTGGAAAATAGATGCTTTTACCGCTATTCCAGAGCCGTCTAAAGATATGGCATTTTAAAAAATAACAACTAAAACAAGCCCTATCATTAATTTGGTGGGGTTTTTTATTATTATGAAGATACTAATCAAACCATTATCAATAAACGAAGCGTTCCAAGGGAAGCGTTTTAAGACACCTAAATATAAAAGCTATGAAAACCATTTACTTATGCTTTTAAAGCCGTTAGAAGTGCCAAAAGGGCGTTTAAAATTGATTGCAACGTTTGGATTAAGTTCTAAAAATGCAGATTGGGATAACCCAGTCAAACCTTTTCAAGATTGCCTACAAAAAAAGTATGGTTTTAACGATAGAAACATTTACGAAGCTGAAATAAAAAAGGTAGATGTTAAAAAAGGAGAAGAATTTATAGAGTTTAATTTGTTAGAGTTAAAATAATTACTATATTTGTAAACGGTTCGGGCATGAACTTTAAAAAATTATTGTAAACCTCTTTAAATGAGTAGCGATGCCCCGCGAAAGTTTGAAGGGGTTTTTTTATTTAATCTAAAATAATTATGATTGAGGAATTTAGAGAAGTACCAGGTTACAACGGAATGTATCAGATTAGCAATTTAGGAACGTTTAAAAGTTTTAAAACTGGGAAGTGGAAAATTATTAAAGGCAGTTTTTATAAAAGTGGCAGGAGGTCTTTTCATCTTTATGATGGTTTAAAAGATAAAGTATTGAACGCTGCGGTTGTTATTATGATGGCTTTTAAAGATTTTAAGACTTGTGGACATAATTTAGTTGTTGACCACATAGATAACGACTGCACAAATGACAGATTAGATAATTTACAAATAATTTCAAATAGAGAAAATTTAAGTAAAGATAGACTTGGAGCTTCTAAATTTACTGGAGTTAGTTGGGATAATCAGCAAAAAAAATGGAAGACTAGAATTTCAATTAAGAAAATAAATATGCATTTAGGATATTTTGTTAATGAAAATGAAGCTGGAAATATGTATAAATTAGCTTTAGAAAACGTTCAAAAGTATAATGGGAACGCGAAACAGTTTAGAAATTATTTAAAATCAATAATGTAATGGCAGAGGGAAAAAAATCAGTACTTCTGTATTGTGATTTAATTCACACTATTGAAAAGATGGATAATGAAACAGCTGGGGAGTTTTTTAAACACTACTTGAGGTATATTAACGATAAAAACCCAGAAACAAACAATCCTTTAGTGGATATAACGTTTGAATCTGTTAAGCAGAACCTAAAGCGTGACCTAAAAAAATGGGAGGTAAGGGCTGAAAAGTCTAGGCAAAACGGAAAACTTGGCGGAAGACCAAAGCAAGAAGAAACCCAAGAAACCCAGCAGGTTATTTTGGAACCTAGAAAACCTGTAACAGATACAGTAACAGTTAATGTAACAGATACAGTAAAAGATATAAATAAAAGCGATTCTAAAGAATCTTTTTTTAATACTTTTTGGACTAAGTACCCAAATAAGGTGGCAAAGGATAAATGCAAAAGCAAGTTTATAAAATTATCACAAAAAGAAATTGATACTATTTTAGAAACTATTGATAGTTTTATATTGAATAAACCATTTAAAGAGTACACACATCCAAATCCAATGACTTATTTAAATCAAAAGCGTTGGGAAGACGAAGTAAATACAAACTTAAAGACTGGGAGCGAAACTAGCAACGACAAAGGATATTACAAACATTTAGACACCTTAGCGGAAAAAGCTAAACAACAAAGAGCATTTTATGAGCGTACTGAAAACGGGAAGTAGTAAAAACTATCTGCACGATTACAGAGATGGTAAGATAAAACAGGGCTTAGGCATTGGTTCACAAAAAATGGATAAGCACATTAGGTTTAAAATTGGTCAATTTGTTGGTATTTTGGGAGGTGCTAACTATGGAAAAACATATTTTGCTACTTGGTATTTTCTTTGCTTGGCAACTCAACACAATCTTAAATTTTGTTTGTGGTTGGACGAAAATAGCAAAGGTCAAATAATGCGAAATTTGATACAGATGTATTCAGGGATAAATTACATGAAATTATCGCACGAACAAATAGATTTTTACGCAGAGCAAATTGAACAATGGTTTACATTCGTTGACAATCTACGTCCGTACACGCCTAACGAACTTTTGGAAGTTTTTAATACCGTTAGTGCAGACGGCTATTTTGTAGACCCATTTAACCAACTTAATCACGATATGACATACAACTCAAATATTGAGTTTATCCGTAATTTGAAACGTTGGTGCAAAACGAACAAAAAAACAGTTTATTTGTCAATGCACCCAGTTACTTCTGCAGGTCGTAAAATTAGCGAGTACCCAAAAGGGCACGACTGGGAGGGGCATCCGATGATTCCGAGCAAGTCAATGGCGGAGGGCGGTGCTATCTTTGGCAATATGTGCGACGATTGGATAAACGTACATAGGCTACCTAAATTAGACACTATGAAAAACTATACGTTGATTGATATTGATAAAATTAAAGACAACGACACTGGAGGTTTGCAGACGACAACTGACGAGGTAATAATGTGCTATTTTAACGACGGTTTAGGATTCAAAATTGATGGAGTTGAGTGCATAAAAAGACAACAAATAGAAAAAATTAAGCCATTTAAACAAAACTTTGACTTTTGAAAAAACCAACGATTGAGGAGTTTACAAAATATTTGTTAAGTTTAAAAGGTTTTGAATTAGATAAATATGGAGAGTTAAGACACTACAACTTTCTGTTTTGGAATTTAGAAAAAGAAATAATAAACAAAAAAATAAAAGAGTATGAACAAAATTAGAACAGAAGAAAACGCTATGCTTGATAAGCAATTTAGACATCTATTTTATGGCAGTTTAGAAATAGGTCAGTTGATTATTAACAAAAAAAACTATTATGTTGTGATGCTAGGCAAGGAATTTTTGTACCCAACGTATAGAAAAAATACTTTGCAGGAAGATATTGAACGCGACTACATAAAAATAGTTAGAGAATTAGCGTCAATAACGGGGGAGAGCAGATTTAATAGCGATGGAATAGACTTATCAACTCTAAAAAAATTGGATGTTCCGACGGGTTTCTATTTAAAAAACAAAAAAAAATAATTAAATTGTGTTGTATTAATTAAATTGTATTATATTTGTAGAAATATTTAAAAACAAAAACAGATGAACAAAAAAACAATTTACGGAAAGCTGCTTGAATGTAAAAAGCAAATTGGGATAGTTGCAAAGAACGCAAAGAACCCACATTTTAAAAACACATATGCCGATATAAACGCTTTAATTAGTGCGGTTGAACCAATACTATTGGAAAACGGATTAGTGTTGTTGCAACCTATTTTTGAAGGCAAACAGTACACCGAGATACACGACGTAGATACTGGAGAAGAAGTATCTAGTTTTTTAGAGTTAAATACAACGCTTCCAAGTCAAGCAATGGGTTCTCAAATAACGTATTTTAGACGCTATACTTTGCAATCGCTTCTATCTTTGCAAGCAGACGACGACGACGCAAATTCTGCAAGTCAAGTAACGCAAACGCAAAAAGTTAATTTAGTAAAACCAAACTTTACAAGCGAGCAATTTCAAAGAGCATACGAAGCTGGTGCAACAGTTGATGACATAAAAACAAAATATACTTTGAGCAAGGAACTTGAAAAATCATACAATTTATTCTTATCAGCAAAACAAATAAACAATGAGCGCAAACAGTAAAATATGGTTGACTTGCAGAATGGAAGAGCAACACTATAACGAACTTGAATTACATAATTTTCCGGAAATACAAATACTTTCAATTGAGCCGGAATACGATTATTCAAACGATGAGTTGTGGTTAGAATTTAAACAAAATGCTGGTAAAGCATACAAGGATAAGAAAGAAAGAGAACAACAAATTAGAAACGAAAACAAATAAGATGGAAAAAGAAAAATGGCATATCGTTTATTATGTTAACGACGGATTGTATTCTAGAGGAATAACTTTAGAGGGTAGTCTTGAGGAATGTGTAGCAACATTCAAAAAAGATTATGGACATACAATAGAAATAATTTATAGACCAAAATATTAAAATGACTAAAATACACAAAGAACATTTAAAAATAGTTAAAAATCATTGCAAAGCAACTAATCAATCAGTAAAGACGTTCTTTAGAAAGGAGTTGAACTATTTTAACTCAAAGAACGTTGACGACATTATGAAAGGTACAAAGTCAATGAGCCATAAATCAATGTGCAAACTATTACAAGTAGCAAGTGATAGAGATAGCAAATAAAGAACATTTAACCCAGCCAGAAATTATAGCCTTAATCAAAGAGTATATTTTCCAAGTTAAAGGCGTCAAAGTAGAGCCATTTGTACACAGCAACCCTTTAGTAATTCAAAGCGAAGTTCGAACAATGCTTGAAATGATGCCTTTTGCAATAGCTTATTTTAAAGAAAAAACTTAATTTGCTGCATATTAACAAAATTGTGTTATATTTGTAGAAACAAAAACAAAACAAATGGAAAATTTAAGTAAAAAACAAAAGTATTTTAAAAAGTTTATAAGTAGCGTTAACAAAGAATATTGTACGGAAATAGATTTATCGTATTACGTTACAGAATACGTTGAAGATTTTGATACGTTTCTTGAAGAAATAGACAATCAAGGCGGTTTTGATATTGAAATTGTTTATTACAAAAATGCAATGAAATATTTGACAGAAAATGATACTTCATTAACTGATTCGTTAACAATTGCGCACGAGTTTGGATTTGATATGACAAAAATAACAAGCGAAATACTTGCTTCATTACATTTAAGTCAAAAAACAAAAGAAGAATTTTATGAAATTGAAGATTTAATTAATGATTTTTTCAATGAATAAAAAAATGATTATATTTACCGACAATGGAAAGAATTGTTAAACACCACAAAGAGTGGATTGATATAGTTAAAAGTTTTGGAGGTGGAGATATGTCCGAAGATATTGTGCAAGATACATATCTTCGGATTTTGCGTTTAAATTACATAGAGAAGTTTACGGGAGAAGAAATAAACAAGGGCTACATTTGGCTTACTCTTCGAAGCGTATATTTTGACTATTTAAGAGCAAACAAAAATAGGGAGGTTTCGATAGATAAATTCTATTCTATTTGCGATGAAGAAAAAAGCCCGTTTGAGGATGAGGCAAGTTTATTAATTAGCAATAAAATAGAAGCAGAAATAAATTCTTGGGATTGGTACGATGCAATGTTGTTCAGAGCGTATAAAGATTCTGATTTATCAATGCGAGATTTGTCAAAGTGGAGTAAAATAAGTTTGTCAAGTATATTTTTAACAATAAAATGTTGCAAAGGAAAGTTAAAGCGTAGGATAGGAGAGGACTACGAAGATTATCTAAATAAAGATTTTGAATTAATAAAGTAAATATGAAAAAACCAGTAAAAAAAACAACACGAAAGCCAGCAGTAAAAAAAACGTCTGTTGGTTTTGGCGATACAGTAGAAAAAGTGCTTGAAGCAATAGGTGCTGATAAGTTGACGAAATTTGTTATGGGCGAAGATTGCGGATGCGAAGAGCGAAAAGCAAAACTAAACGCAATGTTTCCGTACCGAAAACCAGAATGTTTAACCGAAGCTGAATACAATTACTTTTCAGATATACAAATAAAGACAAAGAACACGTTTAAGCCTTCCGAAGTTACTAGAGTGAGGGAAATATACAGCCGACTGTTTAAAGTTCGTTTAGAGCCGTCTAATTGCGCATCCTGCTTTAATGAAATAGTAGTTAAGTTAATTAAAGTTTACGATACATACACAGAAGAAAATGCAATCTAAAAAAGTAAAAATATCAGATGTTAAGATTAACCCAGACAATCCAAGGTTAATAAAAGACGATAACTTCCGGAAGTTAGTTAAGTCAATACAAGAGTTTCCCGAAATGTTAGAAATTAGACCTATTGTAGTTAATAAAAATATGATCGTTTTAGGTGGTAATATGCGTTTGAAAGCGTGTAAAGAAGCCGGAGTAAAAGAAGTTCCGATAATAGTAGCTGATGGTCTTACGGAAGAACAAGAAAAGGAGTTTTTAATTAAAGACAACACAAGCGGAGGGGAATGGGATTGGGATGCACTCAATGAAGAATGGAATATTGAACAACTTGAAGATTGGGGGTTAGATATTCCCAACTTCGAAACAGATGAAGTATTAGAAGTCGAAGAAGATGATTTTAGTGTTCCACAAGGCGGTATTGAAACTGATATTGTTTTAGGTGATTTATTTGAAATAGGAGAACATCGTTTACTTTGCGGAGATAGTACGTGTTCAGATACTGTTGCTAAGCTAATGAACGTAGAGAAAGCAGATATGGTATTTACTGACCCACCTTATGGAGTTAGTTATACTGGAGGGCATAACAAAAAACAAAGAAAAGGAATTGAAAGTGATGAGTTTCAAAACGAAGATTTATCTAATTTATTTCAAGATTCTATAAATAATGCTTGTATATTTTCAAAGGACACTTCTCCATTTTATATTTGGTATGCAGGGGGTAAATCAAAAGAAACTTATTTAGGATTATCAAAAACACCAATTGAAGTTAGAGCGGTAATTTGTTGGTATAAGGTAAAAAGTGGTTCTGGTGCTTTTATGAGCCAATACATACCTAATTACGAACCTTGTATTTATGGACATAAGCAAGGGAAAAGCATTAATTGGTATGGTCCAACAGATGAAAAAACAGTTTGGGAATTTCCAAAGGACAATAAAAATGAATTTCACTTAACACAAAAGCCAATTTTAGTTGTAGAAAGAGCATTGAAAAATAGCAGTAAAAGTAACGATTTAATATATGATTGTTTTTTAGGTGGTGGGTCAACAATGGTAGCTTCACATCAACTTAAACGCAAATGCTACGGAATGGAATTAGACCCAAAGTATTGTCAGGTTATTATAAATAGAATGCTTACATTAGATTCAACTTTAAAGATAAAGAGAAATGGAGAAGATTATACATTGTCAGTTTAAAGGGCAAGACGGATACAAGTATGCAAATAATGGTAAATGTTTTACTTACAACAAAAACCAACAATCAAAAAGAAAAGCATACGAAAGAGCCAGTGAGCAAATGATTAAAGCAGAACACTCAAAGGATAAATAATCAACGAGAATACAACAATAAAATGGCGAACAAAGATATACAACCACGATGGGGAAAAGGCGAAAGCGGAAACCCAAAAGGTAGACCAAAAGGCAGTAAAAATAGGGCGACTATTGCTAAGTATTGGCTTGAAGTAAACCAAGATTTAAAAAACCCGTTAACTGGCGAAAACGAGAAGATGAGCCAAGAGGACTTAATGACGTTGGCACTAATTAAAAAAGCAAGGGACGGAGATGTGCAGGCTTACAAAGCGTTAATGGATTCTGGTTATGGATCGCCAATACAGCAAATAGAACAAACTAATATAGAGCAACCATTATTCCCAGATGTTCAAGAGGACAACAAGCATTAACAAGATACTTTCTTTAAAAAAAAGAGTAAAGATAATACAAGGCGGAACGTCTGCAGGTAAAACTTTTGGCATACTTCCTATTTTGATTGATAAGGCAATAAAAACTAATAATATTGAAATATCAGTAGTTGCAGAATCTATACCTCATCTTCGGCGTGGTGCGTTAAAAGACTTCTTGAAAATAATGAGATGGACAAACAGATACACGGATGGAAACTTTAACAAATCACTTTTGACGTATCAATTTAAAAATGGTAGTTCAATAGAATTTTTTAGTGCTGATGATTCAAGCAAATTAAGGGGTGCGAGGAGAGATATACTTTACATAAACGAGTGCAATAACGTAACTTTTGAATCATACAACGAGCTATCTATAAGAACAAAAAAGGAGGTATATTTAGATTTCAATCCGGCAAATGAATTCTGGGTGCATAAAGAATTAAAAGACGAAGAAGATTCAGACTTTATTATATTAACTTACAAGGACAATGAAGCCCTAGACCAATCAATTATATCACAAATAGAAAAGAACCGCGCAAAAGGTCTAACAAGCGCATACTGGGCTAACTGGTGGAGAGTTTATGGACTTGGAGAAATAGGAAGTTTAGACGGCGTTATATTTAGTAATTGGAAAGAGATAGATAGCATTCCGGATGAAGCTGTTTTAGTTGGTTTAGGTATGGATTTTGGCTATACAAACGATCCGACTTCTATTATAGAGGTTTACAAATGGAACGGAAAAAGAATATTAAATGAAATATGCTATAAACAAGGAATGTTAAACTCCGATATAGTGAAAGTTTTACCTAACAATGTTATAATTTACGCAGATTCAGCAGAACCAAAATCAATTGCCGAGATCAAAAGGTTTGGTAAACTAATAAAGGGAGTAACAAAAGGCAAGGATTCAATTCTTTATGGCATAGACGTTATGCAAGGACAAGAATATTTGGTAACAAAATCAAGCGTTAATTTAATTAAAGAATTAAGATCATATTGTTGGGACACTGATAGATCTGGAGAAAGGTTAAATAAACCAATTGATAACTATAATCACGCAATAGACGCAATTAGATACCACGAAATGGAATCAATAGGTTTAAAGTCAGATTATGGAAACTATGCAATTCACTAGATACAAAAATAAACATTAAACGTTATTATATTATGGAGGTTAAAATTACGGTACCAAGTTCATTATCAGAAATTCCCTTAAAACACTACCAAGAGTTTTTAAAAGTTCGCGACGGTTCTACGGATGATGAATTTATTGCACAAAAAATGGTGCAGATATTCTGCGGTATAAGCCTATCAGACGTCGTTAAAATGAAATTAACTTCCCTTAATGAATTGGTAGTTCACTTTACAAATTTGTTTAGCGAGAAGCCAAAATTTAAAACTACATTTGAGATAGGTGGCATTGAGTTTGGATTTATTCCAGACCTAGAGGAAATATCTTATGGCGAATATGTTGATTTAGAAAGCCATTTGTCAACTTGGGAAAACTACAATAAAGCAATGGCGGTTATGTACCGACCAATAAAAGAAAGGAAAGGAAACAAGTACAACATTAAAGACTACGACCCAGACAAAGATATGCAGGAGTTGATGAAGTTTGCACCCCTAGATGTATGTATATCATCTTCGGTTTTTTTTTGGACTTTAGGAAGCGAGTTATTGACGGCTACCCTCAACTATTTGGAGAAAGAAGTGAAGAAGAACAAGAAGATATTAACGACTTTAGCGAAAGAGGGCAATTTGCCAAACAATGGGGATGGTATCAAAGCATTTATGCAATCGCAAAGGGAGATATTACAAAGTTTAACGAGATTACCAAATATAGACTTACTAAATGTCTCACCTATCTCGTATTCGAAAAGCAAAAAGGAGAAATTGAACAAAGAGAACTTAACAGACAAATGAAAAGATGAAAGGATTTTATAGCATAACCCAAAAAATTAAAGAACATTTTGAAGCCGACCCTTTGGTTAACACAATTACAGAGGGGGATATATTCGACGTTGACCTAAAGAAGCAAAGTATATTTCCGCTAGTTCACTTAATGGTAAACAATGCAACGTTTGAGGGCAATGTAGTAAGGTTTAACGTGTCTTTAATTGCTGCCGATAATGTAGATGTTTCAAAGGATGAGGTAACTGATTTGTTTATTGGAAACAACAACGAGCAGGATGTTCTTAACACGCAACTAGAGATACTTAATAGATGCTATACAATGCTATTGCGTGGCGATATGTGGGATGATAAGTTTGTGGTGGATGGCAACCCAAACTGTGAGCCTTTTACCGAACGTTTCGAGAACTATTTAGCTGGTTGGACAATGACATTAGACATCCTTATTGCTAACGATATGACAATCTGCTGATGCAAAATAGCGAGGTACAAAAGGAGTTAAACAAGTTTGTAAAAACTGTTGTTGAGCAGTCAAGAAAAAACTTGAAACAAAAGAACTCGTCTAGCAAACTTTTCAATTCAATTGGAGGCGAAGTTAAAGTGTCGCCCAATTCTTTTGACTTGGAGTTCTTTATGGAAGATTATGGGGTGTTTCAAGACGCTGGGGTAAGTGGTAAAAAGCAAAAATACAATACGCCTTATTCTTATAAGTCTAAAATGCCCCCGCCAAAAGCGTTTGACAAATGGATGGTTCGCAAAGGTATTGCACCTAGAGATGCAGGAGGTAAATTAATGAAGCGTAAAAGTTTGGCTTTTTTAATAGCGCGTTCAGTATTTAACAAAGGAATAAAACCTAGTTTGTTTTTTACCAAACCTTTTGAAGCTGCATTTAAGAATTTACCCGAGAAGTTGATAGAAAAATATGGCTTAGACGCAATACAATTATTCAATTCACAAATAGATGAAATTTTAACAAATGAGTAATATAAACACAAGAAGCCCGTACATAATTTCCATTGATGAAATTGGGCAAGTAGAAACAAAGGTTGAATTGTTTATTTGGAATGGAACGGGTGGCGCACCGTCAACACCAAACTACACCTTAAGCAAACAAATTGCATCTTCTTTAATAACGGCTACAAACTACGATTTATCGCCTTACATAAGTGAGTTTATTAATCACAACTTAATGCAAGGACAGCCATCTAATAGCGCAGCAACGCCATCGGGACAATGGTGCAACGTTAAGATAAAGAAATACAAAAGGGTTTTAGTAGACTTTGTTCAAGTTGGGGCGGATGAAACGTTAAAGGCGTTTGATGGTTACGGCTATTTCACGGACGGTTCAAACCCAGTTTTATCTGGAGTGCTTTTGAATGAGGGTAGTTATTACTATGACCCAAACCAAAATGTTGGATGGGTTACATTAGTAGACCCAAACATTGTGCAGGCAAGGTGGGACAATCTTACTACTTTAGCTTTTCAAGAAATTGCTATAACGCCAAATACTGTTCGCGATATTTCGAGAGTTTATACGGGGTGGAAAAACGACGGAAACAAATTAGTTTTTACAAATGACAGCGATGATGTTCTTTGGACTGGTTATTTTTATCCAAAGGTAGAATGTAAGTACCAACCTATACAAGTTGATTTCATAAATAGGTACGGCGCTTTTCAAAGGGAGTTTTTCTTTAAGGCTTCGACTGAAAAAATAAAAGTTGAAAACAAAGAATACAACCTTATGCCGTCTGTTTATCCTAACTACTACCAAAGCGAGGGACAACGCAAAATCTTTAACGCTAACGGTTCTAAGACAATAGAGTTGAACACAGATTGGGTGGATGAAAGTTATGCCGATACGATACAGCAATTGATGCTATCCGAAAGAGTTTTAGTGAATAGCTTACCTGCTAAACTTAACACAAAATCAACTGAACTTTATAAGCACATTAATAAAAACTTAATCAACTATAAATTAGAATTTGACTTTGCTTTTGACTTAATAAATTCTGTAATATAATGAATAGAAAAGTACAGATATACGTTACAACATCGCGCAACCAAGAAAATATAAACGCTGTTGTTCACTACTTTTATAGACGAGTAACGGATGACAATGGTACGTTTGAAGCTGAGCAATGTTTGAGAGATTCCTTAACTGGCTCAACTGGATTTATTCAAAATACAGAACGCCTTGAATTGTTTGAGGACGAGCAAATAAATGTTGTTTCAACCGTTCAAAACATTCAAGATATTAGTAAAACTTTTACAGACTTTTCGCAGTCTTTTACTATACCGGCATCAACGCATAACAACGCCATATTTCAACACTTTTATCAATCAGATGTTGACGCTTCAATAGACTACAATCTTCGCTTAGATGCGTTTATTGAGATAGATTTATCTTTCTTTCGTAGAGGGAAATTACAGATTGAAAAAGCTAATCTAAAAAATGGAAAGCCCGAAAGCTATACCGTTACTTTTTATGGCGACGGTAAAACTTTAAAAGATTACTTTGGCGAAGATTTGTTAAGCGATTTAGATTACACGCCTTACAATCACGATTACACACAAGCGGAGTTTTTAAATAGAATTGAGGACGCAACAAATGCCTACGATGTTAAGTACCCTTTAATTACTTCAAATAGGTTGTGGAGTTACGGAGCGGAAATAATTAACGCCACAACGCCAAGCTACATAAACCCTACAACTTTAGCTAATGACATAAGCACAAATACTGGAGCAATAAGTTTGACGGAGTTGTTTCCAGCGTTAAGAGTTTCAAGTATCTTCTCGTTAATTCAACAAAAGTACGGCGTAACTTTTGAGGGTAATTTCTTGAGTGATGAAAGTTTTACCAAGTTATTTTTATGGTATAAGAACTCAATAGGTTACGTTCAAAGCGGGGCTAACTATCCGGTAGATTTTACTGCTATAAATTCAAATACTGGAACGTACAATATATCGCCTTATGTAGATTTAACAAATAATAAAATCAATTTTAATTATTATTATGAGACTGGCATAACAGATGGTAGGCACAATATAACTTTTAACATTAATACAGTATCAAATTCAAGTTTATATTATATTGATGTTTATAAAAATGGAGTTTTAACAAATTCTTATCCAAAAAGTGGTACGGGTTCAATAGTGGTTGTATCTAGTAAAAATATACCTAGCCTTAACGATGTTTATAGTTTTTCAATAAGAACAACAGCTACGATTGTTATAACAAGCACGACTACTTATAATTTTTCTTATTTTATTTACGATGTTGCAACTGGTTTTACTCCTTACTTATCTTCTGTTAATATTGCAAATGCAACTATTACTGCCACACTATTAACAAACTTGGGTTTAAATTGTCCAAAGATGAAAGTTGCTGATTTCTTTGCTGGAATCTTAAAACAGTTTAATGCAACTTGTGTAAGTACAGCGGAGAACGTTTACTATATTGCACCATTGGATGATTGGTACGATAAAGGCAGGAAGATTAATATTTCAAGGTTTGTTGATATTGAAAATATTGAGGTGGCAAAAATGCCTTTGTACAAAAAAATATCTTTGGAATTTGAACAGTCAGAAAGCATACTAAACAAACAATTTATTGAAAACAATAATCGGGGTTATGGCGATGCGGTAAACGCTTTTGATTATGACGGTGGCGATTTTATAGTAAAGTTACCTTTTGAAAATCTACTGCAACAAACTTTCACGGGAACAGATTTACAAGTTGGATATTCGTTAACTAAAGAACTAGCATCGTACGTTCCAAAGCCTACGTTATTCTATCAATATGACAACCAAGCGTGCAGCTTTAAGTTTCAAAGTAGTGGAGGCCCAGTTACCGTTTCAACTTATACGCCATTTGGTCAAGACTTATTTAAAAGTTTTGAGAACTACACGCTTAACTTTTCGCCAGAGTTTTCTTCTTTACTTTTGGAGCCAATATTTAACACGCAATACCAATCGTATTATTTTGGCTACCTATCCAACCTTTACAATTTAAAGCAAAGATTAGTAAGGGTTAAAACAAAACTTTCTTTGTCTTTGCTTACTGGTTTAAAGCTAAATGATAGGTTAATAATTAGAGATAAGCGTTACATAATTAACGAAATGAAATCAAACCTAACTACGGGAGAAGTTGATTTTAGTTTGTATTTAGATTTTAGAGGTTCTTTGGCAGGGTCTTACGTAGTACCTAGCACCGGTGGAACAATTCCTTTAGCAATAAGTTTACCTAACGGGGCTGAAAGCGTTACAATTGGCGTTAGTTCCGAAGAGATAACTTTGTCAAAATACTTTTTAACAGAGGATGAAGTTATAAGTGCAACTATGCCAGCGGCTCCAGTAGATACGGTTTCTTTTTTAGAGTTGGCATATTTAAATGCAGGAGGAGAAATAACAAACGAAAGGATAAATATTATAACAATATAAGATATGATGCAACAAATTATTACAATGTTACAAATGGATAATTTCTATGGAGAAAGTGAATTTATAGACATTGCAAAGGGTAAGTATAAATTGAATACTACTTTTAAAAAGATTTTAAAGCAAGAAATAAGAAAAATTAAAAGCGTGAAATAATGGCACAAACTAAAACTATAAAAATAAACGTAGATACAAAAAGTGCTACTGCTGGAGTTGACAATCTTAACAACTCAATAAAGCAAACGGGAAACGAAACTAAAAACGTTTCGACAAACGCTTCCAATATGGGGGGTAATCTTAACGCAATAAGCGGTGGAGCAGTTGGTAAATTTACGGCGTTAAAAACAACAGTTTTAGGTGTTGCAACTTCTTTTAAATCTTTAGGGTTTGCCATTGCAGCAACTGGAATAGGCGCTTTGATTATTGCTATACTAGCGGTTAAGCAAGCGTTTACAGCTTCAGAAGAAGGTCAAAACAAGTGGACGAGAATAACAGAAAAACTTGGTATAATTGTGGGCAAGGTTACCGATGCAATTGCTGATTTTGGAGATTTAGTTATTACAGTTGTAGGGAAAATTGGTAGCGGTTTAGCCAAAGGTGCAACTTATGTTACAAAGTTTTTTGATACAATTACATTTGGTGCCTTTGGTGCTGAAAAAGCATTAAATAAATTATCAGATGCAAACGATAAAATATCTAAAAGGGCTAACGAAAGAGCAGGGCAAATTGCTAAAGCTGATGTAATAGAACGTAATTTAGTTACTGAAAGAGCAAAAGCAGACAGAAAAATCGCGGAGTTTAGAGATAAAGCAGCCCAAAAAGACTTGTTCTCTTTAGCGGAAAGACAAAAGGCATTAAAAGATGCGGTTGCTATTGAGGAAAAAATTACAAAAAAAGAAATTGAAGCAGCAAAAATAAGAGCGGCTGTAAAAACTTCTCAAAATGCAGATGCAAAATCTACAAAAGAGGATAAGTTAGAGGAGGCAAATTTAATAGCGAAAGTTACTGAATTAGAAACAGCATCCATAAGAACAAAAAAACGATTAAATACAGAACTTGTTAGCACAAGAAACGAAGCAAGAGCAGAGGAAAAAGCAGCGGCAGCAGAATCAAAAAGCCGTAGAGATGCGGAGGCAAAACAGATAGAGGAAAACAACAAGAAAGAAGCGGAGGGTAAAAAAAATGCTTTAGAAGCTATACAGAAACTAGAGCAATCGTATTCTGATTCAAAACTTTCAGCACAAGATTTAGAAATTTTAAACGTCGATAGAAAGTATCAAAAAGAGATTGAATTAGCTATAAAGTACAAGCAAGATACAACAAGTTTATTAGAGGCTCAAGAGTACGAAAAGAATCAAATTAAACAAAAGTACTTAGATAAAGAATTAGCTGATTTAATTGCTAAAGAAGATGCGCAATTTAAACTATCGCAGGAACTAAACTACAATAAACAAGAACAAGAAATTGCAAACTTAGTAGAAAGTTACGAAGCAAAATTTGCCATTGCTGGGGAAAACGATGAACTTGAAAAGCTATTAATTGAACAACAAAAAGAAGAAATTGCCGCTATTAATCAAAAATATGCCGATAAAGAAATTGCCGACAATGAAGCCCAAGCCAAAAGGCTAAAGGATATTGAACAAAAGAAAAAAGACGATAAAATTCAAGGTGTTAAAGATGGGTTGTCGGTTATAGCAAACCTTGCTGAATTGTTTGCTGGTAAAAGTAGAAAGCAACAAAAAAAGGCGTTTGATATACAGAAAGCTGTAAACATTGCAGGAGCAACTATTGATACTTATAAAGCTGCTACGGCTGCTTATGCTTCTATGATAGCTTCAACTGGTCCTGCTGGTCCAATATTAGCCCCTTTGGCAGCTGCTGCTGCGATTACTGCTGGTTTGTTAAACGTTAAAAAAATAGCTTCACAAAAGTTTGATGGTGGAGGTTCTCCAAGTGGGGGCGGTGGAGGTGGCGGCGGTGGAGCGTCTTTGCCAGATGTACAACAACAAGCGCCGTCTTTTAACATAGTAGGAAACTCAAACGTAAACCAACTATCTCAATTGCAAAATCAACCGATGAAAGCCTATGTAGTTAGTGGAGATGTTTCCAGCGCACAATCACTTGACCGTAACAGAATAGAAAATGCAACACTTTAACAATTTAACGTTATTATAGTATGAAACTCATTGAACTTATAATTGATAGCAAAGACGAAACAAACGGAATAGATGCCGTTTCAATCGTAGAAAATCCCGCGATACAAGAAAACTTTATTGCCTTAAAAGAGGATAAAATAATGCTTAAAGAAATTGATGCAGAAAAGCGCATTTTAATGGGTGCTGCGTTGATACCAAACAAAAAGATATACCGAGTAAACGAGAAAACCAAAGAGGAGTTTGAAATATTCTTTTCAGAGGCAACCGTTAGGCAAGCTATGGAACTATTCTTTAAAAATGGCAATCAGTCTAAAGCAACGCAAGAACACGAAAAGAAAATTGAAGGAATGACGGTTGTTGAATCTTGGCTAATTGAAGATGATGTACACGACAAGTCTGTGAAATATGGCTTTAGTTTGCCAAAGGGAACTTGGATGATTTCAATGAAAGTTGATAATGATAAGGTTTGGAATGATGTTAAAGAGGGCAAGGTAAAAGGTTTTTCAATAGAGGGCTACTTCGCCGACAAATTAGAAATGTCAATGGCTGAAAATGAAAAGCACAGTATCATTAATCAACTTAAAGAAATCTTAAAATGATAAACACGTCGTTTAGAGTTCACGTTCAAGAAGTAAGTCAAACAGAAGTTGATGCCGTAAACATTGAGCAGGGGGCAATGCAAGTCACAGATGAATCTTTGTTTATGGGGTTCAATGGAGAGCAGGTTAGGGTGTTTCCTCCTCAATCAGATAAAATGGGCTTAGGTTGGGCTAGGTATGATGACACACAATACACAAGTATTGAGCCGTACACCTTTTCAACTTCGGCATTTACTTTACCAAACAATGCAGGAAATATTATTGATACACATATTCACTCTGGAATAGACTATTATTCTTCAAATAAATTAAGAGCAGAAAATGACGGAGACGTGTATGTTGTTACTATTGCATTTAAGGCTAAAATAAGCAATGCAAACGGACACATTGAACTGTATTTGCAAGGTGGGGGATTAAACCCATACGACAGAGTTAGAGATACTATAACTTTTCCAAAAGGCAATAACGTAGAGCATACATTTTCTAAAACTTTTCAATATTATTCAGATGCAGATGTTGTGGCAAATGGTTTAGAAGTTGATGTTTTAGCTTCTCATTCTGGCTCTATTTACAATGTAATTTATTTTATACAAAGAACGCAAAACCACAAATATTAAAATTATGGCTAAAAAAACACAAAGTAAAGTAAGCCCTACGGAGGGAAGTAGGAGAGGTTGTCTATGTAAGGACGGCAAGTATTCAAGTAAGTGCTGCGATGGTTCGCTACAAGCGCAGGGAATAGGTCAAACAGCAAGCGCAACACCAGAGGTAGTAACACGTTCAGAAGATAACGGAGTGCGAACAACAGTACGCCAAAACGGTTAAAAACAAAACAAAGAAAAGTTAATACGTTATAATAGTATAACATAAATAATAAATATGAAAGAGAAATCAATTTTAAATAAAGTTAGAACCTTGCTAGGAATGGAGGTTAAACTTGAAATGATGAAACTAGTTGACGGTACAACTGTTTTGGAGGCTGAAATGTTTGAAGCTGGGAACGAAGTTTTTATTATCACAGAAGATGAGCAGAGAATCCCTTTGCCAATTGGAGAATATGAACTTGAAAATTCAATGATTCTAGTAGTAGTTGAAGAGGGAATTATCTCTGAAATTAAAGAAGCAATGGTTGAAGAGGAGGTTGCTCCAGAAGCAGAAGTTGAAATTGAAGTTGAAGCTGAAAAAGCAGTTAACCCAATAGCAAAAAAAGTAATTGAATCAGTAAGCAAAGAAACATTCTTTTCTTCTGAAATCGAAGAATTGAAAAAAGAAATCGAAGAATTGAAAGTAGCACTTTCTGCACAATCAAAAGTGGAAGCGACAGAAGAAGTTGCACCGGTTGAATTGTCAGAAGAGCCGAAACCAATTTCTTATAATCCAGAAAATGAGAATCCAATCGAACGCGTAAGATACGGCAAGAAAGGTGGAATTTCTCAAATGGAAAGAATCCTTAACAAAATAAACAACATTTAAAAATTAAATATTATGCCTACAACAACATCAATTACAACAAGTTATGCCGGAGAATCGGCTGGAAAGTACATCGCAGCAGCTTTATTGTCTGCACCAACATTAGACGCACAGGCGGTTACAATTATGCCTAACGTGAAGTTCAAGCAAGTAATCAAAAAAGTTGCTACTGATGGAATCATCAAAAATGCAACTTGTGATTTCGACCCTACTTCAACTATTACATTGACTGAAAGAGTTTTGCAACCCGAGAGCTTTCAAGTTAACCTACAATTGTGCAAATCAGATTTTCGCTCCGATTTTGATGCAATTTCTATGGGTTACTCTGCATTCGATACGCTTCCAAAATCATTTGCTGATTTCTTAATTGCACACGCTTCTGAAAAAGTTGCTGCTGGAATGGAAACTTCAATTTGGTCTGGTGTTAACGCAACAGCTGGAGAATTCGCGGGAATTATGACGCAACTTACAACAGATGCTTCTTTGCCTGCTGCACAAGAAATTGCTGGTACAACTATTACTGCTGCAAACGTTATTGCTGAACTAGGTAAAATTGTTGACGCTTGTCCTGCTGCATTGTACGGAAAAGAAGATTTGACTTTGTATGTTTCTAACAACATTTACAGAGCATACGTTCGCGCTTTGGGTGGCTTTGCTGCTGCTGGAGTTGGAGCAAATGGATATGACAACAAAGGAACTAACCAAGTTCTAGGAGACTTATTCTTTGACGGTGTTAAAATCTTTATGGCTAATGGTCTTGCAAACGGAACTGCTTTGTTATCTCAAAAATCAAACTTGTATTTTGCTACTGGTTTGCTTAACGATATGAACGAAGTTAAAGTTTTGGATATGGGCGACATTGACGGAAGTCAAAACGTTCGTGTAGTGATGAGATTTACTGCTGATGCGAAATATGGTTTTGCTGAAGATTTAGTTTCTTACGGAATCACAAACGCTGCTAACTAAAATTAGCTTCAATTGAATTAACAAGGGGGTGGTAAGATGCCATCCCTTTTTTTATAACTTTAAAATACAAAAATTATGGCTTGTGAATTAGCAAACGGTAGGTTAGAAGTATGTAAGGACGCGGTGGGCGGAATTGATGCAATCTACTTTGTAAATTATGGGGATTACGCTTATCCAACGGATATAACTCAAACAGATGATGTTATTGACGCTGTGGCAAACGTAACATCTCTATACAAATATGAATTGAAAGGTACAAACTCTTTTGAGCAAAACGTTACATCTTCAAGAGAAAACGGTACTACTTTTGTAGAACAAACTTTGTCAGTTGTCTTGAAAAAACAAGATGCAACAACACATAAATCAGTTAAACTTTTGGCGTATGGTCGTCCTCACGTTATTGTAAAAAACCGTAACAACCAATTTTTCTTGGCTGGTTTGGAGCATGGTATGGAGTTAACAACTGCTGCGGTGGCGAATGGTACTGCAATGGGAGACTTAAACGGTTACACGCTTACATTCGTAGGTACTGAAAAGGTTTTGGCAAACATTATTGACGTAGCAACAGAAGCGGAATTGATTACTGCTTTTGGAACTGCAACAGTTATAACAGCTTAAGAAACTATTATTGTTGAAATTGGGGTGGCTTATGGCTGCCCTTTTTTATTTACAAATATTTCTAAATAGTCCGCATCTTTTCCGCACCACCAACTTTTGACATTTTCAATAGTAGTATTTTCTAGCCAACACGAACGGAAGTCAAAAGTAAAAACACTTCTTTTACCTATCCAATTGCCGTCAACATATTTCCAAAGTATGTTGTTTGCATCTAAAAAACTGCCACCATTTATAGATGTTATTTCTTGAGCTGCGAAGTTTGTTGTTTTGTCGTAAACCATTTGTTTTGTTTTTGTTTCTACAAATATAGATAAAAAAAACACTTTTAAACTTTTAACGTTAATATAGTATGATAGTCTTAACAACTTCGACATCCGAGCAAACAATAAACTTTATCTCACGCGGGGCTTTTGACGCTATGGTGTTAACTGATGAACAAAGTAATGAATCTATTGTTGTAGACATAATTTCCCAAACAAATGGAGACTATGTTAACACCATATCTGCGGAATTTGCCTTAGTTGAATCACACTTTTACACCCTAACGCTTTTAAACGGGGCTGATATAGTTTACAAAGGTAAAATATTCTGTACCGATAAAGACATCGTAAACTTTTCTGTAAACGAGGGAAAATATAAATCAAATACAACATCTAATACGTTCATAGTTTATGAGTGATAACATACATATTGTGCAGCTTTCGGCGTACACTAACCCAATAATCAAAGAATCTAAACGTGATGAATGGGTTGAGTTTGGCGAGGATAACAACTATTTCCAATTTTTGGTGGATAGATACGTTAACTCAACAACAAATGGTGCTATAATTAACTCCATTTCACGCCTTATCTATGGTCGTGGATTGTCTGCGGTTGACGCCTCAAGAAAGCCAAACGAATACGCACAAATGATGGCGCTATTCAATCCAGACTGTTTGCGTAAAATTGCAATGGATAGAAAAATGTTAGGGCAATTTGCGTTTCAAGTTCACTATAACGATAAACACGACAAAATCCTAAAGGCTTACCATCTTCCAGTTAACCTTTTGCGTACTGAAAAATGTAACGCAGACGGAGAAATTGAAGGTTATTACTATTCAGACGATTGGACAGACACAAAAAAATTCAAGCCTAAAAGATTTTCCGCTTTTGGAACCTCTAAAGATAAAGTTGAGGTATTATTTTCTATGCCTTATTCTGTTGGGATGAAATATTATGCCTATCCAGACTATCAGGCGTCTTTGCCTTATTCTGTATTAGAAGAAGAAGTTGGCGATTATCTTATTAACGAGGTACAAAATGGATTTTCTGGGCGTACCGTAGTAAATTTCAATAACGGCACACCATCCCCTGAACAGCAAAGCATAATTACAAATAAGGTTAAGTCAATTTTAACGGGTAGTAAAGGTCAAAAAGTTATAGTTGCTTTTAACGATAACAAAGAAGCTGCTACAACGGTTGAATCTTTACCTTTGGCGGATGCTCCAGACCATTACACCTACCTATCCGAAGAATGCGTAAGAAAAATAATGCTGGGCCATTCAGTAACTTCCCCTCTAATCTTTGGTATTGCAAATGCAAGCGGTTTTAGTTCAAATGCGGACGAGTTGGAAAATAGCTTTATCTTGTTTAACAATATGGTTATTAAGCCTATTCAGGACGAGATATTGGAATCTTTAGATAAAATTCTTGCTTTTAACGATATTAGTTTAAACCTATTCTTCAAAACGTTAAAACCTTTAGAGTTTACAGACCTTGAAAACGCGCAAAGTACAGACCAAGTGGCGGAGGAAACGGGTACAAATTTAAGCGCACAAAGTGAATTAGATACAATTTTGGCAATGGTTGATGAAAACCAGTTAGGCGATGAATGGTCAGAAGTAGACGCAAGGGACGCAGGCGACAACGACGAAGAACTGGATATTGCTTTAATGGAAGCAGAGAGCAACCTAGAGCCTAAACAAAGCCTTTTAAGCAAGGTTTACAACTTTGTGCAGACTGGTAGTCCAAAAGAGAAACAAAAGAGCGCACAAGACAGAAAAGTTGGGGAGTTAAAGTATTTCAAAGTAAGATACAGATACACGGGGAATAAAACTCCAGATAGAGAATTTTGTACGGCAATGATGGCAAAACAAGATAGACTATTTCGAAAAGAAGATATTGATGAAATGAGTGGTCGGGCAGTCAATGCAGGTTTTGGCGAAAACGGCGCAAACACATACGACATTTTTAAGTTTAAAGGTGGCGCACGATGTCATCACAAATGGGAACGCGTTACGTTTATGCTAGACTTAAATAAAATTGAGGACGGCTACGATAAAATTGGAACTAGAGCAGCGGAAATCAAAGGGTATAAAGTTACAAACCCTTACGAAGTTTCAATCTATCCTAACAACTTACCGTTAAAAGGATTTAGCCCAAATAATAGAAACCTACCAAGCGACGCGAAATAATGGCAACAGCACTATTAATAACAAGAGATGATTTAGTAACGTTAACTGCACTTGGTGGTAATGTTGACATTGATAAATTTATTCAGTTTATAAAAATTTCTCAAGACATCCACGTACAAAACATTCTAGGCACTCAACTATTAGATAAATTGCAGGAAGATGTTATTGCAGACACTTTAACGGGCAATTATCAGATACTAGTAAACAAGTACGTTAAACCCCTTTTAGTGCATTGGGCGATGGCTGAATACCTGCCATTTGCAGCGTACACTATTAGCAACAAGGGAGTTTACAAACATTCGTCTGAAAATAGCGAAAACGTAGATAAAAATGAAGTTGATTTTTTGATTGAAAAGGAAAGAAGTATAGCGCAACATTATACGGAAAGATTTATTGATTACATGAGTTTCAATCAGGACTTATTCCCAGAGTATAACGATAATAGCAACGGCGATATGTACCCAGATACAACTAACAATTATACGGGATGGTTCATTTGAGGCAATATAAACCAAAAGAGGAAAACATTAAAAAGCTAAAGGTATTTTTAGCAAAAATTAAAAAGGAAAACAATGGCAAATGATTGGGAAACCTTTGAAGCTAACAACTGCTTTGTTCATACATTAATTGACTTAAATAAAGTACAATGAGTTTATACGACGAAGCATCTTTAATTATCACGCCAAACGCATATAAAGAGGACAAGCTATACTCTGTTAAGCCTACTGACGGTAGCAGTGATTTAACGTGGACTAGAGCATCTACAAAGACAAGAGTAAATGCAGATGGTTTGGTGCAATCAATTGGCGCTGACATCCCCCCAATAGACTATACTGGCGGAGGTTGTCCTAGTATATTGGTAGAACCACAGAAAACTAATTTGTTGAATTATAGTGAGGATTTTAATAATGCTAGTTGGATTAAAAGCCTTCAAAGTATAACCTATAATCAACCCGACCCTTTTGGCACTTCTAACGCAGCTTTATGTACTTTTACCAATTTATCTACATCAAGAATAGCTAAAGTATCATCAATTGTTGCTGGAAATACTTATACACTTTCAGCTTGGATAAAAGGAGTTAATGTAACTGAATTTAGATTTTTGTTAGCTGCAAATCAAATTGTATTTGTTACAAACCAAATTGTAAATGGTGATTGGGTTCGTGTTTCTGCAACTGTAACAGCAACTACAACTGGAAACTATCAACAATCTCCAGCAAGAGCCTATAACACAAATGGCGAATCATTTTACATTTGGGGCGCACAATTAGAAGTAGGCTCTTCCGCAACATCCTACATCCCCACAGTAGCAAGCACAGTTACAAGGGTGGCTGATGTTGGCACGTTAACAACACCAGTTGGCGTAACTGAAATAACAGAAACTTTTGATGGTGGCACTACAAATGTTATAACATCTATTCCAGTAACTTATCAGCTTCCAAATGGAAGAATAAAACAAGTCGTAATGATATGAGAGAAGTAAAACTAAAATACACAGATAAAGAAGCAGCTATTGCTGACTTAATCACTAAAGGCATACAAGTTGAAATTAAAGATATAATGTCTTTTGCCGAGGGTGTTCACGCGGTTGTTTACATTGGTAATATTGTAATCACAAACGCTACGCATAATGAATCTGGAGAGGAACTAACGGCACCAGTTTATGCTGATGGTTACCACGTTGACCTATTGCTTTCTGATGAAGTTAAAACTGTATTTAAAAATGAGATATTCCCAAACAGCGCAAGCCACTGTTTTGCTGGTATAAATGAATTTAAAGAAGAAATAATCAATGTCAAATAACATAAATTGGGGAAGCGTTTACTGCTCAATGGAACAAAATGAAGCATTTGGAACAGATACGCTTTGGAGTACAAACGCAATAAATGATGAATCGGCGCCAACTTGCTGGGTAACGTACGCATTGAGAGCAGATACAACGCTATTTTCATCAGATAATAATAACTTAACAACCGATACAACACAATTATAACTATGGCACAACAAGAAATTAATGTAGGGGCAAGCCCAAACGATGGAACGGGAGACTTTGTACGAGACGCGTTCATTAAAACAAATGATAATTTTACAGAATTGTATGGTGCTGGTGGCGTATCAGTAAACCCAACAAGTGGATTTTTACCGTACAACAATGCAGGAACTTTTGCAGATTCAACTTTTCAACTTATTCCAGATACAACTTACGGAAGTGGTTTTCCGGTTGGTTATTCTAACGTAGCAAATCCAGTATTTGGAGGCGGTTACAACACTTTGGTTGATGACAAAAATACGTTTTACACTTTTGGTTCAGCAAGTACAGGTTTTTCTAATATTAGTGCATCTGTTGGTTTAGCGATTAACGGATTTGATGGTTCTGCAATAATTGGTTGCGGAATATCAAGCCCGACGGCTGGAGTTTTTAAAGCTGATTCATCGACTGGAATTATAGGAATTGGAACAGGCGTTGGCGCACAAATTGGAGTAAGTCAGTACGATAATTCAATGATTATAGGGTTGGCTTTTATGACAACAACTGCCCCTGCAAACTCGGTAACAGTAGTGAAATGGGTAGACGTTCAAGACGGAAACGGCGTTGCATATAAATTTCCACTTTATCAATAAAAAATAAACTTTTAAAAATAAATAATTATGGCACTTTTAGTAAGTAATACAAAAATTAAGAATACAGAAATCGAAGCACCGCAATTGTACGTTCGCTTGCAATATGTAGCAATGGCAGACGGCAAAAAAACTCAAGTTCTTTTGAGAAGTGGGTTAAATAAAGAAGCTGTTTTAAATTGGGAAACAGTAGCAACAAATTTACCAGAATCGTTGTCTATTGAAATGGGCGAACAAAAACAAAATTTGGATGTAATCCACAACCTTGTGAAAGTAGAACTTGAAAAACAAGGTTTTGAGGTAGTTATTGATTTGCCAATAGCAGAATAAAATGGAAAAGGAACAAGCCATACAAATCATTGAACAAGCGTTAAACGTTGCCACAACAAAGGGCGCGTTTAACCTTGTGGATGTTTCGCAGATTTTAACGGCTTTACAAGCATTGAAACAAGCGTAATGAAAACAACTATTTTCTTCAAATTCTTTGCAGCGTTTTTTACTTCGGTAATAGCTTTTTATGCACCAATATACGC
>Ga0208160_1000024_pt1 | contig 60395 bp, 70 predicted proteins | sample CB_VirMetaG_FD_184536 | JGI IMG/M metagenome (GOLD analysis project Ga0208160, IMG submission 184536) | Freshwater to marine saline gradient viral communities from Chesapeake Bay - CB_1504_1 Viral MetaG (SPAdes) (version 4) | ecosystem: Environmental > Aquatic > Marine > Coastal | place: USA... | reverse complement strand
GGTGTCTATGTACAGCTCTAACCCACTGTCAGTCTTGATCGTGTCGTTGATGAGCTTCTTCAGCTCTACGACAAAGAAGTTGAACGTTTTCATTATATGTTGGATTGAATTTCATTTCTTGTAAGGAAAGAGCTTGTTCAATTTATCTTGCCTCTTCTTGCAGCCACAGTCCTTGACAACCTTGTTGACAACCTTAGTCACCCCCATGATCTCGTTGAACCTGGCTATGCTATCGCCTAAACCCTTGGGGATCCTTTTCATCAGAAGTCAAGATCAAACTCAACCATGCAAGGCATCTCGTCGATAGCCTTCCAAAGGACCTGACCGTCTTCTCGCTTGATATAAACCAGGTACCTCTTCATCTTGTGTCTGTGAAGATGCTCCTCGTCAAGCACTATGGCTGACACGTTGCCGCTTCCAGCCTTCATGCCTATGTAATAGGCCATCCCGTCCTTTGGGTTCTGACCGATCACGATCTTTCTAATAAGTCCTTCCATTTCAATTCAGTGATATACCCAGCCCATCCAGGAGATCGTCGATGTCTGGGTCGTCTTCGTCGTCATCTCCCTTTGAGGATGGTATGAATGTTTCTTCTACAAAGTTAAGAAGACTAAGCATCTCATCCTCGCTATCCATGTTGTAACTGTAGATGGCCTTCAACCTCTTGTCGCCATCATGATCCTCTTCGACCAGTCCAGTAACCATCAAGGACAACACCTCGTCGCGCACACCGTACTTCTCAATGATGCGCTCAACCTCGAAAGCAACCCTCTGTATCTCTAACAAGAAACCCTCTTTGTCCATATCTTTGGTTTTATGGCGATTAGGAAGGGATCCAAGAAGCGTCTCTTCAGGGAGTTCTCCCCTCTTGACCAAAGGTACGTCAAAAGAAACTACCTCAAGCACCTGAGAACTACCGTGAGAAACTTCTGCGTTAGCAGAGATATCTTCGAGAGAGAGCTCATGTTTTTGCTGTGGGCATACGACCTTGAGTTCTTCACAATCAAGCATGCGGCCAAGGAGTTAGAGCAGAGCTCTGCACCCATGGCTCAGAAGACATTGTATCCGCTCATGAAGGAGGGGTATGTCTACAAGCACTTCGACAGACTCACGCCGTCACAGACGAGAGAGGATCACCTGTTCAGGGAGGAGACGAAGCATAACTACCGAGTCAGGTACGCCATAACCCAGAAGGCTAGACTGCTGGTGCAGGACTTCTACAGGGATCTAGAGTCTAGATCTTAGTCAAAGATTACTTCGTAGTAAGTCTTTCCTTGATCATCACGACAAGCCTTGAGGCACCTCTTACGATTAACCCCATCGTAAACGAAAGACACGTGAACCCAATCAGGATTGTCTTCATCACCAAACTCCCACACCAGCTGATCAAACTCCAGATTGTCTTTAATGTAGTGGAAGATCTCAGCGTTTGTACAACCTCCGTATACGTCTGCGTCCAGATCGAGTGCTCTTCCTTCCATGTGCTGACTACGCTTCGCACCGCCGATAGCACGGTTGAGCTCAGGTCCACGATAGCCTGACGACACGTATATAGGGCATCCGAGAGCGTCCCTAAGAGGTTGAAATACATTGACAGCAATCTGTCTAAGATTCTCCGTTGTCCATTCATCTGGCGTGTTGTCTATGCCGAGCCTCTTAGCTGTTGTGCTCTTGGTTGCTTCGGCGAGTGATAGATTTTTTGACAGCTTCATTGTTAAGGCGTCTCTTTTCATTCTCTATGGCTGAGTCCTTTCTCTTCTTCTTGGGGTTGAAGTAGTGCTTGTTCATTAACACTCGTTAACCGTCGATATTTGGAAAAGACAAGGATTCGACATATCATAGCGTCAGAGTTCAAAGATAAACAATTAAAGACATGCGAAACTACTTTGTAATCACAATGCTCGCGATTAACTTCGCAGCGATCGGTCAGGGATTCACAAACCTGACACTTGACAGCCTCATCAACGGTGACCGACTCGTGAGGGAGTCCGTAGCCCTTGAGCGTCCTATCATGATGATCTTCGAGCCTCAGACAGAGGTTAGCGGATCTCTGATCGTTGGCACACTGTACGGAGACTCGCCGCACATCGATAAGTTTGGGTATGACCCAGAGGCGACCTTCGAAAGCCTTGGGCAGGTGCTTTACGCAGACATCCCCATCGGGTCACCATGCGTGTTCTTCGAGGAGCGTTGCTACACTCTTCAGTACTGGGACTGGGGGAAGATGAATCAGGTCGGCAACTCCACAACCGTGTGCATCACCGACGAGATGGTGGACAAGCTGATCGAGGATGGGGATGCTTCGATGGATGGGGGTATGGCGATTGCAAGTCGTCCGCTACGAACAGCCAGGAAGACAGACGCAACAGTGCATGTATCATTTATGAAGTAAAGCAAAGAGGCCCCGAAGGGCCTCTTTTTTTTGATATTCAATAAGATCAGTATCCTCCCTCTGGACCTCTCTGGCCAAGACCCAGAACTCTCTTAGCGTATTCTCTGTACGCCAATGCCTTGTCTGGTCTTCCAAGACCTGGCAGTCCTTCTTTCTCGAACAGGTCCTGTGCAAGCTGTCTTCTCGTTGCGTCGTCAATGTCGCTCATTCCTCGCATAGAGGCGAGGTTAGAAACACTGCCGCCCAAATCTTCAGCCAAGTAGTTCAAGAAATCCTCGTCGTACCTGCTTCTGACCATTCCTCTGGAATCCTCTTCCTTTCTGAATCCAGCAAGCTCTCTAGCAAATTCGTCAGTTGCAGCGCTGTAAGCTTCTGGTGATGCTTTGATCCCCAAGAGTTCGCCTTCAGCACTAAGCTCTGGTTGGATTCCAAATCTGCTCAACACGTTGGCATAACCCTCGTCACCAAGTCTCCTTCTGAGATCTGAACCTCCACCAGCTGGCTCAAAACCTTCGTCGCCTCTCACGAAGTACTGTATGGGTTGTCCCTCTTCTTTGAAGAGTCGGTACTCACTTGGATCTACTGCACCGCCACCCTGATACTCTTCGTAAGCTCCGCCCATGGCGTACTCCTTGTTCTTTCTCTTGAAGTACTCAAGGAGTTGCTTAGGCATTCTGCCGCCGTCACCGTACTCGTTGTTCATTCCGCCTCCACGGAACTCTTTCATGCTTACTGTTCTCATGATGTTGCTACAAAGTATTCTGCTGTAATGTCAGCGGAGCTAGATGCCACTGAGATCTTGTTGATGTTTGCAAATGTAATACCCACCGTACCATCAGCGGTGATGGCTGGGGTTGTTGACGTTGACCTCGCGTCCATGTCCTGGTTGAAGAGTATGAGACTCCCTCCTGTAGGAACGTTGACTGCATACTCTTCGTCAGTCCCAACGACCCTCACCTCAAGTTCGTCACTACCTGACAGGTGAGAGATTCTTATGTACTTCAGTGATCCATCTACGAATTGGCCTGCCGAAGCAGCAGTGTCAAACTTGATGAGATCAATCTCCGTTGAGGTGGCCACGAACACCCTGGTGTCAACAGTGTTGATGCCAGTGATGCTAGTTGTTCTAGTCTGACCGAAGTCTCTGCTGTTGAGAGAGATCTTCTCGTCAATCTGTACGCTCAGTGTAGCCATGCGACAAAGATAGTAAAGCTGTTCTTATTCGTTGTAGGCGAATGGGTCGTACACCGATGATGCCGTGTATTCAGGCGGCCCTACGAACCCAGGGGGCTGGTAATTCTGAGTGGGCATTGGTGGCTGTTGGTACTGCTGTGGTGGGGCAAACATCATTGGTCCCATCTGCATCTGTTGCATCTGTTGCTCGAACTGAGCTTGCTGCGTTGGGTCCACGTTGAAAGCCCCCTGAGCACCGCCAGATCCAGCGACCGCTCTCTTAATGCCAGCCTTGAGAGCCTGCTTACCTAGACGCTTCACACCCTCCTTTCCGAGAAACCCAGCACCAGTACCAGTTCCAGCTCCACCACCGATTCCAAGTGCACTACCAGCGGCACTACCTATCGTGCCGAGACCAGATCCGATTGCGCTACCAAGTCCTCCAGCTCCAGAGATGGCTGCACCGACCCCACCAGCCTGGGCTGCGGCTACACCGAGGCCAGCTGTGGCAACACCAGCGGCTGCTATGGCGGTGGTGGCTGCTATATCCTTAGCCCTCTCCTTCCTGAGATCCTTGAAGTAGTCGGCCTCCCTCTGCTGCATTCTTGTGAGCTTCTGCCCACCGTAGTCCTCAATGCTACCACCGAACTTATCAACCTTTCTCTGAGCCTTCCTGTTGGCTCTAGCCATCTGCCTGGCTGCTCTCTTTCTCTCCCTGAAACCCTTACCCTTGATCTCCCCTCCTATTGAGGCAAGCGTGACGTCACCAGCGCCGCCAGTGCCAAGAAGTTCCTTCTTAGTTCCAAATATTCCCATCAGTCTTCTTCTTTGTTGTAATACCCGTAGAACTTCTCTAGATACTTAGGGAAGGGCATGTTCAATCCCTTCAGATTCTCAGGCTGTTTGTCTCTAACTGTGTACCCAAGATACTCTCTACCGCCTTGCCGACCCTTCAGGTGTCTGAGGAGATAGAGATCTAGGTCAGAAAACATGTCATTGAATCCAGGTATCTGTGGTGAGTACTCCTCCCTAAGGGCCTTGACGTCTTGCTCGTAAGGGTTGCCGCCAGCTACGGACTCCGTCAGAGCCTTGAGCATCACCCTGTCCTGAAGATCCTCATCCATGAGGTACTCCTCCTTGGTCACACCCTTGAGCATGGGGTCGTCCTTCAGCTGATTCCAGAGGAACTGGTGAGCACCCACGGCTGATGATGTGGGGTTCTGAGCTCTGTAGTTCATGCCTGACTCTACACCAGCGATGGCCTTCACAAGCCTCATCGGGTCTACCTCACCACTACCCTGGTACATGGGGACTTCGAGCACTGACTTGCCGCTGAACCTATACGTCCTACCAGGCTTCATGTGCTTGACATCACCGTCGTCGCTGACACCCAGAACGTCGTGATCCACGTCCTCCATCGTGATGCTGTTAGATGGGATGATGTTGAAGTCGTTGTCCCTGTCTGGGGAGTCGTTCTTGTACCCCTGCATAGACACCCCTCCCTTCAGAACCTTGAACACACCACCGTCTCTGAACCCAAGCGCTGTGACACCAGCACCCATGGCTGCTCTCTTGAGCTTCTTCTGAGCCCAGCTTAGGTCATCTCTTTCGGCGAGAAAATCGACAGACTGATCTAGGATGTCCGAGATGTTAACACCCTTGTCAACTAGGTACTGAAGGCTGTCCTTGATCTTGCCCCTGTTACCCATGATGTCTGCACTCTCCCCATCCTTCGGGGCGAGAGATAACCCTAGGTCCACGAGCGTCTCTCTCCTCTCTGGGTTTGCTTCGAAGTCAGATAGCAGGGCGGAGTAAACGTTGTCACCGAGGTTCAACCTCCTGATGAGGGGCATATCCCTACCAGACTGAGCCATGATCATATCATCGATCTGCTCCTTCACGGATCCGCTGCCTTGATACTTCCTGATTCGCATGACAGCAAAGATAATCTACTTGCGATTACCCTTCCCGTGCATAGACAGCGCTATGGCTACGGCTTGCTTGAGGGGCTTACCCTCCCTGACCAACAGCCTGATCTTGTCGGACACCTTCTTGTTGTGCTTCTTCTTGGACATAGCTATCCTCTGACATAAACATCTAACAGATTCGTGTGTTCACACACAAACTATCTGGGATGTTTCCCATCTGATCTGTCTGATGATTGCGAAGGTATAAACAAAAATCTCAAAAGTCAATAGTGGAGTTACAATTCAATTAACAAGCTTCACCTGTCTGTAAACCAGCTAGTTAAAAGATGCGCACTAAAGTAAACCTGAACCAGCGGATCTGAAAAAAGCGATCAGAAATGTATAGGGTGGGGATAATCGTGCTACATAGACGTGAGCATACGCAACCCGAAACGGAATCCTGCACCCCCCTCCCATGCATTATGTTGGCAATCGCGCCAAACATTTGACGTTTTTGCTAACTGCTTGATTGACAGGGCATAAGCTAGGGTTACTTGTACAAAGACTGCAACAGAGACGTACTTTCCCCACACATAGTCAGAGCATTAACAAACCCTCCCCAACTTACGATACAAATCCTACTACGCCGATGGGTATATGCGCACCACATCGATTACCTATCAATCTGATGGGGTTTAGGCTGTCGTCTTGTGGATGGGATGGGAACTTTTTTTTTGGCTCTGCATCCCGCGTCCTTGTTGGGTTTCACTTTCGTTAACACAGAAAAACTTGACTCGTATTTGTTCCCTGTCGGATGTTTGCATCGAATCATTCATCAAACCATTCAAACCCATACACACAATGATTACGTTCGACCACACAGCACCCTTCTACGAGTTGCTCGAATCAGGAGCCACCACGTACGTTGGACACAGCGAAGGAGGAGGAGACGTCAACCGAGCCTTGTTGCTGTTGACCACACACATCTCCATGATGCGTCTGATGTGCAATGGCATCAAGCCTTCACGCAACTACCGAGTGAGTGACGTCAAGAAGTTCTTCGGACTGAAAGGAGACAAGAAAAGAGTCCTGATGGGCTTGCGAATGCTCGAAGAGGACATCAAGGCACACATCGAAGGTCGAGAGCCACGATTCTGAAACCATCGGGGAGGATGGACACGCTGTCCTCCCCTACAAACCATTCAAAACCATACACACATGAACTTCACAATCATACCATTTGCCCTGACTGCAGAGGCGCACTCACCAATCAAGGCGACCATCGTCTTCGACACACCAACGAAGAAGCGCGGATGGTCAGTCACCAAGATGTTCAATGGCGAGCGCCACATCGATGCCTTCATTGACTACATCGAGCGCACCAAGTCTGGGTTCAAGTACGACGAGACGTACATCGAACGTTAACACCGATTAACACATCACCAGACAATACCACGAGAATACCAACGTTCTAATTACACAAACACCAAGAACTCATGGACATTACCATCCCATTGAAGCCAAACCAAGTAGCCATCCTCGACTACAACACACGAGAAGTAACCTTCGTTGACCTTGACCGAGACCCATCGACCATCGAGGACATGGAGACTCACTTGGACGAACTCGGCTACGACACATCGAACATCCTGTACATGTCATGAAGTACGCAAGGAAGTGTGACATAACAGGCAAGGGCATGAATGCAGGCTACTGCATCTGCGATGGAGAGATGTACATCAAGGGCTTCAAGCATCTCAGCGAACACATCACCAACGACACGGACTATGAATCATTAGAGGAAGCCTACGAGGATGGCTACTACTACTACACCGAGTGGGAGGACGTGGACGAGGACGAAGAAATTTGACAGCGCACACAATAACCCCAAACCACAAACGTTATACCACCATGAACATCGACAACCTTATGCACATCCACGACTGCGTTGACATCGCAGGACTGACCGACGACTTGGTCAACGTGAACTTCGCCATCATCCTCGGCAACGAGCGGAACATCTCCGACCAACTCCTGTGTGAGTTTGGTGACGCGTATGACATCAACGACATGATTGAGGACATCGAGGAACTCATCCCCTTCGCTTCGGTAGTGGGGAATGGCACAGACCTGTTCGTCCTCAACTGCGAGACCACACCAGAAGACTTTCAAATTGACTAACAAAATCGATCGAATCATGACACAAGAACAATGCGAACGTGCAGTCAAGGCTCTGCAAAAAGAAGGCTTTGAAGCCTCCCACGTACAAGGCGCACCTGACGACCACGGAGTGTGGTTGGACAGCGTGTGGAACGCTGACCTGCAACGTGCTACGAGTTTCCGTCTTCACGACGAAGAAATCGAATACTACTCAAACGAAATACTACATTGACACACGAAGAAATCAAGCAGGGTATGCTCCGCGCCCAAGAAAAATTACTAGCGGAACGCAATAAGTCTAACGAGGACTCGTTCAATAAGTACAAGCGAGCCTACAACATCTCTCTCATCAACCTGTCCATCAACAAACTCAAGAACACATGACATTCGAAGAAGTAGTTAAGAACATCGAGTCTCAACCTGTTGGTCGAGCAACACTAGTGGTCAACGACAGGTGCGGAGACCCATCCAACTACCTATACAAGTTGAACTACCTAGCACTACACTGCCCACACGTTGTCAAAAACCTTGCCATCCGCATCAGGTTCGCTGACGTAACGCAACTAGGAGTGCAGGTCGTGACGACTGATGAGGCAAGAGAACTAGTCGACAAGCACTACGAAGCATCAGTAACAAACCGATAACCCCAAACCCACAACACAATGTCAGTATCAATCATCCTCCGAGAAGGCGAGTCCATCCAAGATGCAATGGCTCGCGCCAAGACCACCATCCTCAAGCAACGCGCACAGGAACAAATCGATCCCGCTATGAGCCTGTCGATGGAGCAACTCAACACCATGTTCAATAACCAAACACAACCACGATGAGCATGACACAAAAAATAGAACACATCGACGAAGCAGTGAACATCCTGATGGATGAAATCATGCGCCCTTACTTGGGCATCACTGACACGGACTGCGACTTGGATGACGAGGTGTACAGCTTCGTACACAGCCACGTCAAAGCTGTCATCATGAACGCCCATTTCGAATTTCAATTCTCAACAAAATAAAACAATGAGTAACGCAATCATCAACACCACATCCCACGTAGGCAAGCAGTTCATGGAAATCATGGACGACTACATGGCGCGTCAGGACGACCCTGACTTCGACGTAGCCGTCGAAATAGACGACCTGTACACAAGCCTTTCAAACCTTTACTACAACAACACAACAACACCACAACAATGAGTAACGAAACAGAATCAGATATCCGAGGCTACGTCAGCGACTGCTTCAACCACCGCGAAGGAGCTGGCGCAGACAGCGCATACATGAGGCTCACCAAGCTGATGCTTGAAGAGTACGACCTCGACCACAACGACGTAGATGCCCTTGCATTTGAAATCGAAGAGATGGTGGCGCGACACATCATGGAGAACTCACCAAAATTTACAGACGATGACGAGTAAAGACATCAAAAACTACATCGAGATTGACCTCGGTTGTGCCTTGCGACACGACCCAGACATGGTTCTGGAGGCAGTGCAAGAGACAGCAAACGCATTCGAACTCGACGAGTGGAATCTGCTTCGGTTCATGCTTGCCAACGAGCCCATGGCAGGTACACACAGCTACGGATTCCACACTGCGTACGGCAGGGCTATTCGAGAACACTTCTCATTCATCTACGACTCATGAACATCCCCAACCCCTTCCTCGACTGCACACTCGACGAACTTGCAGTAGCATGGGAAATCTTCTCACTACCACGAGAGGATGGAACACTAGACACCGAAGCCATGAACTGGGTGCGTGATGCGCTTGACGAGAAGCTATTCTTCCAAGCATCAACCATCCCCAACCCACTTGGCAAGGGCAGTATCAACATCGCATTCCTAATGGAGATATGAGCAGAGACATGAAGCACTTCCAGAACTTTCTCGAAAGCGTCGAGTACACCACAACGTACACGATATGGAACGAGATAGACCAACGCATCTACGAAGGGACTCCCAACTTCGAGACGAGAGAGGAAGCATACAAGTGGTGGGAGAAGAACGATGGACGACCATCGAGCATCATCATCGAACGAGTAACATTCAACACAGACAAATGACACACAGAGTAATCAGCACAAGCGACCAGTCCATGTCAGAGTACATCACTTGGTTCGTAGGCACGAAGAAGCAGTGCGAGCGAGTCCTCCCACGCATCAAGCAGTTTGCCACTAACACTTCAGACGAATTTCAAATCATCAAGGAATGAACGAACACGAAACGTGCCACAAGTGTGGCGGAGAGGGCATGCTAATGGAAGCCCACGAGAATGGATACGGAGGGTACGGACTACCCCTGCACACGTACCACTACGAATGCTTTGACTGCGATGGCAGTTGGATGGTTGACGTGGATGGAGTCCCTGTTGCACGAACAAACGAGGAGTCATGAGCAAGAAACACTGCTACGTCTTCAACTGGAATCAGGGGGGATGGAACTCCGAGTGGGCAACCAACATCCGATCCGCTCGCAAGCAAGCGCGAGAGCGTTGGGCTGACTCAAAGAGACTCACCATCGACGAGTCTTCCTTCAGGAGAGTTACGATGGGGGAGTACAACAGAATCTGTATGAGTGATGGATTCAACTAAATGTTAAAAGTGTTAAAAAACTTGCGAGAGTGAAAGTATCTCCCCACATTGCACACAGATACAAACCCCTTAATACCACCACCATGACAGACAAGCAGAAAGAACTACTCGCCAAGCAGACTGACCTGCAACACGAGATGCAGAAGGCAGGACTCAACCTTGTTGACTGCCCTGACTGCGGAAGCACCCTCATCCACGAGACAATGACGAGAGTTGGTGACATGTATGACATCACCTGTCCATACTGCGAATACACATCAGAACCATGCGACTTCCCTGACCACTTCTATGAGGGCTTCGAGCAGTCAGCAGAATTTAATAACCTCTAAACCTACCACACCATGCAATCAGCACAAGAATCCAAGCAAGAGCTTGAAGCGGCTATCCGCTACGCAGAGAACGCTATCTCCTCTGCCAAGAAAGCCATCGCGTCGATGGAGTTCCGCCAAGAGATGGCCAAGAAGCAGTACGCCGATCAGACAGGTCGTGAAGAGGCACTAACCAAGCAGGTGCAGGAGCTCGAAGAGCGCAACGACGAGCTCAATATCCAAATCGTCGAACAAACAAATCGTGAGGCCACCCTCGAACGTGAGGTTGCTGAACTCAACAAGCAGGTCGAGTTCTACACCCAGAAGTACAACGAGTTGGCACAGCAGAAAGACGAGATTCAAGGACTCGAAGCAATAATTCAGGGGCAGGCCGATGACGAGCAGGTGTTGCGCCAACGCATCGAAGGATTCAGGAACGAGAACAGGTCGTTACTCGACGAGGTAGAGAACTTGAAGATTGAACTCAAAGACCAGCGTGAGTTCGACGAGGAGGTGCGCCAAGGTGTCAACGACTTCCTCGACTACCTCGACACCATTGGATACGAGCGCCCATGAGCTACGACCTGAGGCAACACATCGACAAGCTATGGAAGCGGATCGAATTGATGGAGAGTAAGCTAGAGTCAGACCCATCTCATGACAACAAGATGGTTCTTGACTGCATGCTCAGAGACTATGTATCAAAACAAAAACTACTACTCAAGGATGGAGAAACAGAAATCTGAACTGAAGTGCTTGGATGCACTGACATGCATCAACGCATTCATCTATCACTACAAGAACCACAACAGCACAGACCTGCGGAAGCGTATGTCAGATGTGTACGCATTGTGCGACAACTACGGACTAGTACCAAAGGGTAACACGTTTAATTCTTAATTCATAATCATGCCAAAAACAAAGGGCGCGACATCATGGAGTCTAGATGATGTCAAGTGCGTAGCTCATACGCTACGGAACAAGAAGAAGTTTTCAATCAACGACCCTGACGTAATCAGGTTGAGCGAGAAACTTGATCGACCAGTCAGGGGTATTGAAAGACACTTCTACACCATTCGAAGTGGAACATCAAGGTTCCTCAAGACCGAAGAAGGGGTGAGAGCTCTAGGTCAGTATGTGAAGGACAAGAAGCTGACGAATGGTCGAAGCATCAAGGACAGAATCTCTCAAGCAGTCAAGGCATTGATGAGCGATGAGCGAATGATGAAAGTGTCTGACCATCACAAGCTTATCACCAACCTCTCGAATCATCACAAGGAACGCCTTAAGGACATGGTTGTCACGTCATACGCTTGGGGTTACAATCAAGGCCTAGCTGACTTTCGAGGGAAGTTCTTGAACACCACGAAGTTGGACAAAGAGATTCCAGACGTTAGCAAGGAGTTGATGATGGAGACAAGTAAAATTCTATTCGATGCCCGTTAAGACATACGAAGAGAACCGAGATGAATGGATGTCTGAATTTACAGAGGTGTGTACTGAAGCTGTCGCTTTGGTTCGCACTTACTACAGACTACCTGAAGACTGGGATGTGATGGACAACCTAAACACTAGGACTCAAGAGGTGACGTGTGCTGTCAAGCTTACATGTGCTTTCATAGCTCGTAAGTTGCACAAGTACCAAGACCCTAGAAAGAAGTTGTTCCTAGCAGAGTTCTTCAAGATAGACCGAGCCACTGCTGGCTATCACATGAGATCTGCTGACGACATGATTCGAGGCAAGAAGGTTGCAATCTCTGAACCTGGCATTGGATTCATGAAGTTGTGGCCTCTGATGGAGGACATTGCCATCAAGCTGAACGTGGAAGGTTGGATCAAGAGCAAGGAGATGCAGATCCGATTCATCGACAGACACATAGACATGCTAAACAATAGAAAGAATCAAATTCAAAAAAACATTCATGAAGAAACATCAGTTTAAGACCACGAACATCCGTGGCAAACAATACGTAGAAGTCAATGAGCGCATCAAGTTCTTTCGTCAAGAGAATCAGTATAAGAACTGGGGCATCCACACTGACTTTCCAATTATTGACTCAGAGCAATGCCTGTGTCGGTGTACAATCACCACACCAGATGGTTCTGTGGTCGCTCAAGGTCACGCTCACGAGGAGCGAACCTCTTCTAACATTAACAAGACTAGCTATGTCGAGAACTGCGAAACATCTGCCGTCGGACGAGCTCTGGCGATGCTCGGAATCGGAATCGAAACGTCTATTGCGTCAGCTAATGAAGTCGAAGATGCAATCGCAAAGCAACAAGCACTCGTTGACAACCCTCAGGTTAAACGGCTTGCAGAGAAACTCGATGCCCCTGTCGAAAATATCATGGACAAGGCAGTCGAGTACATCAAAGGTCAAAGCGATAAGCGCAAAGCTTTCGACGCCATCACCAAGAAGTACGGAGACCAGCTGACTGAGAAGCAGGTTGCTGGACTCAAGAAGTTTGTTCGATGAGAGACATCTTAACCGAGGCAGTGGGTAAGCCACACCTCTCGTACTCATCCCTCAAGTATGCGCTAGGCGACATGCGATTGTGGGAGATGTACATGAAGGGTCAGCTGAAGAAGGAGTCAGAGGCTCTGTACTTCGGTAGCCTGTACGATATGTTGTTGTTTGAACCAGAGAAAGCACATGACACTTACTATGTATTGGACGATAGCGATATCGTTGCTAGTATCGGGGGCAAGTATCCTCGCAGTACTAAGCGTTACAAGGAGTGGAAGGCCGAGCAAGAGCAGGCCAACCAGAACAAGAAACTGGCAAGCCAAGAGGACTGGAAGAAGGCGCACGAAATGATCGAGCGACTGAAGCAGTCTGGTCTATACGACAAGAGGTTTGCTGGTGGTAAGTACCAAGTAGAGTTCAACGTGGACATCGACGGAGTTCCTCTCAAAGGATTCCTCGACTGCCTGCAGGATGATAGTATCATTGATTCTAAGTCCTCACGTTCGATCGACAAGTTCAGGTATGACGTGCGCTCATTCAGCTACGACATCCAAGCCTATGTGTACACCAAGGTGTTCGACATCAAGGACTTCTACTGGGTGGTGCAGGAGAAGGCGTATCCGTTCTATCCTGCCGACGTCAAGTGCTCTGAAGAGACGCTCTTCTCAGGTGAGATGAAGTTTCATCAGGCTCTAGAGAATATCAAGTCATGGTTGTCTTACGACGGCCACCAAAAACAAGAAGAGTATGCGGAGTTCATCGTATAAGCAATGGTATAACGGCCTAAAGGCAGGGGCCATCTATGTAGTCTGCCTGTTTATTCTTTCTAACCTCTTAAATCTTTTACTCGCATGAGCGAACAGAAGTATGATTCAGTACTCGTAGGGTACGCGGAAGAGCCACGTTACGGCGATGATGGTAAGATCATGGGATGGAGTCTCCGTCTCAAGGATCATGAGTTGAAGGAGATCGCTGAGACTTACGCAACCAAGCGTAACGAACAGGGTCAAGGCGGTAACGTCTACTTCACTATGTTCATGAGCAAGAATGGGAAACCTTGCTGTCGTGTCTTCGATCCTAACAGCGAAGCTGCCAAGGATAAGCGTCAACAGAAGCAATCTCAAACTGCTGATGAAGCCCTGCCCTTCTAAGGACAAGGCACCGATCTATCTGGCGACCGTTCGTGTGGCGTTTAAGAAAGCTAAGCGTACATACGAACGTGTCGTCCAGGTAGTGACGTCATTCAACACCCCTCACGACATCATGGAGTATGGGAAGCACACCATGAAAACCCTAGAAGATCACCTCTACGGCAAGACATACAAGTCCCAGAAGCAAGTGATAGTGAGGGAGGTGTTGGATAAGAAGTTCATTTCAAATTCAAATCTAACTATCGATGAACACAAGGAGCAGTATAAAAAATAAGTGCAAGCAGATACAAGATCTTCTGCTTGAGAAGAACGAGAAGTATGGGAACTCAGCACTAGAGCCACTCAACATATTCTCAGAGGCTGGGCCTGTAGCTGGCTTGAAGATGCAGATAGACCACAAGCTTAAGAGAATCAAGAACGCAGGTCTCGTTGACGCAACGGAGGATACGTTGCAAGACCTCGCAGGATATCTTATCCTCCTCATGATTGCAAAGGACAATGAAAGTAACCGTATTCGAAAGTCTGTTCTCGGAGACACCACATCACGTACACCTATCTCAAGCACTGAAGAGGATTCAGAGTGGGAGATCATCTACTCTCATTGCTGACGTTCGTGAGGGCAATAAAGAGGCCAAGAAGAAGCTCCCCGTTGTACTGTTCAGCGGGGAGTTTGCATCTCGCAAGGATGATGCGCTCTTCGAACATAGCGGATTGGTTGTTCTGGACTTCGATCACGTCGATGTTGAGAAGACCAAGCAGGCTCTGGCCACGGATGATTTTGTTCTTGCTTGCTGGACGTCACCGAGTGGGGATGGGATCAAGGCGCTGGTCAAGATCACGAATCCAGAGAGACACAGGGATCACTTCCGATCTCTGATCTCGTACTTCGACAAGCAGTATGGACTGCAAGTCGACGAGACTGGCATCAACGAGTCACGAGCATGCTTTGAATCGCACGATCCAGACATCATCATCAAGGATGACGTCAAGAGGTTCGGCGCCTTCCTCACTGAGCAGGCTCAGCAACAGGCTCCGACCAACGATGGTTACGAGTACACTGACTACATGAAGCTAAACCTAGCTGCGCGTATGATACGCAATGCTGAGGACGGTGAGAAGCACATGGCTCTCATCAAAGCCGCCACGTTGTGTGGAGGGTACATAGCTGCAGGAAAGATGGAGGAGGACGAGGTGGTTCGTGTTCTGTTCAGGGAGATCTCAAAGCGAGACATTGACTCAGAGTCTCAGGCTATGAGCACTATCCGAGACGGCATCGAGAAGGGCAAGACCATGCCCATCAGAGATGTAATCGATGAGGAGAAATCAGCCCAGCGTGAGATGCTGTTGAATGATGGCGACATGTCGTTTATCTCGTCTGACGATGAGGACTTCAGGTGGATTGATGACTACGCTCAGGGTTTGATTGAGCTTGGTCTTGACACAGGCGACCAGCTACTTGATGAACACTTCAGGTACAAGAAGGAGTTCGTCATCATCAACGGACACTCTAACGTGGGTAAGACTACGACTGCTTTGTACTTGATGGTGAACGCATCCATCAGGCATGGATGGAAGTGGATCGTGTACTCCTCGGAGAACAGAACCGCATCCGTGAAGATGTCCTTGATGCAGTTCGCCTGCAACAAGAAGGCTGGTAACATGACGTACTCTGAGCGCAAGCAAGCGTACAAGTGGGTGCAGAAGCACTTCACTGTCATCAGCAACAACCAAGTGTACAGCTACTCAGACATCATCCTATTCATGGAGAAGGTCATGCGACAACAGCCAGTTGATGCAATCTTCGTAGATCCCTACAACTCATTGAAGTTAGACATGCGCAACTCAAGCATTGGTGTACATGACTACCACTATGAGGCTGCTAGTGAGTTCCTTACGTTCAGCACAAGCAACAACGTAGCCGTGTGGTTGAACATGCATGCCGTGACTGAAGCACAGCGTCGAAAGGACAGCGAGGGTTTGCCGATCGCGCCGTATGCTGAGGATACAGAGGGTGGTGGAAAGTTCGTGAACAGAGCGGATTGCTTCCTAACTATTCACCGAAAGGTTCAACACCCAGACCCTAGTGTGCGCTGTATGAGTGAGTTACATGTTCGAAAGGTCAGGAACACCGAGACAGGCGGTGAACCAACAGGGCTTGAGAACCCGTTCAGATTCATCATGGACATCTCAAGGACTGGCTTCAAGGCAATGACAACACACAAGTCACTGTTCCAACCTATTGGTTTGCAGGAGTCTACGCAAGGTGAATTAAATATTAAGATGAATGTTGATTTTCTAAGGTCTGGTAACTAACTTTGCTAGGTGAGAAAGAAAGCAACACGCAAGCGTTCTCGCAAAAAACATCTGGGTAAGTACAAGAGCGGTATTGAAAAGTATTGCGCTGACCAACTGAAACAATTCGGCCTAGCTTTTGCCTACGAGGAAAAGACTTTTGAATTGGTTGAGAGGTTCAGGTTCCCGAACAAGTACTTTAAGATGACAGCGAAGGGGAAGACGATGTCAGATAGATCTGACTCTGTCGTACTCCCCATCACGTACACCCCAGACTTCATGGGTAAGGATCACAACTGGATCATCGAAACCAAGGGATATCTTCCATCGCATCATGACTTTCCGATGAGGTGGAAACTTTTTCTCAGGCATTTGACATCAAGCAAGTCCAACTCCATTGTATTTTTAGCGAAGAACAGTCAACAAGTGGATCAAGCGATCCAGGAAATACTTAAATCAATTGAAGATGGAGAAATCTAAACTGAGCGATGCGTTCTCTATGTGTACGTTAATGATGCACGACGCAGTGACAGACTTCTACGAGGACATACACGACTCCAACGGCGATGCTGTTGATGATGTCGATGATGTGATTAAGAAGTCGTCAGTCCTGAAGGCTCGCGTGATAAGCGAGATCCAAATGATCATTGACATGGCGCTAGAGTTCTCAGACTCCCGTGGTTAACAAGGCTAGGAGATCAAGAAGCTTTAGCATTGGGAGGATGTCTGAGGCTAGGTTCGTCAAGGCAGCTGAGAGGCTTGGCTTGAAGGTTAGGAAGTCCAATCCGAGGGAGGATATACACGACCACGTGGACTACTGGCTAGCCGTCGAAGACAACGGAACTAAGTGGGGAGTTGATGTCAAAGGCAACAACATGCCCAATGAGATTTGGTGTGAGTTTAAGAATGTGCAGGGCAAACCTGGATGGATGTATGGTGGTGCAACGATCATCGCCTTTGACATGCCAGAAGAGGGTGGCTTCTGCATAGTAAACAGAGATGAGCTATGCACTTGGTGTGAGGACAAGGTCTCCGACGAGAAGGTGTCCAACAAGACCGATGCATACCTCAAGAGATACACGAGGAAAGACAGGCTTGATGAGATAACGAAAGTTAATCTCAAGGATATCAAGCAGTTGGAATCGTACCGCGTCTGGAGATACGAGAGGAATTATTGAGTATCTTCGGAGTCCTTTTTTTCTAATCCGAAACGTAACAAAACATGAACTATCGTCCAGAGGACATCCCCTGGGGAGAGGTCGGCTACGCCACCTTCAAAAGAACCTACTCACGCCCAACTAAGGGCAGAACCGAGGAGTGGGAGGAGACAGTTGATCGGGTCGTCGAGGCCTGCAACAAACAACTTGGGTGTGACTTCACACCACAAGAACAAGCAGATGTAAAGGACATCATGATGAACCTGAAGGGTACGGTGGCTGGCCGATTCCTCTGGCAGCTTGGCACCAAGACGGTGGACAGGCTCGGACTGCCATCCCTTCAGAACTGTGCGTTCACAGTTGTTGACCAACCAATCAGACCGTTCACATGGGCATTTGAGATGCTCATGCTTGGCAGTGGCGTTGGTTACAACATCCAACGAGAGCATGTGTACCAGCTCCCCAAGGTTAAGCGCAAGGTCAAGGTGCAGCATGTCGATGATCACGGTGCTGACTTCATTGTACCCGACTCAAGAGAGGGATGGACTGAGCTGTTGAAGCGTGTCCTTGAGGCTAGCTTTTTTACAGGCGAGGGATTCACCTATGACACATCGCTTGTTCGTCCAGCTGGATCTCCGATCAAGGGGTTTGGTGGTACTGCAAGTGGACCTAACGATTTGATCTGGGGTATGCAGGAGATCAACCGCATCCTCAACGAGCGTAGTGGGAAGCGCCTTCGTCCTATCGACTGCCTCGACATCATGAACATCATCGGCAAGATCGTGGTGGCTGGTAACGTACGCAGATCGGCTCAGATCGCACTCGGTGATCACGACGACATCGAATACTTGCGGGCCAAGCGTTGGGATCTTGGTGGTATCCCTAACTGGAGAGCTATGTCCAACAACTCTGTCGTGTGTGATGACGTGAGTCTGTTGCCTGATGAGTTCTGGGAGGGGTACAAGGGGAATGGTGAGCCTTATGGCTTGATCAATCTCGAATCATCTCGTCGCATGGGGAGGACTGGTGAGACAGAGTACCCAGATCCAGATGTCATGGGGTACAACCCATGTGCTGAGCAGTCTCTCGCTCCATTTGAGACGTGCTGCTTGGCTGAAATCTATCTACCTAACATCGAGTCCGAGGACGAGCTGAAGAAGGTAGCACGGTACCTCTATCGAATCAACAAGCACAGCCTAGCAATCAAGTGTGCTGTCAAGGAGACGGAGGATATTGTGCACAAGAACATGCGCATGGGTATCGGCGTGACTGGATACCTTCAGGCTTCTCCTGAGCAACAGGGGTGGCTGTCTTCTGTTTATTCATACCTTCGAGCCTATGACAAAGAGTACTCACTTCTCTGTGGATTTCCTAACTCTATTAAGCTTACAACAGTCAAGCCCAGTGGAACGCTGTCTCTACTTGCTGGCGTTACACCAGGAGCACATCCAGGGTACGGACCTTACTACATTCGACGAATCCGAATGGCTACAGATAGTGAGCTGGTCAGCGTGTGCCGAGACAATGGGTATCACGTAGAGTACGTACGAAACTTCGATGGAACCGAGGATCACTCCACTGTTGTGGTAAGCTTCCCGTGTTCATTCCCTGAGGACACCATGTTTGCCAACGACATGACCGCTGTAGATCAGCTCAACGTGATCCGCAGGCTGCAGGCTGAGTGGTCTGACAACTCCGTGTCTGTAACTATCTACTACAGAAAGGAAGAGCTCGATGCGATTAAAGCTTGGCTTGATCTAAACTACTCTAACGTAAAGAGTGTCAGCTTCTTGCTTCACAACGATCATGGTTTTGACCAGGCCCCGATGGAGGAGATCACCAAGGAGCAGTACCTGGAGATGTCAGCAAAGGTTAAGCCGATCACCGCTCTGAGTCAGATCAGCATGGACGATGTTGAGATCTTGGATTGTGACACGGGGGCATGTCCAGTTCGATGAAGAGGATGGATCAATGCTGGGTGTCTCAGATGTATTATCTTGGCACCGTTACACAGGGATAGTAGCTGTGGAACTTCGCTACTGAGAGGGGGCTTCGGCCCCCTTTCTTTATCTAAAGATAGTCACATGTCCAGCCATGTCGACAACCTTCCTTGACTCAAGCGAGGTGGCCTTGATGGTCCAGACATACACTCCATCAGCAACGTATGTGTCGAGCCTGTTACCCAGCCACTTGTCGTTAGGCTCTACGCTCCACCAGATTGTCTCACCCCACCTGTTGTACACTCGGCACTCCCACTCAAGCCAGCACTCACTGAGTGTAATCGGTTGCCAGTAGTCGTTGACAAAGTCGCCATTAGGACTAAAGGTGTTAGGAACCTTGATGCATGGATCGTTGCAGTAGGGGTCTGCGGGGCCATAGATGCACTCACCCTCTACGTCACAATCTTCACAGTAGTTCAAGGCGACTGGATCCAGGCACCCTTGGTAGATACAGCTCCCGTCGTCCACGGTGGCTTGTGGATCGTAGTTGTAGGCCTGCGGGTTTGTACACCCACCATACGAACAGCTTCCATCGTCAATGGTGGCGATCTCGTCGTAGTTGTTTGCCTCTGGGTCGGTGCATCCTGCATACTCACAGCTACCGTCGCTGACTGTGGCGAACTCGTTGTAGTTGTAAGCACTTGGATCGACGCATCCATAAACGATCGGTGGCGGTGGTGGGTTGCATGATCCAGAAAGTGAGAACTGAATCCAGTTGTTGGTGACGTCAGTGTCTGGGTATGGGAAGCCTCCAAGACCAGGCCCACCGAGCAGAGTCTCACTGTCATTGATCTGCCAGATAGTGAGGATGATGCACTCCTCGAAGTACGATCCTATCTGCATTGCATTCTGCCAGCACATGAGGGTACCGCTGCCAGCTAACTCAGTGTCTTCCAGTATGTTAAAGGTGATTGTATCACCTGATTGTAGAATGTTATCAGCGCCCTCTCCGATGTCGAACCCAGGGAAGTTGAGTGGGTACAGAAGGAAGGCCCATTCGGTGCCATCCTGCAGACACTGAAATGGTGATGGATCAACAGGTGGATTGAAGCTCATCGCCAGGATGAACTCGCCGATACTGTCTGTCTGTGTTCCACAGTACCCGCCGTTAATACCTATGGTGATGTCAGTAGAGATCGGGTTAAAGCCTATGATCTCCATGTCGCACTGACCCCAAGACATTAGTGGGATCAGGAACCAGATGAGTTTCTTCATTGAACGAATATTTTCTTAGCCTTCTTGTTCAAAAGCTGAATGTAAATACCAGGTGCCAAACCCTCTATTGGTCCAGGCACTATCCTTCCAGACATGTCGTAGTAGACTGGCGGACCATAACTCTGGCTATTGTGGTCAATCACTTGGTCAGCTACCTCTGTAATCTCCGAGACCTGAAAGCTTGCCTCTGACGTTACGATGCAGTCTGACTGCCCGAAGTACACCAAGAACTCCAACAAGTCAAGGACGTTAACCACACCATTGCCGTCAAGGTCTGCTTGGCAGGATCCCTGACAGTTGTAGCTGTTGATGAGCAGAGCCACGTCCTCTACACCTACTACACCATCGTTGTCAAAGTCAGCTGGACAAGTGTTTGTAGCTTCTGTCTCTACGCAGAACTCAAACACAAATTCACTCCAGTCTCCAGAGACGTCGACAGACAGTGGCTCCCCATTGACCCACATAAGCACCTCTCCTCCGTAAGGAATACCATCCCCACCAGCGTCATATATGATGAAGTTGTAGCAACCGTTAGGGACACACGTCTCGTAGCTCCTTGTAGTGATCCCTGATGGCCATGGACCATCCTCAATGACAGGAGTCTTATCATCCTGCGGAAGCAACACCCACTCTGTTTCTGCTGCGAAGAAATCGCTAGTGAACTCCATCTCCCACAAGGCTCCTGGTTCGTAGACGACGCTACCGTAAGCCGTGTCGTTGCCTGCGTATTCGTCATCGTTTGAAAACAGAGTCACAGAGAAATCTCCTTGCAGTGTAACTCCCTCGAACAAAGCTTCATAAGTCTGTCCGTATGCTATGTCATGAAGCATGTACTCGTACGAAACACCCCCTGCCTCTAGAATAACTGTTGCCGATGGGATGGTGGCTGGACCAACACCAGTCACTGTCACCGTCACGTCCTGATCAGGCAGGCAGAATGGCGTGTTGTACTCCACGTTGGATACAGCAGCATCGTAGTCAACAGGTGGAACGCATGCGAAGTTGTTGTTCCACAGGTCATACCTCCCATCCAACAAACACTCATGCATACGCTCTGCCTGACCAGTAGTGTACATGTTTCTGCACTGCTCTCCAGTGTAATCCATGTAATTCTCTGTGATGGCATCGGGGCAAGCGGGCTGACTACAGAAGTAGTTTGTTGATGTCGGAGGAGTGTCGCAAATCTTATCACCCTGGGTCTCGCAGTTGGTCTCCTGAGTACATGACAGGGTGTTGGCGAAGGTGTGATCGATGGTCAGGTAGTGACCCAGTTCATGAACGAATGTCTTCCCAAGGTTGAACGTAGACACAACCATCTTATTCGAAAGCATGACCACCCCGTCACGACAGTCGTTGGTTGGCCCAAGGTAAGCGTACCCTTGGATGCCACCGCCTCCGTTGTTGCCTCCAATCTCCGTCACGACATAAATGTTGACGTACCTATCTACATCCCAGCAAGCAATCTCCTTCATCTGCAAATCGTCCATCCCTGACTGCAAACTATTTGTAGCCACCCCATCCTGTACGTATGCTGGAATACCAGATAGGTCGTGACGAGTAACCCCTGTAGTAGGGTTCCCGTCGGGATCACGTTGCGCTATACAGAAATCAATCTTTGTGTCCACCCCTTCCCCATCACCAACAGACCCAGGAACCTTTCGGAACATCTCGTTAGCTTGACCGAGCATCTCTATGATCTGCTCATCAGTAATATTTGCACCCTCTCCGATCGCCTGACCAGTGTGCATAATGTGGAACACGATGGGCAGAGTAACAGCCTCGACATCGTCAAGATTGACCTCGACCCTATTAGAAAGACCCATGGTTTTTACCTCAGGTCTAATGACTACACACTCTTGAGCAACGCCCAAGAGACTTGATAAGATGGTTAATACAAACAAGAAATATTTCATACACCAAAGATACCACTATCTCTGGATGAGGTATTTACATAAGAAAGGGGGCCGCCAAGATGGCGAACCCCCTTATCCCCCACACACAATAACCCACAAAGATACCACCCTTTGCAGTAGAGAGAGGTTGGGATTCGAACACAACTGCCGTCCGACCTGAGTGGTCATGCAATCTATGGACGTACGCACCGACTGCGCTCTCTTGTTGACACAAACATAGGACAGAAGTTGATTCAATCCAAATGAAATGTGTTAACAGATGTTAATTGCAACCCTTCTGACGTAATTCATCTACAAGAATCTCGACGTGATCTATGCGTTTCTCGACATGATCTAGTCGTAGGTTCTGCTCTGCGTCATCAGGAAGGCTACCCATCTCACCCCTCGGCCATTTGACTCTGAACTCTGAGTTAAGTTCAATCTCCTGATTGTGGCGCATTGTCTCTATCTCAAGTTGCGACAACGATGACATGATCGTGAAGTACAGCGTAACTGCACCACCAACACCTACGACAATCTGTATCAACCACTTGATGTTAATACCTACGCTGGTGCTATCGTCTAGTTTCATTCAACCTTGTTCTTGGCTAACAGAAGTTTAATCTCTTGTATGTCCTTGAGGAGTTGTTTGACGTCGTCCTTGAACTCCTTGTTGTCCGCTTCGAGCGTGTAAACCCTAGAGCTAAGCTTGTTGTAATCCGCTTGGAACTTGATCCACCCTCCAATCAGTGTGCCTGCCACAACAAGAAACTCAAAGTGAGATAGATACTCTTCAATCATCTTCTTTCTGCTCTTCGAAGTTTAGCTTCCTGTCTTCTTCTGAAGAACTCTCCAAGACGTCTCATGATGTCAGCCCTTTCGTCTCTGCTCATGGCTTGCTCCTCATTCCTTTCAGATCTATTCTTTCTCCTGTTTGATCTTCTCTGCCTGATGACATCGCCGAAGGTGTCAACACCTTCACCCCTCAACCCGAACATCTTTTCCTTGTCTATCCTTGCGTCGATGTCGGCTGCATCTTGAGCCTGAGTAGCGGCGGCGATTCTGTCCCTCTCTGCCATCCCCGACAGAACATCGCGCCTCCCCTCCGACGCTCTTGCTAGGTTGCCATAAAACTGACCTGGTGTTCTGTTACTTAAGATCCTCATCGTCTTGACTTTTCTACTGTTCTGCCAGCGAAGTAAGCGCCGAACACAGTGAGCATAAGAATTTCTAGCAAAGATACATAACTATTCTTTACATTAAATGGCAGGTTGTCAAGGGAATCCATGACCATTGTGGCCATGAACATCAGCATCAACGCTATCAATGTCACTGGTCTTATGTACTTAGCTAGCTTTACGTCGCCACCCATGTCGGCTTTCCATCTCTCGGTGACGTTGTTCTGGAACTGAACCTCAGCCTCAAGCATGGCTTTCGCCTCTTCAGGATCCACGTCAGGATCCCTGTCCAGCAGGTTCTTTACAACACCAAGTCCGCCGCTGTCTGGCAGAAGATCACCCACAGTGTCTAGGATATTTGGTGCCTTGTCCTTGAGCCACTGGCCGAGTTTGGTGTCTCTTATTCTCTTACCTTCCTTGTCTTTGCTCATAGATCATCTGCATTGCGTCGAGGAGAAGCAGGCTGTGGTCTTTCATGCCAGTGCGCGTGTACTCCAAGACTCCGTTGTACTCGTTAGATATTGTGTCGAGCGCCGAAAGCTTCTGCTCGTTAGTCATCGATGCGTATTCAGGTGACTGCATAAGTTCCTGAACCTCTTTGTATCTCTGCCTACCAGACGTCATCATGAGCTCTGAGATGATGTCAGTGGTCAGGTAGAGTCTTGATCCAGCAAACGTTGGATCCTTGATGAAACTGTACTCTCTGCCCGCTCTTCTGAGGAAGACGATGTCCTTTCTGGAGAACGAGCTGGGTACAGTGACCTTCCTGTTTCTTGCGTAGTAAGGCGTTGACACTACATCGCTAAGCTGATCTGTCTCTACGTACAGCCTATAGATCTCGTTAGACACTGGGTCGCTCTCTGAGTTCCTGGCCTTCGTGACGTCGAACAAGTTGTATGCGATAGGGTCTGAACCCTCAGGCGTCTGTCTGATCGGCTCACCCTTCCAGTTAACCCTGACAGGGACAGATTCAAGGTCCTCCCACAGTCCTGATGCCATGCCGTAAGTCCTGTCGAGTATGGTGTACTTAAGCCTTTGAGCCACCCTCTCTGATGGGGTCATGTCCTTCGTCACCCTGTAGTCTGGCATGTAGGTTCTTCTAGCCCTGTGCGCAGCAGCGGTAGTGTTCGGAAGTACGGTGGCTGTGAGCGCGTTGAACATACCTCCCAACCAATTCTCAATAGCCTTCTCAAGTCTCTCCTCATCAGTCTCCCCAAGGATCTTGGACAGGTTGTTTACACCAGTAAGGAAGCCCTGGTTGAGGACGTAGTTAACAGTTGTTGCAGGCTTGATACCAACCACTGATCCAAGAAGCGACTGATTCTGTTCAGCCATTGATTCCTCACCATCGTATGAAGCAGCAGTCGCTCCGAGCATAACCCCTATCAACCCCATCTTTTGGTACGACCAGAATCTGTCTCCTGGTTGCGCTGTTGGATCGCCACCATTCCTGTATCTCTGAAGGGCAGAGATGTTAATTGAGTTCGGAGGGAACTGATCGTAAGCGATGTTCTTCTGAGACTCCTTGGGTTCCCACTCGATCTCACCGCTCATCAAGCCCTCCTTCATCATCTCTTCAGCCATCTTAGCTACGGTGATTCCAATGATAGCTTTGGCAATTGATTGGTGTCCGCCAGGCTTATCACCTCTAGCGAACTTGGTGACGGCGTCAACAATTGCAAACGCAGGCACAGTGTATTTAACACTCTCAACCATGATGTTGACTGGAGTTCTTATGAACGGAACTTGAGATCTGATGAGCACAAAGTTGAGAGCACTAGCAACCTTGGGTCCGAATGCCTGTTCGAAAGCCCTTCTCAAATTTCCTATACCACCCTCAACAACCTTGGCTGCTGCAGTCTGCTCCTGGAACGTAAGCTCTCTACCTTCCTTAGCTGCTTGCTCCATGACGGCGAACGGTGGATGCTTGACAAATCTTTCAAACGCCCTTCCACTCAACCCTCTCCTCTTAGCCTCCTTGTATACCGCGTAGTTCTCAGAGAACTTCCTGAATGGTGCATCACCCAGCGACAGCAGCCTGAACATGATCTCAGCTGGGATACCTACAGTGCCCTTGATGAACAGCTTAGCTCTCTGCATGTTAGACATGTCGCTGTCCAGTCCAAGCTTTGTAAGAGCCCCGTTGCTACCCATCGCAGCGTACAAGGACATGAGCGGGAAGAAGCCTCTTTGGATTCTCCACTCCGTATCCCCCTTGCTTTGTCCTGTCTGAACTTCAAACATGGCCTCCTTCACACCCTGAGACACACCCTTCATTCCGTGGTACAACGCACCAAGGCTGAGTGGTCTAGAGTTCTTCACGTCGCTACCCATGGCCCTAGAGATGGTGGTCATAGCACCCTCAGTAAGGCTAGAGATGAAGTTCACTGGAAGTACAACGCCAAGGTTGAATAGGTTGGCAAACACGTTGGTTACCTGAGACATGGTTGTCATGAGGTTACCCTGCATGAGCTGAGTTCCTATCTGGCCCCAACCATCTTCGACAAGAACATTCGTGAGCCTGATCAAGTCCCTGTCAGAATCCGTTAGCTTTCTTTGAGCAACCTCAAGAGCTTTCTCAAGGTTGTTGTAATCTACGTCAGTAAGATCTACACCATCCCTTAGTCTCTTGTTGATGTCCTTGATAGCCCTCATGTTCTCAAGAACAGCAGTCACCTTGGCCATTACCGTGGCTGAATCTTTTTCTGACAACGTGCGACCATTCTTTTCAACCGCATCCCTGATCACCTCGTACATGGCGATAGGTGTTGAGCTCTTAAGTTCTCCGAAGTGACGCAAGATTCTACCAGCTGAGGTTCCGATCTCAGCAAGGTCTGCTGTTATCTGACTAACCATAGCCATGTCGCCCTTGGCTGCAGCCCTGTTGATGAGCTCGATTCCAGCCAGAACACCAACCTCGTTCTGAGCCTTGGACAGGTTTACTAGGGAGGTCTCTCTGACCATACCGATCAAGTCCTCCATGTCCATACCCTCAAGACTTTCTTTTATCTCCTCAAGAACTTGAGGTTCAAAGTAGTTCTGTGGGTTTTCCATGATGTCCTTTCTGACACCTGGCATGTCCGTAGCCACACGCTTTGCAAACCTGCGCAGTCTACCGCCCTTATTCCCTCCATCAGCAGCTTTGTTAGCTCTGTTCGTCCTGGTTGTAGACGTGTCAGCTACGGCATCAGCACCCAGCATCTTCTCATAGATGCGCTTCATCGGATCGTTGAGCTCGATGTCGATCTCACTTCCAGTAATTCCGTTGTAGATCTCAACCATGAACTTCTTAAAGCTCTCAAAAACAGCCTTCAATCCTGGGGTTGGAGCGGTCTCTGTTGCTAGGTAGCTCTCGAATCCACGAGCGAACTTCTCGCTCACATCTCTCGTCCACTCCTCGGCTCCTGCCCACTTGAGCACCTCCCTGCGCTCCCCTTGGTTGAGCACCGTCTCGTAGGCGTGTGCCATCTCGTGCACTGGTGACGACACGTCTGGAGACGTCATGGCATGAATCACGAACTTTCCGTTCTGCATCACGATCGCAGCCTTCTTGTCTTGGAAGTACACAGGATCACCGTTCTTGTCGAGCAGTGGTTGATCAGAAGCCTTGAGTGATTCCTCCGTCTTACCCTTCATGGTCTTGCCAGATGGCTCTGCCATGACCATAAACCGATCATCTGTTGGTGATGCGTACTCAACGTTCTTCGCATAAACCAGGCCGCCCACCTGGATCACCTCCTCTGCCGCGACCACGGGCTGCATGGTAGCTCGATCGTAGAAGTACGAGTGACGGAAAGGATTCATCCCGACCTGAACCCATGCTGGGTCATCCATCACTGCCTCGATAAGCTTCTCACCGTTACGACCAACCTCTTCTACGGTTGCCCCTGGGATCTCTACGTTGTCACCAACCATGCGAGCGAACGTCGCCTTGTTCATGGCGTTAGACGCAACTTGGATGGCTAGTCTTGGGTCAGTGGAGAACTCTACGTCTCTAATCCTAGCAGCTGGCCTGTAGCTTACAGGCGCTCCGTCAGGTCCGTCGTGCATGCTGACAATCCAAGCGTTGGCGTTCAGGTATGCAGGGATGTCCAGTCTTAACCCTACCTTTTCTATAGGATTACCATCCTTATCCTGAAGCGGAGCCATCACCTTCTCCATCTGCCTCTTGTTCAGGGCTTGATTCATGTGATCCTCCGTGACAGCAGCGAAGAACTGACCGATTGGCCCAGTCCTGTCGTACTCTCTGACCTTGGCAATGTACTCCTCTGTAGTGATCTTACCGTTCTTAAGATCTGCAGCGGCCTCGCTTATTACATCCTTTCTAACTGAGATCTCAGAGTCCCTCATGTTTTTGACAGGAGTCTCCTCCCACTCCACTGGCCTCCCCTCTAACCTATCCTTAAGTCTCTTTCGATCTGACGTGATCTTACCTGAAGCTAATGCAGCCTTCTTCTCTGCCTTGAACTCTTCGATTGTCATCTCACGACCCTTGGATTCCTCCATTTGCTGAAGCAAGAACAGGTCGGCCTCTTCAAGGTCAGCTCTACGTTGGCCCTTCATTCTCTTGAGAGCGAACTCCTGGCTAATCTCCTCGTCAGTCTTATCTCTTCTAGCTGACTGGAACAATGTCTTGTCCTTCAGTCTGAGCGTGTTAAACGCTAGCCCGCTGCTTGGGAAGATTCGCTTGAGATCTGACTGGTTGATGTCGCCACCACTCAATGGATCTTGAAACGCATCGTTCCACATGGTCACCTCGTCGAGGACGTGAAGTCTGACAGTCGCCCCCTCAACAGCCTGGATAGCAAACGGGTATGATTCGTGAGTGCTGTCCTCCTTGACTGTTACCAGATCCTTATTCTTCGCCATGCCCTCTGGTCTTTCGACCTCTACCACAGCGTACACCCTACCAGCCTTTCCGTCTCTTGTTATATCCCTGAGCATGGGCTCACCAAGCATGTACGCAAACCCTTCTCTCAATGCTGTTGATGAAAACTTGCGCCCCTTCTTGGCCTTGAAAAAGGGTGACTTGTTTCTAATGCCCTCCCCAAAGAACTCAACAAGTTGATCCTGAGTCTTCTGTGATTTTACTTCGTTTGTAAACTCAGTCAAGACCTGTAGCACAAATGCTCTTCGATCCTCGAAGGACAGTGGGGGTCTTAGCGCATCTCTCAGGAAGCTCACTAACTCCTTGTCAGTGAGCATGGCAGGGACATCAAACGGTAGGGCCTTGTTTCCTTTTTGGTTCTTGGCTTTCTTGGCTGCACTCTTAATGGCCCTCTCCACCTGCCCTCTCGTGACACCAAACTTAGGGTCCTTAGCAAATCCCATCAAGGTTTCAACGACAGCGTTAGCAGACTTTAGCGTTGACAGATTCTTTGTTGGGGCTCCTGTGGCCAAGGCCAACCTAGCCTTCCCATCCTTTGACTTAGCTGCGGACTCGTTGATAAGGTCAGCAAGCTTACTCGCTGTTCCCTTTCCAGTCCCAGCCCACACAAAGCCCTTGTCGTTGTACTTGATTGGATAGTACACACCACCTTGGCCCTCGACAAGCAACTCCCCATCCTTGTAGATCTCCCCAGAGAACGCATCGTCTGGTGAGTGCAACACAAACTGAGACCCGTCAGGGAACTCGCTGAGCGTCATGTTGCGAGTGATCTTCCCCTCCTTCTCAAGGTTGGCAAACAGATCACCGTTCTTGTCGTAAGAGAATGTGATCCTAGACTTAGGCTCGCTGAAGTTGCCTTGAAACAAGACGCTGGATTCGTTAACTTCTTTTGGCAATCCGTCAGGCGACTGCACGAACTCGAACTGAGAGTACTGCTCCTCCTTAGATATGCCGTTTCTTTCAGCCATGGTACCCACCATCCTGTCAGACACGACGGCTGCAGCCATGGCCTGCTCAAGCTCTAACCCGAAGACATTTTGATAGGTCTTGGTCAGCTCCCTCAAGTTCCTTGGTGACACACCCGCTTGATCCGCTACCTGACTTGTCTCTGTCCTAGGCTCTGCTCTTTCTGGCAGGTTAGAGAACTCTTCAGGGAGCAACCCCATCTTCTGCTCAGCAAATGCTCTGTCCTTAGCGGACAAATAGTTGGGGTCGTTTGGGGCGATAAGCTCCCCCTGCTCGTTCCTCATCTGAGGTCCGAAGTTCACCCAGCTGTTCTGACCTCTAGTCTCAGTGGTCATAGCCCTGCGAGCCTTGTCAGAGTACATGCGAGCGTGAACATCCCAGGCGTTCTCCTCACCTATAGGTCCGAAGCTGTTCCCCCTCTCTCCGTGTCCGAAGAAATCGTGCACCGCCCTGAACACGTCGTTGATCAGCATTGGCTTGCCGTTCTTGTCCGTGAACTTGGACTCATTAAGCAATGCGTTCTCTGCTCTCTGTGCTTCAGTGATTCCTGCCTGACCAAAGTCCTTTTCGGTGGACAGGATGTACATGTGGTTGTTCTTGTTGAGATCCTCAAGCATCTCCTGCGAGTTGGCATACGGCTCGCCCTCTCCCTCGTAGATCTCTACCTCCACACCTTCCTGAAGAAGAAGTTCAAACTGACCCTCCGTCTCATCAGCCATGGCTTGATACGCCTCTCTAACTTCGGGGTCATCTGGCCTGTGCTCAAGCGCTTCGAACGCATCAGCAATGCGCATGGCGAATGTCTTGTCAATCTTTCTTATCGGAGTCCCTTCCTCTGGAGCTTCTGTTGCTGCCTCTCTGAACTTTCGAGCAGCGTTGACAGCAGGCTTGGCTGGTTCGCTAAAAAGGCGGCGGCCTCTAGGTGGCTTACGTAGTTCTTCATCCTGCTTCTTTGTGAATGCGTCTGTGATGCTAGCGATCATCTGATCCCTTTCATCCTCAGTGATCTGTCCGTTGCGGTGCTGTTCAAGGACCTGTTGCTTCGCCTGCATCTCCTCGGAGACTTGCTCACCCTCACCATCCGTGGAAACCCTTGGTCCCTGTACCAATCCTTTCTTCTTGTTGTACACATCGAGAAGGTCCTTGTCCTTGTCAATGCTAATGTCAACCTCTTGCAGTTGTTCTGGCGTAGAGTTCTCGATGAACTCAGCCATCGTCTGACGATCGTGAGCAACAGTCTTACCATCCTTTGATGTGATGGTGTACTGTCCTGGTGTGGCTGCGTTAATCAGAACGTTGACCGCTGACCCTGGCGTACTTCCAAGAAACTCTCCGACAATCTCGGATGGAGACAGATCCTTGCCAATCACCTTCTGCTTTGTTGCTTCACCAACAGCACCTCCAGTACCTTCTACGACAGCCTGTGTTACAGCAACAGCAGTCTTGCTAGCACCCTTTGCAACCTGCTTCTTTGCAACTGCGCTGCCCAGCCCACCAGTTACTGCGTCAATCACAGCAACGGTCGCTCCCCCAGCAACTGCATCGCGGCGAACTTTCTTCATGAACTCTCTGTCTGTCAGGTATTCTGCCAGAGTGTCTTCGTTGTATTCTCTTCCCTCCCGTTGAGCTCTATCTCTGAATGCGTCTACAACAATAGCAGAAGATTCAACCGCTCCGCTAGCCAATCCAATCCCAACTCTTAATCCTCCCAATGCTCCGACAGTAGCTCCCCCTCCAGCACCGACACCAGTGCCAATCCCTGGCACTACAACCGATCCACCTATAGCACCAGCAGTGGCGCCAGCCCCAGCACCCGTGGCGGTAGATCCTGCTACGGTTGACAGGGATTGCTTGTTGGCAAGCATCGACACGGACTCCAACGCTTGACCTACAATGACTGATGGGTTCTGAAAGTAAGCGTAAAGTGTGTTCCCAAACGTATCACCACCCTCCTGAATTTGTTTCTGGAAGGCTTGCATCTCCTCAGTCTTGGCTCCTTGATCGTAAGTCTGACTGTAAAAGTCTGAGATCATGTCCTCGGTCAACTCCTCTGGCGCAGCAAACGCAGCCTCAAGAACCTCATCCTGTGACGCACCTATCTTTTGACCAGACTTGACGTACCCATACATGTCGTCAATAAAATCGCCAAACCATCCAAGGCTATTGATTGCGTCCCCGACGCCTCCTTGTATAAACTGCTCCTCCTTCTTCTTGGGCTGAGTCAAATCCCAGGCCTGCTCAGCTTGCTGCTTAGTCATGGTCTTGACGGCCTCAGCCATGAAGTCATCTCTAGTTGGGTCTGGCTTAGGCTGAGCTGGCGTAAAGAACTGAGACTGAAAGTCATCCAATGACTTGGTGTACAGGTTCTGATTGTGCAGGTTGTCGTACAGTTGTTGCTGTGCGCCAGCAGTAGCGAACTGCCCCTGAAACTCTTCAAATGATTTCGTATACAGCCCCTGCTGTAGGAGCTGATCGTATAGCTGTCTTACTGGATCCATGTATAAATGCTAGCGAGTTGCACTCACTTGCAAATATACCCCATTCCAACTAGGTATTAGCGACTTCCAGTCAACCAGGTCTGCATCTTGCCCATTCCCTGCTGGTACAGAGGGCGTCCTTGCACCTCGTCTGGTGACACCCCAGCTACGATCGCATACGTCGCATCGAGAATCTGTTGGATTTCCTGCTCTGAAGGGTTAGGGTTTGACAGCGTATCTGCTGGGATGTACTGCTCAAGACCTCTGGACATCAAGTACCAGTTTGCGACTTGAGCTGCAACCTCTGGGTTCTTAACAATCAGGTCTGGGTTCTGAATCAGCGTGTCATCGCCAAAGACAGCAAGGCTCGCATCCGCGTAGTTGTCCTTTCCAGTCAACTGAATCAAACCTCTGCCTCGGAACTTGTATCCATCTCCAGGCTCGTTGTTACCCATGCGCCCCCCGTATACGAACTCAAAGAACTCCTCTGGCTTGGCCTTGAGCCTGTTGATCTCTGCGTCACTCAAGCCTCTTGCTCTGCTGAAGATCTCTCTGATCCTGTCTGGAGAACTGCTCTCGTACGACTTCTCCACTGCGTCGTGCTTGCCCTTAGACTCCTTCTCAGTTACGGACGTGATCGCCGTAGCGACAGGCTCCGAAGCTCCCTCGCTGACGAGTCCTGACACCATGGCCTTCTGCCCAGACGTGAGCGCCTCTGGGGTGATGGTAAACATTCGTCTGATTGGTGGCTCCTCTACAACGGGTGGCTGCTGAGGTGGTTGGACTACTGGTGGCGCTGCCATGTCTGCAGCCTCTTGAGCTGTTGACGGTGACATACCTTGTTGCCCTGGACCCTGAGTTGGCATCTCTGGAACTGCTGTAGGTTCAGTAGGGTAGACATCCATGGCGCCATCTTGCGCTTGACCAGGAGCTCCCATTAGCATGTACTTTCTTTGCATGTCCATACCCTCTTCAGAGTCAAGGAATGCCAAAACCTTCTCAGCGTTCTTTGTGACAGCTGTCTTGTATCCAAGACCCCCGAAGACAGTCTCAAGAGCTCCACCGATCAGAGGTCTGTCCTGACCAACCGTAGTCGTATCAAGCCCAAGCTCTTTGATCTTGTTGTTAACAGACGGAATGGAGAAGAACTCAGCCAGCTGACCCCTGTTCAGGCCAAGGCTACCCAGCTTCGCCTGCTCTTGGGCTACCTTATCGAACACCCCGCTCCTTGAGCTTGGCTGTTTCATGGTGGTATCCATGGTCACTAGAGGGGAATCAATAGGTAGTCTCACTCCAGACGTCATAACTCCAGACTCCTTCACTGGCTCTGGCGTCTCTGATGCAGCCTCTGCGGTGGCCTCCTGGATGACTTCTGGTGTGTCCTGGACCTCAACCACATCCTTCTGATTTGAGATGATTGTAGACCCCTCAGGAGCCTCCTGAACACCTATGTCATCCAGCATGCCAGCACCAGTCTTCTGCTCACCCTCTTTCTTCTCCGTGTACAGATCTGAGATCGAGACGTTGTGCTTGGTTCTCAGGGCCAAGTCAATCTCGGCAAGAGCCTTGCCTTCAAGCGGTACAACGTGGCTTCTTTGGTCACCAGTTTCGCTCATAGAAGCGTACTCCAGGTACGGGGTGTTGTTCTCGTCAACATAAACATGAGTGGGTGTGACCTTGATCGCGCTGCCAGCTTCGTCTTGAATAACCATCTCGCCAACCCCAGACAAAGATCTCACCGTTCCTGTGTGAGCAAAACCACTGTCGTCAGAGAACTGGGTCTGCTGACCAGACTCCATGAATCTGTTCTTCATTGTCTCTTGCTGGCTAGGCTTGGGCTTGCCCGCCACAGAGGACATAAAGATCTGCTCCCCCATATCGACAGCCTCGGCGAACATGCGGTCAAAGCTTTCGTCCTCCTTGTTCATAGGTACTCCCTCGATGAACGCTCTCTCCTGCTCTGGATTGATGAATGGAGACAACCCTCTCTGGTTCAATGTCACAAGTATCTGAGCCCTGTGCGTCTTACCGTCCTTGTTCTTGAGCCTCACCTGCTCCTGATAGAGTTGCTTGGCCCTGTCCTCGCTGTACTCTCCGTCAAGGTTTACTACGCGCTGGATGTTTTGATCCGTAGCCCAGTCCGTGATCGTGCCGACATCAACGTTCTTAGTTCTAGGAGTGTAGATCTCTGCATTACCATACTCCTCAAGCTCTCTGATGTCAACGAATACGCCAGGTTCTTTTTCAACCTTCCAGACACCGTCCATCTTTCTCGCCTTGGATGGATCAAAGAAGTTGTTAAACTTCATCTCCACCTCTGCGAAGTGCGTTGGGTCCTCATCGAACTCCATGCCGACGTCAAGGCCTGCTGACGCAGCCCTCTGCTGTGCTGGGTCTGAGAACGCAACACCCTTCTGCGCCTTCCTCGCGGCCTGGACGGTCTCGTTGTTGTGATCGCTCATCCACTGCCACGTAGAGGCCAGCTCGTTAAGGGCTTGCTGTTGAGCCACTATGTCGTCGCTCTTCAAGATTAAGTCCCTGACCTCCTGAACGTCTTGCTGAAACAGCGGTCTCAAAGAGTCTGCAAGAGATCCAACATCGTACCCAGCTGTAGCCTGCAGGTCCTGTCTGTCAATCTGCTGAGCTCTTTCAATTCTCCTTCTCTTCTCGTTCAGCCTTTGCTGTCGTATCTGAGCAGCACCTATGATCCTCTCCTGCGCACTCTTGCCTGTCTGCAGCGGCTGAGGCAGACCCCCCTGTCCTTTAGATGGAAATTGAATGTTGAACTCTTGAGCCATGCTTATTGAAATCTTGGTTGAGAGAGAAGCTCGTCAAGGAAGTTGAAGAGCCCACGAGGATTCTTGTCCTCGATGAACCCCTTGATGGTTCCAAAGTGCTTTGGATTGAGAATGCCTTCGCCTCCAGTGAGCTCACCAACCTTCTGACCATCCTTGTCGATCATGTGGATTGGGTTTTCGTCGTGTGAAAACTTTCTCCCGTCAGTGGTGGATGAAGACATACCACCCTCTCTGCCTACAAACTGAAAGTCATCTGGCACCTTGAGGCCGTCCTCAGCGAAAGACTGGTAAGTGGACATGCCAGTGGCCAGTCCTTCCATGGCTGGATCTATTCCAGCGGCTGTCATCTCAGCCTGTATCTGTCTGGTGTCATCCATGCCTGCGGCACCTCGTTGCATCTCAAGTCCTGCAAGGGCAGCGAGTCTTGCCCTGTTGTCGTTTCTTACCCCCACGTTGTTCTCTCTGATCCGTGACGCCTCAGCACCGTACGCTTGGTTGGCCTGGTTGGACATCATGGCCGCCTTCTGCTCAGCCTCGGAAACTCCTCCGCTGATGTCATCAAGTTGACTTATGGCCAGAGCTGCTTGAGCTGGATCCCCTCCGTCAAGCACGTTGAGGATGGAGGCTGTGTCTTGCTCACCCTTCTCTCTGGCGTTGTCGACCATCATCTCGGCAGCTCTGTTGACAGCGTCCCTAGCCTCGGCTGCCTCTGGACCCATCTCGAACTCCTCCTTACCGTACTTCTCTGTGTTCATGAGATCCTGAAGGGTTCTGTTGTACAACCCCTCTGCCTGCTTGTACTTGTCAGCCTCGCTTGCCGCCAGACCCTGGTAGTAATCTTTCTGCTCTTTTGCCTGCTTGCCCGCCCGTATGCCAGAATAGATAGACATCCCGACGTTGAGTAGATCGCCTCCGCTAACATCACCAAGCACGTTGCCAAGGAACCCACCGTCCTGGTACATCCTTACTTTTTTCTGGTCTTTTAATGATCTCATGGTTGCAAATTTAATCAATATCACCTGGTGTGGTCGGCGTTTACTAGCTCATAGTTTAGATTGACAGCGAACAGCTCAAAATCTTCTGACCCAAGATCCAACAACATCTCTGCCGTCTGGCCCCTTAGGTCGTCACCGTACACCTCTGGATTCTTGAAGGCGTACAGCTGAGCGTTGGCTGGAAGGTTCTGCATATACTGAAGCGCCCCAGATGAAAGGGTTTGGATAAAGTACTGAGATGGATTGTTAGCACTCACTGCTGGAAAGGTGCCTGCCTGCGGTGGAGTTAGCGAAGGATTCAAGCCGACCAAGTTATTCAGATCGGCAAAGCTTACTAGGCCATCCACCATTTTTAATGACCTTTGATTTTGCTGCTGAAACTCAACAGATCCCTCAACTGGACCGAAGTCATTTGGATTAGGAGCTCCTTGGATTAAGTTACCAAAATCGTCAAAGAAGTATGTTGGGTTTATGAGCTCGTCTGGGCCAACGTACGCCTCCAAAGATTCTCCAAGATCTGGATACTTAAGGCTTCCTGGCCCTAAGTGATTCTCATCAGCCAGGCCAAAAGAAGACAATATATTTAGCAGATCAGCCGCGCTAACACTGCCGTCGTAGTTCGAGTCGCTACCTTTTTGAACGCCATAAACGGGATCGAATGGATCGTTTGGATCTAAGGTTTGGCCAAATGAAGACAGAAAAGTCAGTAGGTCGCTTGTCCCTATTTGACCGTTGTAGTCTGTGTCAAAGAGTCGTCCCACCCAATAACTTCCAAAGCGGGGGATAAAGTCAGTTGGGTCTGTCACGGTACCAGTTCCACCGTTGTCAGAAAGGGTGAAGTTTATCCGTGTTGGCGGGCAAGTCTGACCGTCGACGCCGTATGCAATATCAAAGTAATAATCTCCGTCTGGAACTCCACCGAATGCACCTGCAAATAACTCAATTGCCGAAGCTCCTGTCGGAGAAAAGGTACCAGCTTTCGCTACATACCCATCAAGACCGAGGCTGTCGACGAACTGTGATCCGTCCGCATTGTAAAAAACATTTCCAACGACAACAAGCTGGGTATTAAATTCTGCCCATGCTTGTTCAGTAGGAAATTGATTAAATAAATCTTCTCCTAAGTCGATGGTGTAGGTGAAGCCGTTGCCAACACCACCCGCCGCTGCGCCTGGAGTCGAGTTTTGAAGTATGTAGCTCTCAAGCTCCTCACATGTAGGGAGGGTGGATGGAGGTTCGCCAGTGAAGTCGAAAATGTCGCTCTCATATATGCACCCAGTAACTCCTGAAATTTCGACCTGAGAAAAACCATCAGGCGATGTGTTTGAGTCTATGACGTACAGCCTGTACACTCCGTCTGGAATGTTTAAGAAAGTGAATGTCGTAAGATTACCATTAGACGATCCGTTCTGAGCTTCTGGATATACGGTAGCTCCGCTTTCGACTTCAATTAACGCAGAGCTGTATGGAGATGTTCCGAGCGAAGAATCAAAGCCTACCAACAGCGCACCTTGGTTCTGAACATACTCGTCAGAAATTTGAACTTGGCCTGTAATACCTTCAGTCGGCAAAAGCCATCCGTACTCCACTGAAAAATCTTGACTGACAAATTCCTCACAGCTTACTGGTTCTGGACCGTCACCTTCATCGTCCTGAGGCTTTGGCGGTAAGATAGAGATGGAGCCTAGGCTTGTCAAACCGCATGGCTGACCCGATTCATCTACGGCATCTATTTGCACATTCCACGTACCAATCCTTGAGTCAATATCTGGAAGCTGAATGGTCCAAGAGTATATGTTGTTAGCTTGAAAGTTCAGCACCCCCTCTATGGGTTCAAGGTTTTTAACTGCTCTTACAGAGATGTCAGACGGATCGGAGTTCGGAATGACTGGTATAGAAACTGTTATGGAGTCTATCACACCATCATCATCAACGCCAGTCGAGACGTCATAGGAGCTTGTCAACACAAACAGGCTGATTATGTCGCAAATTGACAGATCTTCCTGGGTAATGTCCGACTCGCCGAAGTAAAACTCGTTGGTGTCTGGCAAATAAACTGCATAGACTGCATCATAGGTTGGGATGTAGTCGCTGGACGTGTTATCCAAGGTTACCTGCAGCCCGTTTTCCAGGTTTCCATCTTGAGAAACGTTAGATATCTCACCAACGTAGTGCATCGTCGCTCCGTTTCTCAATTCACTGGACTTCTCTAGTCCGTGGTAGATTATCCCGCCCCTAACCTGTCCCTCTGTGGTCGACACGAAGTTGTTCTGTAGAGGTAGGTCTGTTGACTTCTTAGGCGTGAAGTTGTGTAGCCTGGTTGATATCGGCTCGGACCCTTCTATTGAGATCGTCTTGAAGATCTTGTTCGACGATGGGTTGTCGTTGAACGCCACCGCAATGGCTGAGCTGCTGACCTGATCGTAGAAGGAGTTTATATCACCCTTGTTGTGAATGTGTATGGCCACATCGTCAGCCTTAGAGAAGAGCTCAGTGGCACTGTTCATCATACTCTTCGGCGTGAAAGAGTACTTAGATTTCCACTCACCGTCATTATGTCCGAACGATATTATCATCTTGTATCTGTCTTTGTCAGTAAGACCTGTTTGATCTTCTTGCCGAGGGCAAGAGTCTCCCAGCCAACTTATTAAGAGCCTTTCTCGTTGCAGCACTTATTGGCTTCACTGATGTACTCTTAGTGTTGTAGTTAGCAGGCTTGACAGTCTTAGGCTTTCTTGTAACCACGAGCGGTTGACCGATCATACTCTTACTAGACCTGGCTGCTGGGGCTGCTGGAAGAGAAGGCTCAACTGGCTCTTGTCCCTTGTTGTAAGCTATAGCGTCAGTGTACTCAAGGAAGTCCATCAAGTACTCTGAGTTCTTGTAGTCGAATCCAGAAACAACCTTGCTGCTCTCGTTGACGTTAGCGAACAGGTTGTTGAAATAGTCCTTCATACCAGAATCAGAGATGACCTCGACGCCCCTAGATGGAGCGTATCGATACAACTCCCCTCTCTTTGGGTTGGCGAAGTAGATGAATCCATCGACGTAGAGGACAGACTCTGGGTTAGTTCCAACACCATAGTTTCCAGGTACAAATACTTGGTTTCCAATTGTTTGAGACGATGCTAACAGCGTGGCGCTGTTCGATGCATCCGACAAAACACTTCTGTTTACTGGAAGCATACTCATCTTAGACTCCTGAAACGCGGCAAGTGAATCTCCATCCTTGATGATCATCTGAATTGACCCATGATCGTTGGGTATGTTCTTGAAATTCGCTGTCGTTGCGTCGAACGTGGAGAATCTGTTGTACTTGGACGACCTAGCGTTGATGTCAGAGAAGATGATTGAAGACGACTTGTTGAGTTGTCTAGCATCTGGCGAGTATATGAACGGCTTGCCCTTTCCAGAAACTCTGGTGTTAGGGAACGAGTCTGTGAATCTGAACGACTCCACGTAGTAATCCCTGAACCTTGGGTTAGAGCCTGTGCTGCCTTTAATTATGTTGGCAAACTTGTTGCCCTGAAAGGCTGGCATGTTTAGCGCTGCGCTTCTGAACCACACATCCCCATCAGTCACGACGTGAGAGGCAGCCGCATGAACCGCAGCACCACCACCTGAGTCGTATAGATCATAAGATGGACCTATCTCTCTGTACAGAATCTCGTCAGAATCCCTCAGCGCCCTTGGCGTGTAGATCTCAACCACAGCCCTGTTGTTCCACCTGTGAGACTGTGTGCTTTCTGCGTTACCTCCAGCCTTGACAGAACCATACGTGAACCCTGATGCCAACGGATTGTTCTTAAGAACTAGGAACTGTCCCCTCTTGAACTTAGGCACCGTACCGTCGTTAGGGTTGTGTATTGGGTTTTGAGAGTTGTCGTCAAGGGTTACAACATCAAGTATGTCGAACTCGTAGTTTACTGGGAACTGTCTGGTGTCTATGTCGTCACCATCGAAGTACGATATAATCCTTAGCTTGTCTCCTGGACTGTACCTGTACAGGAAGTCCTCGTTGGCATTTGATACAGCTCCAAAGGCTTTGGTGTAAGACACGTCAGAGTTTTCCTGCAGGTAGTTCAATGACACGTATATGTTTGCCTCCGTCTCTTCGGTTGTGCCATCAAAAGCCTGATACCCTATGAAGGCTCCGCCTGCAGTGTACTGTATGAAGTCACTGATTGAGCTGTTGCCACCATAAACGAACCTGTAGCTGTGAGCCCAGTCTGGTGGCGCCTCGGTGTCAAACGTGACCTTAATAGAAGTCTTTCCGTTGTTAACATCCTGGCCGTATCCACCCACATACACTGGATCAAATGGTAGGACAGACCCAGGCCTACCGAAGTAGTCATAATAAAGTATCCCTAGGTTGTGGTTTGCATATCTCTTGAAGCTCTTGTAAGAGGATTCAAACTCATTACCTTGAACGACAAAGGTGTTCTCTGAGAGAATTTCAACTGCCGAAGGCCTTTCATCTTGAAGCGATGCGTCGCTGTTGATCGTCAAGTAACCAGGAGCTGTGCTCACAAGCCTACTCACTCCGTTATCTATGTCATAACTACCGAGCTGGCTATACCCCTGAATTACAGAGTTAACAATTGGAGCGAGGTCTTGATCGGTGCCGTTAGGCTTACCCAGTAGCTCACAATTGTCTATTGTGGAAGACATCCTGGTGTTCGGCCTTAGAATCCCAGGGAACAGGTACTGGAAAGGAAAGTGAAATCCCAGCAGCGTCGGACCTCCAAAGGCCTTGTCAGGTGGGTAGAACGGCTGCTCGGAGTATCTGCTAAAAAACGACGAATCTGATTGAGCTGCATAAACAGTCGCAAGGAAAAACTCTAGGTCTCCATTTGAGTTGTCTCCTAGTGGAGACAGATACCCCGATCCTGTGTCCTTTAGATAGGTGTCAACAACGATCCTCACTCCAACCCCCCAAGTTCCATTGATCACTATGCTGCTAGGGACGCTACCCTCTATCTTGCCAGTGAACCTTCTAAATGCTTCGTCGACCTCCTCCGTGGTGAAGCTGAGTTCTGGCTGCTCGTACCCGTCAAGACCTTGAGACAGGTAAGATTGATACAGATCATTCCACTCAGACTCACCTACACCAGGGTTGAAGAAGGCTCCGTTCCTAGAGACGCCAGCATACTGATTGGCTGTAGCAGAAAGAGATCCCTTCCATCCACCAATGCCACCCTCACCATCGACCATCGAGGAGCTGAAGTTTACAAATGCTTGCGGTGAAGTCAGAGGAGTATCTTGGTTATCCTGAAATTCGTTATTCGCATTGAGCTTGGCGACGTAGTCGTCGAAAGTTCTGAACAGGGGGTTCTCTTCGTAGGGAAGCTTGATGGACAGTCGAGCGCCACCGCTTTGACCGTCGTTTCCATTTCCATCGTCACCTCCGCTTCCTGCTGGTGTCCCAGGTGTACTCAACCTACCGAACCACATAGTCATGGGTGAGATAGCGTTGAGGGTATTGCTATCCGCTAGCTCTTGAAGAGCCCCCACGCCATTGCCTTCGGCCAAGATGTTTGTTGCTGAAAACTCATTAAGCCCCCAGTTCGCCATCAGGTGATAGACATTGGCTATCGTTGTAGTAGCCCCTGAAGCGGCATTGTAAATGCTGCCTATAGAGTTGTCTGCTGCTGGGATGTAAAGAGAGTAGAAAAGGTTTTTGGCCTCAGACTCTGTAAGACGAAAGTCTTGAGGCGTTTGTATGTTTACACCGTGAGCTACCCACCCATGAACTGTCGTGTTGTGACTAAGAACATGCAGGGCGTCGTTAGAAACATCCTCACCAACTAGTTTAGTTTGTGTTGCATTACCTTGCCACACTCCATTACCAAGCGTTGGCTCACCGTCTATCTGATACTCTCTGACGAAGTTTATGTAATTTGTTTCTTCATTATTGCCGTCAAAACCATACGCAACCGCATATCTTAACGATGCCTTTAGATCGAGATTGTTCTCATTTGAGAAGGGCCTGTAATCAAACGCGTTGAACCAATCAAAGCCACTAGTTTCGTGCTCAAAAACTGGAACGCACGTGACCAACTCCACGTTCTTAATCGATGAGAGGTCTATCGCTAGAAAGTAGCTATCTGAGTCTGAATCACTACCTTCAGAAAGGAATGTGGATGTGTGAGGAGGGACTGAGGATAGATCCCTCAGCCTAAACTCAAGGTCGGCCTTGTTGACGGCGAAGAAGCCGCACGGCTTCATGTCCCCGCCGCCGAGAATGTTGTCATCAAGGTAGGTGTCGTCGCCCGCGCCGTAAATATTTTTCAACCCAACTTGACAGACTAGATCTGAGAAGCTGTCCGTTCTGCTGAACCTTTTCTTTGCATCAGCACCGACTCCCAGGTCTATCTGATAACCTCCCCTAGTGATCTCTCGAAGAACCTCAATTTCAGGGTCAATTCCAGAGCTCTCAGAGAGAATTTCAGCAAGCTTCTTGACCGCTTCCGAAGCAGACATGTCAACATTCGTCTTAAACCTAACGGAGAAGTATATGTCTCCACCGCGCAGTATGACTGGGCTGGCTGGTGAAGCGCCGTAGATGCACTCCATAGCTTGGTTCTTGTAAGGACCAGTCTTTGGGATCCACTTGGCTGGCTCTTCGTCGGCGAACAAGACATCGCTTAGCGCTCTTCTCGGCGCGTTGTTTAGAGATCCGTTGGATGGTGATACACCTGGAAATCCATAGGCAGACCTTGGCCAGTAAAACTCTGCATTTGTTGCTGTTGTATTTCCAGCGTCAAGGTTAACGCTACCGCTACCGAAATTGCTTTGACTCGACAGATACTTGTAGTTAAAATTACTAGCGAACTTGTGATCAGCGTCTGATGGGTTAAATCCATACAACTCGTTGTTGCCATGAAACGAGGACGAAGATTCGTACAGGTGCCAGTTCTTGTCTGGCTGAAAGGTTAGGTCAAAGGAGAATATTGATCCAGCCTCTATGGTTTCATCAACTCCCCCCTGTAGCTTGACTCTAAACCCAGCAATCCTATTCTTGCAGTAGTATGACTCGTCACTTCCCTCACTGATGCCAACCTTTGTCAGGAGACCGTCGTCTTTGTCTAGCCTAAGAACCATGGGTTCGACGTCTATCGCAAGAGATTTGAAGTCATTAGGCCTCTCGGCGTACTCTACGGTTAGAGTCGCAGTTGTCGTAGCGGTGTTGTCAGCTGTGAGGGTGTTGTACCTGCCCTCCGTGTAGTTGCCATAGAACAGCCTGTCCTCCTGTATCTCGTTTGTCAGAGCCTTGATAGGAACAGCGTCATACAGCCTGTTCGACTCCTTCTCTGGTAGCGTGTTGAGAACCTCATCGTTGTCAAACGACTTGGTTATTGCAGACCCATTGCTGGCAAGTTCGTCGATCACATAGAACGGATCCGATTCACCAAACCTCACAAGAAGTCTAACGCTTTCAACAGAAGACGGCTGAGCTGGGATTGTTATCTCAATCGTGTCGTACGCATCGAGTTGACTCAAATCACCAGCGCCTTGCTCTAGGTAAGGTGGTGGAACGAGAAGCTTGGAATACGATGACACAGCGGATATCTCTCCAGTCTCATAGATGTTCTGATATGCAAACTGAACCCCGTTGATTCTCTTGAAGTTGGATGGCTTCCCTGAGGCGGACGACGTGAACTGAGCCGAAATGGGTTGGTGAGGTGTGAGCTGGCACACCGTGATCGCATCGTAAAGTTGCTCGCCGCTGATCGTTGAGTTATCTTGGTGAAAGTTCACATCAACCTTGTATGGTGCATTTACACCGTCGGTCATGTATATGATCACGTTGTCGTTCTTGTCCCTTGCGAGACACATGTCGACATGAGGAAGCCCCTCGCCCAGAGGACCTGCGCTCCATCCAAAGTAATTGGTTTGAACTATCGGCGATATCTCCGAAGTCGAAGGGTCGACCTTGAACACACCGTTGAGGTTAGCGTTAGGGTTGGCGGCAGCAAAGTATAGGCAGTTGGTTGGGACGTCAAGAACTCTACCGAGTATGTCATAGCCAACCATGTTGTCCTCCAGACTTATGTTGGCCACCTCGTTTCCTCTAACAGGCTTGACAACGCCTACGTTACCGCTAGCGTTTTCACCAGACTCTGAGAAAGAGTTTTCGACTCTGATGTTGATAGCGTCAGTGTACTGATCTGGAGCTACGAGTCTTTTGTCTGTCTCTGAGTTTCTCTTCCTAGGCGTTACCTTGTTAATCATTAGTACTTAGGAGCTTGCTTGTAGTTCTTTCTAATCGTCTTGAGAGCCTCTTCCTTTGTGAAGTTGTTCATCCTAGCCTTAGCCTTTCTGAGCTCGTTGTAGTACTCAGTCCTGGCTCTAGCTTTCTCCCCAGCATGTACGCTGGACTTTCTCTCGCAGAGCTTGTAGTATATGTAGCACCTAAGGGCTTCTTCGCAGTACACGTGAACCATGGGGTTGGAGGACCTAGCCTCGTCTGCGACGTACTCAATCACAACCTGAGTCACGCTTGAGTTAGTCTTGAGCTCGATTCTGTTCTGATCGAGGTTGAGTCTGTACTCCCCGTTCATGTGTCCACCACCGACGCCGTACAGAGTCCTGACGTTGCTACCGTACAGGTAGTTCCTAAACAGATATGAGTCGAACCCGTTCGTTGGGTTGGCCTCGTCAGAAACCCCAGGGGTGGCTGACTTAGAGTCAGTCCTGTCAAGCACACGGTTCTCAGGGCTGAACTCAGTTATTTCCTCACCGACTCTGTACAGAGGATCGTCCTCTGAGTTTGTGTAAGTCGTACCGTCTACCTGGGAGTAGTTGATGTTCTTGTTGTGGCCAAAGACATATACAAGTCCATCAGACCCCACCCCTCCGATCTTGATGAGATCGACAAAGTCATCTGGCAATGGCACCGTGTCGTTGGCGGTGGCGACGTCAAGCTTCAGTGACTTGACCTTCTTCCCAGCGTCAAACCCGATCTCTCTTATTCCTCGAAGAGCTACGTTCCTGATGGCCACATCGGATGCGGTGCTGACAAAGTCGTCGGCATCCATCGTGATCTTGTAGTCATCTAAGACCTGCTTAAGTGTTACGTAGTTCCTTGCCATGTATTACGCTTGTGCTTGTTGTTGAGCAGAGTATCCAGCAATCATCGGATCTCTGAGTCTGACCCCCATCATGCCAGCGATCTCGTTGACCAGATCCTGGAACTTATCCCTAGGGAGATCAAAGTTCCTTGAGTTAATAGAATCAAGTACTACGAGTCCAGTGGCAGCCGAGGTCTGCAATGGGACGTATCTTGGAAAGGATTGTCTGTCAAGTTCCCCAGCATTTACCCCAGCCACGTACACAGAACTAGGCCTCCTGTAGTGGGTGACCTTGATGCCTGTGGTATCATCTGGGATGACTTCTATGTCGCTGGTTATGATGGCAATAGGATACTCCTCTGTGGGGGCAGAGAGGTTACTTCTCAGTATGGCCCCAACCTTCTCCACGTCGTACAGCACCTCGCAGTAGCTTGTCTTACCCCTGTTGCCCATGATGTTCGTTGTGATAGAAATTATCCTATCCAGGTCCTTTGGCTTCTCGAAGATCAGACGAAACTCACTTAAGTCCTTAACTCCAGCCACGAGATCGTCCTCAATCAAGTAGTCAGACATAATATCCTTACCACCCCTCTTGGCGGAATCTACACCACCAAGATCTGCGTTGGACTTCCTGAGTCTGTCAGTCGCAAGGACTTCAGCCTTCATGTCCTCGTACACAGCCTCCTGAGCAATCTCGGCAAAGGAGTTGAATACCTCAGGCGTAACAAAACCTCTCTGATCCTCGTTGCAGAGATCACGGATCGCGTTGAACACCCTAACTACACTAATCATGTAGCAAATATACAAAAAGAAAGAGGGGACCTGTTGGCCCCCTCCGCTCTTAACCGAGCTTCTCTAACCTCTCCTCTAGAGACGAGTGGGTCGTTGCCCCCTTCTCTGTCATGAGGAATCGAGATAGCGTGTCGTCGCAGTCATGACCAGCTGGGTTGGCCACGATCATCTTGTTGCTGTCAAACCAGTAAGCACCGTCCTCTTTCAGCGCGATGATCTGGTAAGACTGGCACTGCTTAACCAGAGCTCTGACTTTCACGATCGGTGAGTCGAAGGCACCAAGGAACTCCGATGGATTCTTCTTAGCTCTCTGGAGCAAGTCAAATCGAATCTCAGAGGCGTTGCGATCGATGTTCATTCCGAAGTAGATGGCGATAGGGAGGAGCTCCTCAATCGACTTGTCGCGCACAGCGATGATAGCCTCGCTCACGGAGAACTCGTTCTGGAGGTTTACCTCTGCATCCTTCTTATTGTCGACGAGCTTGAAGTTGTTGCCACCGTTCGCCTGGTTCCCAGGGTGACGGTCGAGATACTCCATCAGGTTGGGCTTGGTGCGAGGTACGATAAGGTTTCCGTTTCGAAACACAACGGCCTCCTTTCGAGCGCTGTCGCTCTGCTCGTCCCTCCAGATAGAGGGCTCGTTAGGGCAGTAGCGCATCTCTCTCACCTGACCGCTCTCCTCGTCAAAGATTGTAATCCCCTTCGACTGGATCATGTGTACGATACCACCTCCGTTCACGGTCTGATAGACACGAGACGTTGGGGCCTCTACCTTGCGCTTGATGGGGGCGCTCTTCTTCACCTGCTTGGCAGGCGCTTCCTTGACCGAATCCTCGGTCTTGGCCGTGCTCGTGGCACGACGCTTAGTTGTTTGTTCCATTAGAATTTGTATAGATTAAATAAGTCCTCTGCTAATTTACGACATTGAGCATCACCAATGTCCTTCTCAATAACACCCAACCTAGCAAGTCTACCCTTGAAGGACGACTGAGTGTTCCCGCCTGCGCTTCCTATCTGATCTAGCACAAGGTTTCCAGTGGTATCCCCTGGCAGTGTGCCAAGCGGAGAAAACTTTTTGTCGTAGTTCTCTTTTATGGCGGCCACAACATCGCCATTGTGATTGTACATGAAGAGGTTGTTGTAAGCGTCCCTCCTGATCACAAACACGTAGCACTGCTGATAGTCAGGGTTGTCGCTGTCAAGAACTGGGTAGGTGTAAGAGACAGTGTTAAACTCTGTCGTATCTGTTCTGGAAATGGCTGGGGTGGCCGTGCTGCCCTCGTGTCTAACGCCAAATGTGCTGAGCTGACTGGAGCTCTTCGTGGCGTCCTCGTTGACCACGTTCAACCCCATGCTGTTACCAGAGGTGCTCCCGTAGAGCACCCCGTGCGTCTCTGCGGTACTCCCTACATTCGGTGAGTAAACCACATACATGGTGTAGTCATCCTTAACCGTGAGGGTGTTGGAGAGAACGGTGTAGCTGTTAAGAGCAAAGCTGGCTGAATCCTTGGACAGCCCAGTCGATGAACCAGCCGAAACGTTTACGATGTTTGAGCCTACAGATCCTGCCGCGTTGACGTCATAGTCAGATCCGCCTGTTCCGCTGTTAGCCCAAGCGGTGAGCTCAAATGGAGATGATGCATTGTAGGTTGCGTTCTCCGCTTCAAGATCTAGGATGGGCTTATTTGAAGCGACGTAGAAGTCTATGTCGTTTATGACATTGCCAGTGCTAGGGGTGAAGGAGTTGTCTGACTGGAAGCTGACCTCCCTAGTAACCCTATTGATTGGGTGGGATTTAATGGTTGCCCCAACAGACAGAGACGTCTTCACCTCCTTGATGTCCGATCTCTGATCAACAGAGTCAAACCTCATGATGGTGTCAGAGTTGTCGCTTCCGAGGAACTTCATGATAGACTCTATCAGGTCAACCTCTCTACCCTCCTCGCAGTTGACAGTAACCTCTGCCTTCTCGAATGACTCACCGTCAGTGAGTGCGCTCTGCTCGTATGGCGTGGCGTTGTTGAAATACATGACGACACCACCTTGAATGGCGGTGATGTAGGACATAGAGTCTGCATTCACTCCAAAGACGCTAAGCCCCTTCCCCGTGTCAGACGAGGAGGAGCTTAGCAGACTTAGGTCTTCCTTCCTAAAGAGAAAGTACTTACGCTTCACGTTACAGCTTATGCGGCAGTCAGGACAACTGAGTTGTTCTCAACAACCATGTAGCCACCGAGCTGATCGCCTGATACTGGTACTGCAACCAAAACAAGCTCATCAGCTGCGTTGTTGAAGGCTGCTTCATAAGAAGCTCCTTCGGATGCGTCGTAGTAAGTAACGGTCCAGCTAGTGCCAAGGGTCGCAATTGACAACTTGATGTACTGTCCGTAAACAACTGAAGGGTCAATAATCTGATCATTGCTGTCCTTCAGCTTTGTGTGCTTAGCGACTGGAGTTGGGAGGGTCGCTACCGCAGCCCCAGTGTTACTAGCCTTCACCTCGTAAGCTCCAGCTGGATCGATCTCACTCGTTGACGTCGTGAACGCTTGAGTTGTTGCAGATCCGTCTGGAACAAAAACTGGAATAAGTGCCATGTCTTGAAAGATTATGAAGCTAAGAGAAAGCCCCGAAGGGCTCTCTCGTCACTTCAGGTTAATTATCCCTTAAGAGCAACGTGCTGGTTAGCAGCGCGAGTGATCAAGCAGATCTCAGAACGGTAGTGCATCTCTGCAACGTCCTTAGACAACTCGTTGTGTCCGAAGACACCACCACCGCGTACCCAGTGCTCAAGCTCACGGCTGTAACCGTTTGCCTCCTTGTAGTTCAACTCCAATGATGGGGCCTTAGTACCAGTGCGTGGATCAGTGACCTGAGTCAAAGGAACCATAGCACCCATGTACTTAGTAGAAGCACCCAACAAAGTAGGATCGTTCAACAACTTCCAGTCGTGCTTGTGGAACGTGTATCCACCGCGAGTGAAGCTCTTGAATCCAAGCTGAACGGCCATATCTGGTGAGTTCTGGAATGCACCGAACTGACCTGGGAGACCAGCGGTAACAGCAGAAGAGATACCAGAAGCAAGCATGTCGTCGATAGCCAAGTCCTGAGTTCTGTTGACGTACATGGCGTACTCAGAAGGAGCGCCCTGCTTGTCGAGCTCAAGGATGATGTTGTCGAACTCAGCAAAAGAGTCGAGAGGATTAGCGCTGCCGTTGGTAACCTCGATACCTCTGTCATTGATAGCTGCGAAGTAACCTTCAGAACCAGCAACACCACCGTTGTTTGTAGCGATGGTAGAAGAATCCGCTCCAGTCAACTGACCGAAGAGCATCATCATCTCTCTCTTGTCCAAGAAGCGCTTACGAGTCTCCTGCTCACCGTGGATGTACCATCTGTAATCGCCACCGACATTCACCCAACCGATGTTGGTAGCCTGTGAACCGTTTACTTCGTACAAGTCCTTGATGATCATGAAGGAGTTGTTACGCTTGGTGGCGTCCGTCTTCATGAAGTTTTCAGGCGCTGGTGAACCTTGATCGTACATGTTGCCCAGGATGATCAAGCTGTCTGTAGCGGCCCATGCAGTGTTAGATGTAGTTCCATCCAAACGCTTAAACACTGTGCTTGCAGTGGTGCAGATGAATACTTCACCTGACTCAGCATTCATGACAACGGTTTGCCCTTCGAGAATGTTGTCTCCAGAGAGAGGTGTACCCAGAGTGACAGTGCCACCTGTGCCAGAAGGTGCTGTTCCAGTCAGGGCGACAAGTCTGTGACGACGCTCCTCCTCCCAGTACTGAACGAAGTCGTTCGTGCCAGCGGACTTGGTTGCGCCAGTCAATTCCAAAAATCCAGTGATACCCTGATCACCGTACGTCTTGATCAACAGGTCTCTGTTGTCATGCTTGTTTACATCCAACAGATCGTGGATGGTTGTATACTTACTGGGATCAGTAGCAAAGGTTGGTTGCGTACCGACTCCAGGAGTTCCTACTGTAGCCATAATTTCTTAGTCTTAGATGTTAAAAGTCATTTTGTTTCCGTTACCGAGAATAGTTCTTAGTTGATCGGTAAGCGGGTTAGAAGTTGGTGCTTGACTTTGTACTGGTGACTTCGTTGAGATATTCGCTGCCTTGCTCACCACACCTCGTTGACCGTCGCTCAACCCCTGTCTGTAAACAGACGAGACGATTTGATCGATGTTGTCAATTACAGCGCGGTGAGACGAGAGCGTGTCATAATCCCAGCTTCCGTCATCTCGTACGTATGGGTCGAAGAACTCGTCAAGCCTTGCGTTCTTCTCCTTTAGTGTGGACTTGTACTGATCGTTCAACCCGAACGTCCAGGTCTTACCCTGACCAAGGTCAAACTCAAGACCCGTCAGGGAGTCTACCTCCTTGCTCATGTTGTTGATCCACTCGTCCGTAATGATGGGGTCGTCATCATCTGAGACCTGAGCCTGCTGTGCTGGGAGCTTGTAAGAATCTCTCATTCTACCAATAGCCTCCTTAGCATTCTGGGCATCGATCTTCAGCTGAAGCTGTGCCATCTTAACCTCGTCCTCACTATACATGTCAGGATTCAGCTTGTACTTTCCTTGCATGAGAGTGTTCACCTCGTCAGCAGACAGTGATGCGTACTCAGTGGCCATGTGCACACGTACAGCGTTGTAGTCATCCATCTCGGATGGGTTGAGTCGCTGATATGCAAACCAGTCCTCTGGTGAGCGTCCTGTCTCATTAACGAAGCGAGCGATAGCCTCTACACGCTCGTCAAGTTGTTGTTGGGTTGGCTCCGACGTGTTGAAGTCGTCGAACGATCCGAACTGCCTACCGAGCTTCTCGCCCATGTACTGCAGCATCATACGCTCCGCCTCTTCGTCGGAGATTACTTCGTCGTTGGTTTGAACTGGCGAGGCCTCAGGGTCTACGTATGCAGACTCTTCGTACTGCTGAGGCTCCTCCACGACAGGTTCTTCCTGCTGTGGTTGCTGCTCAAAGCTAGCGGCCAGATCGTTTACGTTGTCAAAGAACTGAAGCCCAGGTGATGATTCCTGGACTTCTGGTTGCTCCACCTGAGGAGCTTCGTTGGATTGAATTTGCTCTTCCATTGTATTTGTTTTCTATTAGTATTCTACGTGAAGGATAACCTTGCAGTCCTTGTCAGAGACAAAATCTGGAACGCCTACTACGTTTAGACCAGACATGTACACTCCGTGCTGAGTAGATCCGTTGTAATCGACATCTCCTTTTAGAACCATGTTACTAGTACCACCTCCGTAGTTTCCGCCAGTATCACCTGCAACTCCATTGATTCTTCTTGCAATAAGCATCGTTGGCACTACATCGTTGAGATTCGCGTTGTCGTCGTTCAAAAGCTGAGTAGACCCAATAAACTTGTTTAGAGCAAAGTTGGCAGCGGTTATGTTGGCTGCGGAGTTCAGCGACCCAAGCTCACCACCTGCGTTCGACTTAAAGAAAAGCAGAGAAATGAGGTGGTTTGCCACTCCTGTTGCTGCCCCTTCAAAATATGCGTCTACAATCTTGCAGGATCTGGCTGGCAAGGGTACCTCTGTCATTTGAAAAAGAACGTCGTTGGGAGCATAAGCAGCGTCGCCGTCAACGGCAACTGTTACCTCTATAATATCGTATGCCATTATCCTAGTGTTGTAGATGAGTTGTCGAGCCCAAAGACAGCGTACTCGATCAGCTGATCGACATCCGTTCCGTAGGCCCTGAATGTTTTGTCGCTTGGAACTGGGATGAATGTGAACTCCCCTCCCCCAAGCTTTGCTATCACAATGTCCTCAGAACTCCCATCGACCCACAGGTAAACAAACTTTTCAAGTTCAGTGGCAAGGTTTCTGACGTACAGGTATGTTCTATCCAGCTTGTCAGTGGCCTTGTAGATGATGGGGTTGGATGGATCGGTAGCAACGGGAGCGAGCTTCACCCTAGTGACACTGCCAGAGTCAGCGGTAAACGACTTACCTGACGATATGGTCACAGGGGTTGTTAGCACGTTGTCCGTGCCTATCGTTACGCCTACTCTAACTGTACCCATTATACGTGGTAGATGATCATGTACTCCAAGGTCATGGCAGTCGCCACACTTGGAGAGACGGTAATGTCAGCGTCGGCCGAAGCGTCCCAAGGAAAGAAGGTCCAGTCTCCAGCGTAGAGCCTACCCATGTTCTCACCCGCCACACTCGCAGCTGGAGAGCCTGTGATTCCAGATCCGTCTGCAATCTTGATGGTGAAGTACTCGGTAGCCACAGTGCTTGGGTTTCTCAAGTAAACCTTGAATCCTGGATTAGTGACGGCGGTACCGCCAGCGTTGTATTCAGCTGCGTCAAAGATGATGACCTCATTTTGAGACGTAAAGGTTTTTCTAGCCACACCAGTAGTCTGGTCAAGTCCAGTGACGGTGCCTCCCTTGGTCAGTGTTGACGACGTTGAGAGCGCCAAAGCATCACCAGTCAGGTCTGAGCTAGATAGCGTAATAGTTGCGTTTGTAGTTGCCATTGCTTAGTTGTATCTTGAAAAGTTTGTTGCAAATATAGCAATTATTGGGTCTTTACAACTTTCATCCCGTTGGCAGCTCGTGGAGCATTTCTCCCCATCCCGACTCTTCTCTTCTCACGAACGACTCTTCTCCTACCCGAAGGACCTAGCTGAGACCACGTCTTCGGAGTTTTGCCAGAGACCTTCCTTGAGGGCCTGCACTTCTTAACCCCCTTGTTGTCTGAACTTCCGCACTCGTTACCCTTCTCGTCAGTCCACTTCTCCTTGAACCATCGCTTCAGGTTGAGGCCTGCCTTAGTCTTTCTTACTCTTCCCACTTCCCCAGTTTTTTGCACCAACCTTACGGCACTTAGCCAGAGCTCCAGAAGCGTACGCCGATGGCCAGATCTTGTATCGAGATTTAACCTTGGTGTAGCAAGCATCCTTTACAGACCCGCCCTTCTTGTATTTCTTCACAACCTTAGGCATGACTGACTTGCTTAAACTTAGCCTTAGCTACAGCACCAGGGTGAGGCTTGTACTCCCCCTTCATAAGGAAGTACCTGCCCCTATCCTCCATCCAGTGGTATCCTTCAGGAGGCGCTACCTCCACAGACTTCTGTGAGATGTTCAGCTTACCGCCTTTGTTCTTCTTGACAGCATTCATCACCACTTAACTTTGTTCGCCCAATACGCTGCGCTGAAGATTCCTCTGGCTATGTTCTTTGCATGGCGACTCTTGAAAGCCTTGCGCTGCTTTGCGCTCTGATTGGTTTTAGCCCCCTGCTCTCCGAACCTGATAAGCTTAAACTTATCGCCCTTCTTTGCCACAACTACGTGCGACTTCTTTGGGTGGTTGGGAGTTCGCTTGGCCTTGTTCACGCCACTTACTCCAGCTCTCTTGAGCAATCCCTTTAGTCTTCCGTCTGATGCCATGCTGTAAAGTTATCAAAGATTTGACGAATACTCCATTAGGTTCCCATAGGTCAAGTCGTCGAGCTTTGCTTCATCGGAAATGGTAGGGTCTGTGTAGAAAGAAACAGACGGGATGTTACCAGCCTTAGCCCAAGCAAGAGCTCCAGCCTCAGTTTCGAAGTACTCTTCGATGCTGTCTATCCTTACCACATACCCAGCAGCAATCTTGTTGCCTGTATCCGTTGCTGTCTTTGCCATCAGAAAACAGAGTAGTATGTATTGGTGTCAGTCATGACATCATCCCTATCTGGAAGTGTTGTGTCAGACCATATGATTGCTTCAGACAAGAAGCCTTGGTATTGAGCAGCCCCATTGTCAGACCTTCTCCCGATAGCCGCCTTAAGATTCCCGTTGTTTAAGGACCCAGTAGCTGGGAAACCAGTTAGGCTGTTAGCAGTGTCGCCATTTACATCAATATCTCCCGTGTATGGTGATGCCGACATATAGTTAGTTACAATGTACTCTGTGTTTGTAGAGACGGTGAAGGAGGTGTCCGCCCTGCCAAGAGACTTTGAAGCGTCATTATATCTCCCAGCCGCCCTAAGCAATTGAGATGCTCCCAATATGGTTACTTGAAAACATTGAGTCGAGGTGCTCGCTGTCCACTGACTAACTATCATCTGTCCTGTAGTAACGGTTCTAAACTCACCTAGATATGATATCAGGAAGTGGTCTCCGTTGTTAGAAACGAACGTATCCTCTAGCCACCTAGCTGTAGAGCTGAAATAAAAGTCTAGAGCTGGGATGGAGTTTGTGGTTGTGGTGATGAGGTTACCTGAAGCGTCGACTATGTATGGTCTAGAGGCAGCCGTTGTCTGCTCCATGTGGTTCCCGTTTCCGCTTTGGTCCCACCACTTGCTCACCCTCCCGTAGTTGCTACCGCAGTGAGTCGTGAGTGCAGATGTATCGAGGTCGCCGTTAGAATCAAAGCCTATGTCAGCTGTCGTACCAGACGAGTTCTCTACGGTGATGGCTGTAGTGGCTGTAGAGGAAAGCTTTCTCAAGCTGTAGGCTGCAACAGCGCCCGCATGGGTGTCAAGGAAGTAGTCTACTGGCACATCAACGCCTGCGACCTTAGAGATGTTTGCAACAGCAACTCCGTCAACCTTGTTGATAGACGACCAAGAAACTCCAGTTACTTTGTCTATGCTCATGCCACAACAATCCAATCAGATGATGGGTTGAAGTAAATCATGTTTGCCGATGGCTTTACTACGTGACCCACAACCCTGACGACATTTCCGCTCCCTGTAGGTGCCGTTGTCGTAACCGCTCCTGCAGTGGTATCCAGGTACACTATGTCACCAATAGAGGCTGACGTGAGCGTAGTCGATACTCTCACCACTCCTCTTGTGAGAAGTTCGTCTCTGTCCTCCGCGTCAGTTACCACAACGAGCATACCAGAGCCGCTGGCTTCGGTCGATGCGTTGGCCGCCACAGAGGTAGCGCTACCCAAGTAGTGAACCTCCCCAGCATCGCCTGTAAGGGCGGAAGAAGAATATACCGTGCCGAGTATTTCTGAGCCAACTGCATAATTCCCTGCACTGGCCAAGGAAGTCTTTGCGCTGCTAGTTATTCTGTCTGCATCTAGCGTACCTCTAAGTACTAGCTTGATTCCAGTCCAGGTAAGATTCGCGTCACCCTCAACAGTGTCTGAGTCCGTAAAAACCGCTAGCTGTTGAACGGCGGGGGTTCCGCTAGTGTCTACAGTGCCGACGCTAGTCCAGCTCGTGCTGCCACTACCGTTTGTCTGAAGAACTTGTCCAGAACTCCCGTCAATAGCAGGGAGGTAGTAAGTGGTATTTGACGTCAGGTTAGCAGGAGCCCTGAGGATTACATAGTTGCTCTCATCGTTGTCATAGATGGCCAGCTGAGCAGCAGTGGCTCCTTGCGGTCTAAACGATGTAACTCCGTTGAGTGTATCCGAGTTCCCGTCAAGTACAGTCCCCCATGACAGAGTCCCAGCTCCGTTTGTTGTCAGGGCTTGACCACTTGTTCCATCTCCGTCTGGAAGGGTGAGCGTAACGTCAGATGTCACGCTGAGTGGAGCCGATAGCGCAATGAAGTTGCTACCTAGTATGTCAGTTTCATAAAGCTTTATCTTCCCAACACCTAGGCCGCCTGCACCGTCGAACTGGATGTCGTCTGACTTAAATATGATAGCTCCAGTACCGTCAGGGTCAATGGTAATATCTCCGTTAGAAGCAGACGTAATCTTGTTTCCGTTGACATCAAGGTCACCCCCAAGTTGTGGTGTTGTATCATCTACAAGATTGCCAGACGGAATGGTTGGGGTGCCGCTCAAATCAGAGTATGCACCTGTTGTAGCTACTGTAGCCAGTGCAGTAGGCGTCGCAACCCCCGAAGCGTTTCCGATCCAGGTCTGACCGTTAGGGATGTTGGGGACGTCGTTCGCTCTCCCAGCACCCATGACGATACCAGAGATCTTGTTGCCGCTTACATTGACCTTGATGATAATCCCAAGGTTCTGTATGGCATTCGTTCCAGTAGGCTTTGTCGTAACCCATCCACCAGAGGCGCCTAGGTAAACAGTCTGGCCTTCTGAGTATATAGAAGCATCAGGGACATCTACGTTGTTGATAAACCCAAGAGCAATACCCTGACCCTCTCCTTCATCGGCAAGATCCTGATCGAGCACGAAGTGGGCTGGGTAGTTAGTGGCTGCATCAGCCGCGATAACTTCGGCTTGGTTCCCAACAGAGCCAGTGACGTGAACAGGTGTTCCCTTGTATAGGATCCCACCACTTACGTTCTTTACGTTTTCAGAGATCGTCTGAGGGTATGCAAATGTAACGACCCCAGCCCCATCAGTTGTAAGCACTTGCCCTTCGTCTCCGTCAGCAGCTGGCAATGTATATGCACTCCACTTCGTGTCGTAGTCAGTTGCACTATTCTTCTGAAGAAACTGATCCTCAGTGCCACCAGCAATTACACCCTCACCGTCAGCTCCAGCTGGACCAGTAGCGCCAGTAGCGCCAGTTAGACCAGTGTCTCCCTTAGGGCCTTTGTTTGTTACGGTTATGGAAGAGGAAGCTGGTGACTCAACTGTCACAGAGTTTCCGTCGACAACAGTGACATCAACAGTAACCCCATCCTGTACTGTTACTGTGATATCGCTCATCGTGATTCGGTCAGAGTGGCTTCAGATATATCCTGGTTGACCACAAACGATCCATCAATAATCGTCTTGTGCTCATCAACACCAGTCGTTGTGTTTGGCTTGATCTGCTGCAGGTCGTAGAGGTAAGATCCAGAAGGAACTCTTCTCATCGTAGCGGCGGTAGCAGTGATCGTCACGTTTCCTAGATCGTCGGTTACGAACGGCTCAAAGCTTACCTCCTCTCCCTTCTCATCAACAGCCTTGCTTCCAATGCTTGGTGACCCTATGACCAACCCAGAAGAACCCTTGTTAACAGCTGACTTAGCGTCAGCTCTAACCTGCATGACGAAGCTATACTTGTCAGTAGCCAGAGGCAATGGGTCGCCATTAGAATCCTTAAGCGTGACGGTGAGCGAGAAGGTGTCACCCTTCTTGCACGTGATGTCAAGTCTCTCGCTTACATCTAGGTTTACTCTCTTCGCCATGTTAGATTATTGATATATCAAATGGTTGCTTACCCTTTCTCTTGTCGATTAGTTTGGCTTGCTCTTCGGCCTGCTTCTTCACCCTGTCATCCTTCTTGGTCTCCTTGAACACCTCAAGCTTCTCCCTGAAGTCCTGATCATCGGTCTTGAATCCAAGCGTGGCCTGAGCTCTGATAAGCTCGATCTCTTTTCTGTATTGATGTCTAACCTCCTCAAGCTGAATCTCCATCTGAGTCTTCATCTGCATCTTCTGCTGCTCTATCTGGAACTCAAGCTGCATCCTCTGCTGCTCGGCCTGTGAAGCTGCCTGCTGAGCCTGCTGTGCTTGCTGAGCTTGCATCTGAGAGTTCTGCTGAGCAGCCTCCTGCTGCTCCTTCATGCGCTTCTTTCTCCTGACGATCAGGAGTCTCTCTGCCTGGTTGATATCCTTCAGAGATCTGATCGCCATGGCATCCTCAAGATCAATCTCTCTCTGGGCCAAGGACTGCTGTATGTTCTGTTCAAGATAGACCTTCTCCTGATCCTCCATGTCCTTCTTGATGATGACACCGAAGTTGTACATAGGAAGATCTGAGAAACTAGACAGCGCGTCCATGTTCTCTCTGCCGATGGCGTTCTTGTAGATCTCCATGAGGAGAGAGTCTGGCGGAATGATTTGAAGACATCTGACGATGTCCTGACACACCTGCTTGAACAGTATCGTCGAGGCGTTTGTGATGTCGTAGGTGGCGTTGTTGCCTGCGGCAATAGCCTGCTGCTGAACCCCCACCAATGTGTCACCCTTAGGAGTGGATGCATCCATCATCTCGTTGATACCCGTGGTGTCACGGATCATGCCGAGGTAGTGGTTGTAAAGAGTGATGAGCTCGTTGATGTTCCTGATGCTGTTAGGAATCTGTTGTATCGGAGCCCCTTGGAATCCACCCTCAGCATTCTTGCTTCTGTAGTAGAACACACCTGTCTGCTCGTAGATGTCGTGGAGCTCAAGCGGTTGAAGCTCTCCACCCTTTCCGAGCTGAACGTTCTCAAGGCCTTCGATGTCGATGATCAACCCGTCTGGCTTAGCCTTGGCGATGGATTGCTGGATCTTGAGATGCGTGATCTGCAACATATCTGCAAAACCAATGCAGCTCTCCACCATGCTCTTTGGCATAGAGTCGCGGAGGTTCGTGGCAACGACAGAGTAAGACATGCGAGCTCTCGTCACGTCGTGCATGTTGCGAGGCACGTTGCTCTTGAGCCCGTAGTTAATCAGGTAGTCGCAGTCGAGGATGAGCATACCGCCGTAGACGGAGCTGATCTCCATCTTGTGTGGCGTTCTCTCGTACACGCCCTTGCCAGACTTCTCCTTGTACTCAAACCCTTCGTAGAAAAATCCAGTGTTACCGTACTGGTTCTCCTTCTCTTCGAAGTACATGCAATCCACAGAGATGAACTCAAAGTCAAGTACGTCAACCATGTACTCCTCATACCCGTACACGTTTCTACCAAGCGTATCATCATAGTACACCTGGTTCATCTTGTTGTAGTCACTGTTGTGGCTCTTTGACTTCTCAGCAATCTTCTTGTACTGATCCTCGTCGAGCTCGTCGCCTGCAATTCTCTTCAGCTCCTGAATGGAGATCGTTCTGATGTGACCTGCGTACACAAGGTCAGAGAAGTTTGGATCGTCAGTGGAGCTGTGAATGAACTTCACTGGGTCGACGTAAGAGGTCTTGATACCGTAGTTTGGATCGTTATCCCTCTTGACAACAGCCATGCCACATGAAACCAAATCCTGAATGCATCTTCTGTAGATGTTGTCAGAAAAGTCGTTCCACTCAAGGGTGAGGTTCGTAGCGATCTGTCCAGCTACCTCGGCATCAGTCTTGATGTTCGTGTCCAGGAAAATTTCCGCCTCCTCTACGGAGTCTGGAAGACTGTCTGGATCCTGATCGAGAACAAGGCCACCAGTCATGTCCTTCACCTGCTTGAGTTGCTCCTTGAGCTGAACCTGGTTCATGATCCTCTGCTTCTGCGCGTTCTTGGCAGACGTGGAGATTGGATCGATGGCCTCAAGGTTGGGGTATGGGGATCTCGACAGGATCTTGTTCACCACGATGCGAGCGAACTTAGGAAGGATTGGAACTGGGGTGTAGTCCAAGTTCACCAACGACCCGTCACCGTTGTTGGGATCGAGGGACGTAAGAATCTGCTTGTAGATGTTCGTGTCCTGGACTCCGTTGGCATAGTCCCTGTTCCTCTCAAAGTTCCTAGCTCTCTTCTTGTACAGCGACTGCTCGTCCTGGATCTTTCCCCATTGATTCTCAATAGCCTTCGCGTACTTCATCCCGTAGTCATTGGACATCTTCGTCTCCCTTGACGCTAGGGGATCGGGGAAGTTCTTCGAATACCGCTTGTTGTTATTGTACATTCCGCGAAGTCATGAATTGCATGCAGTTGCAAATATAATGGAAATCCTATCTTCGCTTGTATCTCCTAAGGAACACCTTGTCTGAGAAGTCAGCCAGTTCAATCTTGGGCTTTGCTTTCTGAGCAGCAAGTAGAGCTAAGCCAGAGCTGATGGTCAGGTCAAACTTCGTCCTGTTGTCGATCTTGTAGCCTATCCAGTCCTCAAGTGTGTTGTTGAAATACATCTTCCCGTGCTCACCAGTCTCCCTGTTGATGCCCACGTGATCGTGTATGTAAGCTTCGATAGCGTGAGCGTGAGATTGAATCACATCCTGAGAGTTTGACGGTATCCCCTTCGTCTTAGTCTTCGCACTGCCACCGCTCGTCAAGTGATCTGGCCTATCCATTAAGTATCCGTCGTAACCTCTTGATTCAAAGTATCTTGCGATGCCGTACTTATTGTTTTCAATTAAGATAGGGTACCCATAGAAGAAGGCAGCCTTGAGGACGTCTTCATAGAATATCTTGGCTAGAGGCGGGCGGGATGCGTACTCCACGACGAACATGTTCGATGGATGCTCCATGTGAAACTTGTTGTACAGGTGTAGCGCTCCCTTAGACCCTCGTCCGTCGACGGTGGCGTCAAGGTCGTAGGAGTCAACCCCGCCTACCCCCAGCTCTGCATTCGGTGCTATTCTCTTCCCTCTTTCCTCTAGCTTTCTGTTTCTCAGCTCAGATGGTGGCATCCATGCAACCCTGAACCTACCGTTAGGGTCTGGATCGAAGAGAACCTCTGTGTCCTGCTCACCGTTTTTCCAGACGAAGTTACCCCTGACGACAGGGTTGGGGAACAGGTCGTCATTGTACTGTATCTGCTCGTAGATCTGGCCGATGTTGAACAGGCTACCGTCGATGCTATCCCTGAACGCCTCGTCGGTGCTGAACGGAAACTGCCTCGTTACTTCGTTAAGTTCCGAAGGATCTCCCTTAAGGCTCTCCCTTTCGTTCTTAAGGTATGTCTTTGCCCCAATAGAAACAATAT
>Ga0208160_1000023_pt1 | contig 60572 bp, 91 predicted proteins | sample CB_VirMetaG_FD_184536 | JGI IMG/M metagenome (GOLD analysis project Ga0208160, IMG submission 184536) | Freshwater to marine saline gradient viral communities from Chesapeake Bay - CB_1504_1 Viral MetaG (SPAdes) (version 4) | ecosystem: Environmental > Aquatic > Marine > Coastal | place: USA... | reverse complement strand
ACATTATACCTACCTTAAAAACTCAATCCCTCGAATTGAGGAGGAACTCGATGCTTGGGATAATCGTGAGAATGTTCCATTTCGTAGTCGTCCATTATTTGAACCTATCTATACTCGTGAGGACTTGGAGAACAAAAAGATAGAACTTAAACATTATGAAACTTTGTTGACTGAAGGTTCTTTTGTTGAACCATCTCGTGTTCAAAGAGTGTATGATAATGAGGAGTATAATTAATCTATAAACGACTATATCCATAGACGTAGCTAACTTTCTTTTTGAATAACTTTTCGAATATTTTACCCATCATTTCACTATCAAGTTGTTCGTGTAGGTTCATTACTTCGTTAAATCTATTAACCACACTTTTATTGGTTCTACACCTAATTGTAACGCAATTGCACTTCTTTTGTGTCCACCAATTAATATATATTCTTTTTCTTCTCTATCATTTGTTGGTAGTTTTATCACAAAAGGTGCTGGTAAACTTCTTTCTTCGCCTTTTTTTGCAAACTCTTTATATTGTTCTATATTTCCTTTATATCCTCTTAATTGTGGTTTGTACTCAGGGTCTTCAAATTGTTTTACAAGTCCTGATGAAGTCGTATCTTTGTATTCAGGATTCCATTCCATAAATGAACCAACTTTTCCCATATAAAAAGTGTTATTAATATTATCAACATATTCCCCTGTATTAGTGTCGGTTCCTTTCCATACTTTCATATTTCCCATGTTGAAGAAGTTTAAACCTTCTTCTTGTGCTCTTGGGTCTTTTTTTAAGACGTGTCTATATTCACCCCAATCATCCATCAAGTCTTGTATTTCTTTGTTTAATAAGATTTCTTTAATTTCTTCATCACTTTCTATAGGTTCACCTTTTGCATGTTCTGCGATTGTTTTAAATGTATATGGAAATAAACTATACATTAGGTCATAATTATTAGGATGAAAAAACTCTCCTTTTGAAAACCTCATCTCATTACCCAATAACTCATCTAATTCTTGAACAAAATATTCTCTTGTTGGTTCTTCCCAATTAACTTTGTATGGGTTTGTTACTTCATTCAATCCCATCATTGATTTCATTCTTGATATTTGTTCATTTAGTCCCATATTATTGGTTTTCTAATTCTTCTTTCTTTTTATTACGAATTTTCTGTAGATAAGTTTTTTCTATAAATCCAGGTTCCTCTTCTTCATGTCTTAATAAATCATTTCTTTTATATAATGTAGTTTTAAGAATAAACTCTATCATTTCTTCCTCAGTAACATCTTCAGGTTTTTTCATTGGTGGAACACAAACACTTGCTGTATCAGGATAAGCTTTAAACTCATGAATAAAGATGTCGTCACGATTCATTTTAGTATTTATCTCAGAACCAAACTTATCCTCAAACCATTCTTCAATTAAATAATTTAAATAATTTTGTCTAACGGGTAAATAACTTAACATGCTTTTAATGATATCCTTTGGAATCCATAATGAACCCTCTTCAAAATCTCTTTCTTCAGTCTTTCTTTTGTCATCAAAAACGGTTTCATCAGTGTTAAAAAATAGAATCACCTGCATGATTTCTTTACCATCTTTACACCAAGTAAAATCTGTTCTACTTTCCCAAGATTTCTCTTGATACATTTGGCTATTTGAAACGTATTTGTCTAACCAATTATAGATTAGTTTCTCCATGTTAGGAGATGGTCTTTCAAAACGTTTTGTAACTTCTTCTCTAAGTATTTGTTTTATATTATCCCTCAGATTCATACTTTAAAATTCTATTATAATGTTTATTAAAAAACTTTTGAATGTGAGGTAAATAAAAGTTTTTATACCACTTAATTAGTTCAGTTATATTTTCAAAGTTTCCACTGGCTTCAGCAAAGTCGTATAACTCAACGTCCCCTTCGGATATTTTCTTATCATCTGATTTATCAAATATAGTGTAGTTTGTTGTGTCAAAAGGTAATCCGTCGTTTCCGTCCCAAAATGGTGTTGCCATTGAATATACTTTCATATATGTGTCACCACCCATATCAAATGTTTTGTCAAGGTACCAAACACCGTCATTACCAATGGTAAATTCAATGTCGTTATATTTTTTTGGTAAAACATCATATCTCAACATATCAAATAACAAATCATAAGATAATTGAGTGTCTAAAGGTTGATTTAAAATGTTAATAATATCATAACTTTTTAATCCAGTAATTCTGCTGGTGTCATACAACCCCTGTGTTTGATACAACTTTAATAAACTTTGTTTACCCTTCTGATTCATTATTTATAAATACTTTAATATTTATGTTTATGAATGTAATAGTAAAAGATTCTACCATTAAAAAAATATTTGACCGAGGTGATTCAATCTTAGGTAAGTATAGTGAGGCTATCGAATCTATTGCTTTAGGTTATTTCTCAGACCAATCTATCGTCTGTGATTTAATTGCCGTCAAGTCGCCTGTGAATGAAGAATACATTTTACTTGTCCTAACTAACCAAACAATGTCAACTGAGTTTAGAAATAAGTTATCTAAACATATTGCAGACTTTATACCAACTCAAGTTTTGGTTCTTATGAATTATAGTCCTGATTGTTCGTTGGGTAATGTCTCGTAATAAAATACAACACTTTTCGGTTTAACGTCTATCAAACCAAAGTCATGAACACTTATCGTAAACCTTTTGTCTATCTATCTTCACACCAACTCTAACCAATTCGTATCTTTATCCATTATTTCAACCTCAGCACCCGCAGAATTACCTTTGTCAACAATTGATGATATTGTCCCGTAACAATAAGCGGTTAGTCGTCCATAATGTTCTTTACCACATTGGTAACAACTACCTGAATATCCATAGAAGTAGTAATTAGTATCGTCTTCTTCAACTTTACTAATACCACTATTAAGTTTCCATCGGTCACCATCAAGATAACCACCACCCCATCCACCAAATACTTTGTAATTGGTTTCACCTTTATTTGTGATTTTAATTACGACCCATCCATCAGGTCTTTCGCTAATATTTCTCATTCCATTATTTTATAATAAACATAAAGTTCGTCAAAGGTAAAAAATTCATTAATCTCTTTCTTCAATCTAACCGTGTCAATACCTTTATTGATTCTGGCGTAGATTCCATTATGTTTCAAATATACGAATAAGTTTTTAGAATGTCTAATTGAATTACATTGTGTGAGTGATAAAGTATTCGGTTATTTTACCGAATGGTCCTGACGCAACATTTCTTACGGAACCCTCACATTTACCACCTGAGTTTTTGATTTTCTTACATTTCTCATCCATCTTAGATGAACCTGGGTCGTGATTCCAACCGCCTCTTCTATCTAACTGATAGTGTTCATCACTACTCTCAAGAGGAACTGAGATTTTTAAAGTAGATTTACCACCTTCTTTACCACCACTGACTTGAATGTTGTCAATGTTTGGTTTGGCTTTAGTTGTTGCTAAAAAAGGATTTATTTCACATATAAGAACGTTATACAACTGATGTATAGTGTCACCACCACCTGCGGCGTGAGCGATACTTAAACCACTACTAGGACCTTTGTACGATATTGTGAAATTATTACTTGATTTACTCATTTGAATCTTATCACCCCATTTAGATAAACCACCTTTACTATTCCAAGCTTTACATGATTTCCATCCTGAACCAACCACACCAATACCTAAAGGTTTTGATTCTGTAGGTGTTTCATTTTTATTTTCCTTATTAGTGTCCATAATTTGTTTCATTAAAGATAATAAAAAATCATCTTGTTCGTTTATTTTTCCATCATGCACCAACTCAACATCCAACCAACTAAATGATGTATAACGAGGTAATTTTTCACCAGAAATAACTGAATATATTGTTTTAATTTTGTTTTGAATTTCTTTACTTAAACCTCCACTAATCATATCACCAAATGACAAATCTTCTTTTGAGTCAGGAATTGGTTTAGTATAATTGTATTCAACCCATTGGTTTCCACCCCAATCTTCATCGACAAATATAACACCTTTCAAATATAAATAATCCACCTTTTCATTGATACCAACCTTATCAAGTCTAATACCTTTAAACCAATCATATTTTTTCTTAAGAATTTTATTTAATAAAGTTTGATAAGTAATTAAGGTTGATTCATCTAAATCATTAATACCTTTTTTATTATCAAGTTCTTCTTTTAGTACCTTTTTAATGGTGGTTCTTAAACTCATATTAATAAATATGGGATTATAACTTAATAATACATGTAATAAAAGATAAAATTAATCTTTTTGGAAAGTTTTAAATGGTATTGGTGGGTCTAATAAAAATTTATCATTTATCCAATGTCTCAATTCATTCTCCACAAAAAATTCAGGAACTTCTTGGTCATCAGGCATTGATGACGCTAGTTCGGCAATATGATTAGCAAATTTTAATTTATATCTATCATCCATCATGGTCATCAAACCATCCGATATAAAAAATATTCGTGAAAATGGGTCTTCAATACTTAATTCGCCTTCAGCTAAATCGAATGACTTCATAATTGCTTTACCCCACCATGACTTATAACTTTGAGTTTCGGTGATGGTGGGTCTTAATATTTTATTAATTGCTCTAGCAGCCGAGCCAATAAAACCCGCCACCACAACTTGTGGGATAAACCAAGGTACCAATCTAATCATGGCTTTAAATGTTCCTTCCCCAACTCCTTTTAACAACCTTTCTTTTTTTGCAGAATTAACAAGTGCCTTTAACTGACCAAATGTTATTTTACCTTGAGCTTTACAAAATTTTTCAGCCTTACAAATATTATTAATTGCAACATTAGATGGTTTGATATCTTCATATATTAATTCAATTTGTGATTCTGTTAAAATAAGTTTCATATAATATAAATACTCCTTAATTTTATTTTAACAATAGGTTTTAATTAGAAATCACCAATTAAATCTCCATTTATGTTAAATGCATATGTTTCTCTTATTTTGACACTATTTCTTGGTATTCCAAGATATGTTAAAACCTCATCAACATAATAATATGATAAGTATGAGAAGTCCATGTCAGCATATTCTGATGTCCAATAATTTTTTGAGGTTATTCCCTCAGGTATTGTTGTGTTGATTTTGAGTATAAGATGTTGAGTGTCATCAGGTAAATCAGATAAATAAGTCTCAATATCAGTAATCACAGGATATATTGGTGCAACCAACTTGTTCATCATTTTGGTGAACAATTTCATATCTCTTTGTGTTAGGTTATTTCTCACAATAATAAATACGTAAAATACGTATTTAATTCCAGTAATTATTATCTTTAGTGAAATATTCTTTATTATTGTGATTGAAAAATGAACCTAAAAACAATTTGACCATATAGTACAAACCTTTATTTTCAAATCTTCTTGGTGGTGTGAACACTACATTATTAATTCTACCAAATTTGTTAGGTTTTATTTGTTTTGAGAACTGATAATCTTCAGCAACTTTAATATCCTCATCAAACCCGTTTAAATCTTTGAATGTTTGTGATTTTATCATCATAAAACCACCTAAACAAAAAGGTGTTGACCATTTTGATATTACTTGTAATATATCAAAAGTTTTATAAATATAATTGTATTTACCATTATCACTTCTAAACTTTGTAGTCACTAAATCTAAATCTTTTTTAAAGATATTTAGAAAAGCTCTAGTAATTGTTTTTGGGTCTAATAAAAACACATCAGCATCCATAAATAAAACATAAGGTGTGGAGACTAATTTAAACCCGTTATTACGTGCTATAGATGGTAACCCACCATCCATTAAATATAAATCAAACATATCAGAATTGATTTCAAGCCTATCCATTAACTCTGTTTTAGTTATGCCGTCATTTGACGAATCACAAACAACAACTTTAACACCTTGTATATTATTTTGGTAATTTAATAAATCTAAAGTTTTTTGTATAATATCTTTTTCGTTTTTACAAGGTATAATAATGGTTAATTTATTTTTTAAATTCATTTTATGTTTATTTGTTTTTGTCTAAAAAATATTTTTCAAATATGTTTAAATTAGTAATACCAACCTCCAATATTTTATCTAGTATATCATCGATTGTTAAATTTGAATATAGAAATTCATCCAAATCATTAATAAAATTTTCACTAAATTCAGGTTTTTCAATGACACCCAAAAATTCTGTATAATCATCAATTTCGTGAGGTATTCCATGTTTGGTTAGAATATTGGTAATTCTATTTTCTACTTCAGGATTAGTTAAAACCAAATCCCAAGAACCTTTTTTAGAATCATTAGATTCACCAACACCGTCAATAGTAATTTGTAATGCGAACTCTTTATCTGATTTACTCAATTTTTCCCAAACTAATTTACGTATATCTTCTGTTGAGTATGGGTAACTATATTTTATTATTTTATAATTATTTAAATCAATCCTTTCACTATTTTTCATAGTAAAATTTAATGATAAAAAAATAAAATGTCTATATTAAAGATATATGTATTGTAAATTAGTTAATACGTGTCAAATTTATTTTACATTGAATACGTGTACTCAGGGTCATCAAAAGAGTATAAATAATTTACATTAACTTTATAATGTTTTCTAAACCATTTTAATACCATATCTTCAATTTCATCCCAAGTTTTCATACTGAACATACTCGCAATTTGGTTTAGGTAAATGTCATGTATAGAAAGTTGTTTAACACCAATTTTATTATGAAACAGTACAAATACAGGTTCAGTGATATCGTTATAGAAATAAACGTCTCTACCAGGAAACGGTGTTGACCTTTCCAATTGCATCCCATCAAATAACATTGTTAGATAAGATTGTGCGGCTTTGTCAAACTTAGATTCTGTAATAATAACTTTCATTAAAATTCTTTTTCTTCTAAGTTGATTAGTTTTAATATTAGTGGTGTTCCGTACAATGATAGGTCAATGCCAAATATATTCTCGAGTTGGTCCCAAATCATATTACCAACCTTTCGTTTCTGGCTGTCTTTTAAATCAAGAAAACGCATTCGTATTGTCGGAATTGTTGATGTGAATGGTTTGTATTTACCGTTTTCATCAACATAGAATGTGGAACCGTAAGCCTTTTTTGTTTCACCAACACTAATATCAAGAAGGCCATATTCATCAAAACCTGACTTTAAGAAATTAACAATTTTAGGTATTGTTTTCTCAATTCGTTTCTTGTCCTTTTCAAAACGAGTAATGAACTCTTCAGCAGTTTCTTCCTCTGACTCACGTAATACCTTTTTGATTAAATCTCTCATATATCATAAATATATTGAAATAGAATTTAATCCCACCCATCATTATCATTATAATCACGTTTGTTGTTTCTAAACATCATATATACGATGAAAAATATTAAAATAAACCAAGGAGTTGTCATACCTCAAAGTTACTACTTTAGTTTGATATTATCAAATAATTTATTTTATTTTTGACAAATATTAATATTTGAGTATTACAACACCCGAACCTCCATCACCACCAGCTCTACCACATCCACTACTACATCCACCTGCCCCACCACCATTTCCTCTATTTGTAGTTCCATTGGCACCTGTTGTCGCAACATTTCCTCTTGCACCGTTACCGCCAATACCATAAGTAATTGCTGACCCTGAAATAGAAGATGATAAACCAGCACCTCCACTACCTCCTGAAGAAGCAGAACCATTACCACCATTTCCTGTGGCACCTCCGCCTCCACCTCCCGAGCCGCCAACAGCACTTCCAGCGTTTCCACCACCATCACCACCTGTAGGTGTTGTAGTATTACTTACTTGAGCAGAACCTCCTCTACCAACAGCAATTTGTACCGTTCTACTTCCATTACCAAAATCACCACCTAAAGCCGTTATTGAATCAAATACTGAATCTCCCCCTGATGTTCCATTATTATTAGCTCTTGAACCATCACCGCCATTTCCACCACTACCAACAATAACCGTATATGAATTACCAGGTATAACTGATAATGTTCCTGTTAAGACCATACCACCAGCGCCTCCACCACCACCGCCAGTGTCGTATCCATTTCCACCACCTCCACCACCACCGACTACAAGGTATTCTACAGATGTTACGCCAATAGGTGCTGTCCATGTTGTAGTTCCAACAGTAGTAAAGGACTCAATAATAGGTGTTGGTGAACTTGTAGGTGTTGGAGTTACTGTGGGTGTTGGCGTAACTGATGGTGTTGGTGTTACTGTGGGTGTAATTTGATTAACCCAACTTGTCCAATAACCATTATTATTAAGATAAGTTTTACATTCGTCACCTGTTGTGAATGTTTGATTATATAATTGATTAACTAATGATATGAACGATTCGTCCGTTTTGTCCTGACTTCGTTTGAACCCGACATATGCGGGAATTCCTAATTGATTAGGTTGGGTCCCCCCACTGATAGGTATGGTAATTACATAACCCAAATCTTCATTAGGACCATTCCACCATTGTACACCTCCAGGCTGTTCAGAATAATCCATTTGGTCAACACCAATAGCAATATAACCAATTTGTTCGGTTCCAGAAATTGTACTACCTGTGTTATATGCAAATGGTCTAGCTATTGCCATTATAATTTTTCTATAGAAATTACTTTAGTACCTTTACCTTTATTTTTTAACGTAATTTCCATTTCATTAGGGTAAAGAATGTTATTTGAAATGGTTTCTTGGGCATCGAACAATGATTTTTTTGCGGTAACCGTTATTAAATATTTATATTCACCATAACCAATCGCATATTGATGATTTTCAACTAACTCATCTTTATTTAAGGAATAGTGTGAACCAGGTTCTTTTAAATTAATATCCGATTCATCATCAACATATACAATTCGGTATAACATCATTTCTTTTGGTAAAGACTTGAACCAATCGATGTGTTTCTTTAATTCTTCTTGAGCATCTTCATAATCATAATCCATGACTTGTAAATCATGTATTAATGATGATTTATTTACCGTAAACTCTTTTAAAACTTTTTTAATAATTTCTCTCATCACATTTTATCTTCAACCATAGTTAATAGTTCCTCTGAGAAAGGAACTCCGTGTCTATATTCAAATTCGTCTTCAAGTCTTTCTGTTGATATATTATATTTTTTAAGAAGAATATATGCACCTAAATCAGCTTCTAACTCATCTTTTTCAGACCTTGGTCCGTTATGACCTAATAAAATATGTGATATTTCATGAGCTTCAATGAACTTTAAATCGTCTAATGTAAACCCATCCTCACCTAAAAATATTTCACCATCAATAAATATCGATTTAAATTCAGGTGCAACAAAACCATAACCATAAACATCAAAAATATCCCTCATGTTATCATAATTAGGATTTTCTTTGAAAATTAAGTTAATATTAAGCCTTGGGTCAAATGTGCTTTTATATGAAAATATGTCGGTTTTTTCGTTCATACCTATAAATACCGCGAAATTATGATATTTATATCATATGTTAGATAGATTTGTCGATTATTCTAAAGAACTAATTAATACTTACTTTTATGGTGATATAACCAGAAAAGAAAAGTTATATGATGTTTTTGGTGAAATATCAGACACTTTATTACAAGCTAGTTTAGATTTGGAGATTAATAAATTCCCTTATGAAAGTTGTAAAACTATGAAGGAATTGACAGGAATTGTTATTAAACAAACGGAATACGGTAAAAACGATAAAAGAATCATTAAATTATACAATATGTTAAACGATTGTAATGATTTAAAAAGAAGATACGATAAAAATGAAACACCAAATATAATTTGTGATTTACGTAAAGCCTCATCCGAATTTAAAGCATTATCAATGGCGGTAATGATATAATTTAAAAATATTTAACTTTCACTAATTAAACTGCTTTACCACAAGCATTAATATTTTTTAATGTTACAGTTTGATTTTTAGCGTTAGGTGTTTGCGACTCATAAGTTGTTGTCTCACCTTTTCCATTTTTAACGACAATATTACCAGCTCCTTCATGACACCCACCATTCCACGCGGTATAATTATTAGGATTTAAACAAGTCGCGGTAATACTGAATTTAGGTTGTTGGCCTGCAATAAAATTAGTTGAGCCGATTATCTTGTTAGCCAATTCGGGACTAACCACAAAAGTGTTATAACGTCTACATGTTGTATCTGCCGAGGCGGCACCTTTACATGTCCCTGGATTATTATCATATTCATCACCCGCATTATTTAAGCTAGCGTAATCTTTACCATCTTTTCTAGTTAATTTTACACCGTTTACCTTAATTTCATAAATAGAGCTATTGCATTTATGTTGTTTTTTTAAATCGGTGTAGTTAACTTGTATTTCCATGTTATCCATACATTGTTTAACTTCCGCAGGAATTTCTTTTAATTCTAATTTAACTCTAATATACTGAGCCTGGGTATAACCAGAAAGTTGTGTCGCATAAGGATTTGGGTTAAGTGTTTTTGCCTTTTTCCAGTTAGTTATATTAGGTGCAGGTACAAAAGACACACCAGCACACGCATACCCTTGTGTATCATCTTCGGGTAATTTGTCTTTAGGGCAGAATGGTTGACCTATCCAAGCAGGTCCACTAACAGGTGGTTTAGTTAAAGGGTCTGCAGGTATTTTTTGAATGGTTGGTAAAGTAAGTAATCCTTTACCTACAAAACTTTTTAATTTTTGAGTTATATATTTATCAATAGTGTTCATTCTTTTATTAGATAAGTAACCAGGGTCAACACGAACACCACCCTTTTCATTATCAGTATTTGGTATTCTAGATTCACCTGCCCCAATTCCAACCCTAACGATAAACGCTTTACCAGCGCCATTTGTAAGAAACTCTTGAACAGTTTTTAAATCGGGGTCTAAATTTGTTTTAAAATCCGCATATGATGCACTATAATAACCACCTTTAAAAGTTATTTTTTTATCAACTACTAAAGTATCTGTTACATTAGTTGTGGGCTCAGGAGTTGGCGCTGGAGTCTCTTCAACTAATAATCCATATTGATTTAAAATATTTTTCTTTTCTATCTCCGAGAGTAAAATTTCTTTGTAACTCATATCATTTTTTTTTTATAAATACTTTGGAAATCCAATTAAATTGATTACCTTTGTAATATACAAATAAAAACAAACATGAAAAAGTCATTCGTAACTATTAGTCTAATCGGTATTTTATTCTTAATGTTATCTTGTAACATTAATAACTCACCAGTAAGTCAACCCGTAATTGTAAATAAAACTGCACAGCCTTGTGAAGACTTATCAAAAGATTCAGTTTTATATGTTCAATATTTGATTACCTATACAAATGGTATGTGTCAAACTAAAATAATTAGTCGTAATGAAAAATTATTTATTGACACCGTCAATTTTAAAGTTGACCACATCGACACTATCGGTTTTGTACCTACACCCACATGGGACTAATAAAAGAAATTAAAGGAGGTTATACCTCCTTTTTTTATTTTAAAATTAATATAGTTTTACTTTTTTACCTCTAAAATAATATTCAAGGCTATTTGACACCATCATATACTCTTTTGAAATCATTAGTGGGTTATTCCAAATTTCATCTACGATTCCATCTGCAAAATTACTTCTAGTATAATCAAAAGCTTCGTCATCATCTTCTAAAATACTTCCTAATATTACAGATACCTGACCCATCTCATCAATATCTTTCCCTTCATATTGTGGTGAATAAAAATCCACCTGTAGTTCAACCATAACATGGTCATCAGTCTCTAAATAAATGTCCATAAATGTTGTCTCACACATACTTCTAAAGTCTGAAACATCAAACAGAGTTGTCTTTCTAGCAATTCTACGAAAAGTGTTTAAATCATTCTTATTTAGATAAAATTGGTAGTTTTTGCGGTTTCTCATATTTGTTTCACTAGGATTCAGTATTATATTACCGTCAACAGACATTTCAATTTTTCTTGATAATCTACTAAACATAGAGTTTGGGCCCCAACTACCACTTTCACCAATCATATTTACAAAATCATTTACCTTATCAAATGCCACGTCCTCTAAACAATACGGGTTATAAGATAAATCATTATCGTTTGTAAATGAGAAAAGTATATCACCAGATTCTGTAAGTTCTGAAGTGTAAGGAATACCATGAAAGTCTTTAGGTTCTTTACTAACCATAAAGTTATTGAATAGTCCTATCAATCTTGGGTTTAATTCATTCATAACAATTAATTTCTTAGATGTAATCTCCAAACATTTCGTTAATGTTCTCGTCAACTTTTCTATAGTCAGGATAATCAGGAACTCTAAAATCAAGATATTCATATACACTATCATCCATCATCTTTTCCAAAGTTGGTAAAAAATAATCATAACCTAACCTATCGTTATTCCATTCCGAATCACCATACTCATCCATGTATGTTCTCATAATACCAGGAAAGTCCTTAATCTTAATCTTTATATCATAACGAGTAATCTCAGAGCCGTCAGCTCTTTTTACTTGTTTAGGTGTTTCAATAATTTTACCCTCAAAGAATCTACCTAATTCACTCCACACATCATCCCATACTTCAGACTCATATGCGTCATTATAAGACGTTGAATGTAGTTGACTTAAACTTTGTCCAACATCTTCGGTTTGTTTTAGAATGTACTCACCTGTATCATCATCATCCATTACATTACGTAATACGTCAATGGTTAATTCAACATATTCAGGGTGACCCTGTTCTTCGGCAACTTCCTCAAGTAATTCGGTATCAGGTTCAATTTTTTGACCTTTTAACTCATCCAAAATGGCAACATACAAACGTTCTTTGTTTTCGGGAACAAGTTCCTCATAAACATCACGATAAATATTATCAGTTGTGTCCCAAAATGGTTCCCAATAGTCTTCACCTAAAACGGCTTGTGCGACATTTCTAGCACTTTCATTACGACTTTCGTAGAATAATCTTGATAATTCTTCTCTATCACTTAATCGTAAATAATACTCACCACCTTCTTCATCAACATCTGTCAATAATTCAGTGGTTATATATTTTAAAGTTTTTTGTGGGTTGTGGTTTAACATAACGGACATATACATGTTCTCGTACTCATCAGGAATGCTCTTAAAGTCCAATTCCTCATCCAAACCATTTTTAACTAAAAAATTATAAAATGCCTCAAAACTTTGAAAGAATGGTTCAATAGATTCCCACCCTTCATCATTGAATTTGTCTAATGCGTTTTGTGCTGCGGCTTTACTCATACTATAGATTATATAGTATAAATATACCGTGTTTAAATATAATATTAATTAGTTAGCTCTTTTTGAATCAGCAACAGTTTGTATTTTAAATCTCTCTCAATATCACATCTAACTTTAACATCAATATTTTGAGTTTTCATAAGATTGTAAAAATTATCAATTAATTTGTCAGCCGTTTTTGTTTGAGGATATGTTTTACAAGAGTCTATTACTTTTTCGACCCATTTTTTAGTATCAATATAATGTTGCGTATTCATATTATTTTAATATTGTTTTAAATGTACCTGTTTCATCAATTTTTTTCATAACCTGAGCAACAGTTTCCTCTACTCGGTATACACGGTTAGTGTTTAAAGACATACTAATACAAGTACCATTTTCAAGTTCTTCAATAGCCTCAATAAACATAGCATTTAACATCACAGTTTTATTATCGGATGTTAACTTAATAAAATTATTTGTCATCGTTTTGTTTATTAAAATTAATTGTTGGTGTTAATAATAAAGCCCAAAGAACATGTGGGTTGTTGGTCACATAAAGAGCAACTCCGATTAGGGTAAAGAACCCGAGATAAATTAATGCAATACTAAAATATTTCATATTAATTGTTTTTACAAAAATAAATGTTTTCAGGGAACTTGTCAAATACAAATTTGGTTACATCACATAACCACCAACTTCATAGAATTTAAACATAACACAAATATACAACAAATATTTGAATTAAAAAACCCTCAGGTGAGGGTTTTAAATTATTTAGCTAAATCGTATAGTTTTGATATTTTTTTAATCATGTTGTTCCCAACATAATTCATAAGTTTTATTTCATTTTTAATAAACTTTTCAGGATTTTCTCGTTGTTTATTAATTTCTTTAACTATTTTATTAAAATATTTTTCTTTATCACCTCTAAAACCTAAAAAAGTCTCAATAAAATTAGTTGTTAATTTATTTTTCAATCTATCACCCATCCAATTACCAAAATTCACCGCTATTAATGTAATTGTTTTGTCAGCAATCTCACTATCAGTTTTACCTTCATAATCAAAACCAACTCTATCAAACAAATCTTTAACTTTTTGAATGTCTTCTATAATACCGTCTCTTAGTATATCGTAAGAATAGTTTTTCATTCTATTTAACCTATCATATGTTCTAGTTGATATTAAGAATTTATAAAATTGTTTTTTATCTATTTCACCAGCTTTAACTAATGCGGCAAACTCAGATGGTCTAACTAAACTTTCAATGGCATTTGCGTAGTAAATGTAATGAATAAATTCATTTATAGGTGTTATATTACCAAACGCCCTACTTGATGCCGTTTCGTATTTAATTCTCTTTTTTAAAGGTGTTGGTCCAATTTTTCTATTATCATAAAAATGTTTTAATTCATGAGATATACTACCAATATATTCTAATTTATCAGTAATCATATCCCGAATTAAATCTTCACCTGTGGTTTCTGTTGTAACCCCATATCTAAAGGATATGTTGAAGGTCCCAGTGGTTAGTTTTTCAAGCTTAAAATCGTTACTTAATCTACTTTTTTCACTAGTGGCCATACCAATCAAATCTAATTCACTACCAATCCCCTCAATATCAATTTCAAAGTTGACATGGTTAAAAGTTATATCACCAACTTCAAATACTCCCGTAAATTTTTTTTTAAATCCGTCTAATTTTTCAATATCATAATTTTTAGGGATTATCTCCATTATCTTTTTATATATTTCTACAGAAGTTTCAACTTGGTTTTTAGGTACACCTAAAGCCTCTCTTAAAACTTTTTTAATGTGAGTTCTAATCATACTATTAAACATTATTATATTTATAAATATGGATGTTAAGGTTAATGAATCAAAATTCAAGAAAATATTATTTAATTACTTGAATAGTCAATCTGAATTTAAAAGAGCTCAAGAACATAGGTCGGGTTATGATAATAATGTAAGAGAGTTTTTTATTGAATCTAATTTTGGTGAGGAGGATTCGCCTGAGTTTGATTGGTTATTTACATATTACAAGTCACCTCAAGACTATGAGGATATTTCAGGGGTTGTTTCACCTTACCATCCAATGCAATACCCACTAATAGAATACAATTCTTATGATTTTAACCCTATATTAGAAATGTTTGGTAATGATTTAACACCTAAATTTATTTTAGAATGGATTAATGATTACTTTGGTACTGACGCATCTTCTTTTGAAGCTGGTTAACAATTTTAACACATTCAAATTACTAATAATTAATATATTTATCAAATATGGAAAGGTCTAAATTAGAAAATGTTGGTAACACTCAACTGTACTTCGTATTAAAGAGAGTTATAGAAGAATATGATGAACTGATAGATACTGATTCTATTGAGGAAAATGATTTTATGGATGCTTGTCAAAATTCATGTAAAATTGTTGGTATTGGTGAATCAAGTTATATTGATTTTAATTATATTTTATCAACTTTGTTACTTAATAAAGGTTTTGATTATAGTGGAAATAAAGTTTTAGGTATGATAAAAAGACCTGAAGTTGGCTTATTTTCATTTGATATTGATGAGATTAGGGTTGAGACAGTTAGAACAACTTACACACATGAGGTGTCATCATATGGTAAATCATTAGTATTCCCAACAGTTCGAGGAATGCAAAATGATGGTAATTTCGATTACTATGATGGTACTGAAGGTGATAGAGATTATATTGACGGTGAAACCACCGATATTAACTACGACCATAGGTCTTTAAAACAAATTAAATAATGGAAATTTCAAGAGTTATAATATTATCAACAAAATTAAAAGGTTTATTTAAAAACGCCGATAATCCAACGTATGTTTATAATGAAATGAGAAATAATAAATTTATTTCAGAATTACTTTCAAACAATAGATTAAATAGTAAAGATTTTACTTATCTAATATTTTTAGTTTTTTTACAAAACAAAGGTATGTCCGTAGATGAGATTGTAAAAATGTTAAAGGGTCTTTTTGGTTTTTTTATTCTAAATATTGAGTCAGATAACCCTTCAGTAGAATGTGACTTATGTGGTGGTTCTGGAGAATTGGAATGTGAAGAATGTTATGGTAATGGAAATATAACATGTAACAATTGTGATGGTAACGGGATGAATGAACTTGACTGTAATGATTGTGGTTCAACAGGTGTTATTGAGTGTTCTGATTGTAATGGAAGTGGTGAAGAGGAAGAAGGTGAATCTTGTGGTAACTGTGATGGTGATGGTGAACGCGATTGTTCTGACTGTGATGGTAAGGGTTATATCAATGTAGAATGTGATTATTGTGATGGTGATGGTGAGTTTGAATGTGATTATTGTAATGGTGAGGGTAAATACGATTGTAATGAATGTGAGGGTACTGGTGACGTAGTAAAGGAAGGTCACAATGAAATATCGGAATATGTATACCTAAGTATAAATAACCAATTAAAAAATCGTTTAATAGATTTAGAAGAAAAATCAAAAGTTAGTGAGGATTTTTATTTCAAAATAACCGAAGACAAGTTGTCAATATTAATTCAATTAAACGATGAAATTACGGATGAATTATACGATGATTTTGAGGTTGGTGATTACGTTTTTTATGAAATGTCTGAAAACCCTAAAACTTCATTAAGAATTGACAAGAAATTAAATGTTTATTAATTAAACATATTTTTTAAGGTCTTGTATTCAATTTCAACATCACATATATTTGGCATAAAATCAGATAATAAATTAGTAATTTTATCTTGGATTTCATCTAAAGAACGTTCAGGTAAATAATTTATCTTATCCACTTTTTCCCACTCATTAGTATCTTCAAATCCTACTAAAATTTTATCAGGAATTAAAACAATCTTAACATCATAAATACAAGTACCATCATTTAAAGGATTTGGTTTTGCCTGAGTTATGTCAATAGTATTTGGGTATACACTAACATGCCAATCTACTTTGTCATCGTTATCAGTATATGGCATTGTATACCATCCTTTAAAATGTCTATTAGATAAAAGTAATTTATGTATAGTACTCCTAACCTTATCAATCTTTTCTTGTTCAAAATCACTAGTCTTTATAAACTGTACATAAATTTCATTAAACTCATAACCTAAACTGTCTAAAGTTTTTTCAACTAAAGAGTTTATTAATTTTTTAACTCTACCTATTCTACCATCTTTAGTCTCTATTTCTACTTTAACATTAATAAAATTAAAAATTGGTGTTGTCTCAGACCCATCAAATATTTTCCAAATATTTTGGACATAACCATCAATTTCAATTATGTTAAATTTAGGTAAATCAAAACCGTATTGAGATTCATATTTCTCAATAAACTTAGGTAATAATTTTTTTACAACCTCTTCAACTTTATCAATATAATGATTATTCCCCATTAAATTTATTTTACTCAGAAACTTGTTATACTGTGGTCACCAAAAGTGTTATCATATTCATCTTCCATAAGATATAAATAATAAATTATTTTTATATGGTCAATTTTTTTTAATAACAATCTAAAGAATAAATTGTTACATTAACACCAGTTTTGTTTATTATCATTTCAGTTAAATAGTCATTAACACAATCTTGTATTTCATTTTCAACTTCCCACCCAAAATCTTCATCATTTAATGCTTCACCTAATTGTAATACTTCACCTGTTGTAATTAAAGTAACATTAGCATCAGGATTTTCAGCTAAAACCTCAACATCAACATAATAAATTACATCATCATCACTATTAATTGATAAATTAAACGTAAAATTATAACTACCACAAGGCATACCGCCTTCACCAATCTTATGTGGATTATTAAGGATTAGTTCTTCAGTCATCTTCATTGCGTTTTCATAACCTAAAAACTCTCTAAGATGAGCATAAACATTACTAATGTTGGTACCATCAAGGTTACCTCGTTTAAATCCAAACAAATTAATAAAGTTCTCATCAACACCAGGTCCGAATCGTTCCCAGTATTTTTGAAACATCTTTTTATGTTGTAGGTTTTCTTGTATGGTTTTAGCCTGTGATTCTGTTAAGATTACTTTCATAATAATAAATATATTACTTAACCATATTTATTGCATCTTCAACTAATATAACACCATCAATTCCCTCGATTAATACGGGATTTTTCTTTTTACCATGTTCAATTAACTTACCTACAACCATATAAAATTTACATGGGGTGTCATAATTATTCTTATACATTAAAGCGTTATAGGCTTTTTGTTTTAATCTGTCACTTCGGTATGTTGTTGTTAAGTCCATGTAGATGTCAACACCATTAACATTTTTATGGAAATCAAAATCAATAATTTGTTTTCCACCATGAGAATTTACAAAAGATGGTTTTTGTTTTTTAGTGAATTTTTTTAAACCTGTTTGTTCGGTAAAATAACTTTCTAAATTATTACCATTTCTTGATTTATCACCATTCTCAACACTATGTTTCATAAAGCAAATATAAATAAATTATTTTAAAGAATCTATAATTTCAAGAACATCAGGTCTTTTAATAAAATCAATAACGTCTTCTTTTAATTCTTTAGTAGAACACCATCGATTAAAGAATATTTCAGGAATATTTTCACTTTCTTCTTCCCAAACCTCAAAGTCATAACCATCGGGGGTTAAGTCTTTCTCAACGTCAGCCCAACTTTGAGCTCTATCTGAAGCGGTTTTAATTGAATGTACGCCTTCGGAATCAATAAGATAATCACCAACTTTTAAATAAGCATGAATCAATACTTCGTCAATAACTTCGTCATCATCATCATATCTTTCAGCCAAAACTAAATGATATTTAATATCTTCATTAGGTAATATCTCCTTGAATGTTTTAATTAGGTACTTAGCAAAGTAATGACAATGACCAAACTGATAATCATTACGTCCAAAATGTTTCTCACTCATACTAATAAATACAACTACTTTCTGGTTATAATTGTTTTAACCTTAATATTATTATCTTCCATAAATTTAAAATGTCCTGTTCGTGACGCAACCCCACAATAAGGGTCTAATGTCGACCCAATATCAATTTGAGTTACCTTATCACCTAACTCATCATAAATTTCATCAATTAAGTAGTTGGTCGCAATACTTGCGGAATATACAATAATAACATTATCATATTTACTTACCCGTTCAATTATATCTTTTTTTATTGTTTGGGTAGATTTCCAAACAAATTCAATTGGGGTAATTACGTGTTCTTTATGGAAATTTAAATCTTTTAAATAATCGGGTCCCACAATGATAGTATTCTTTTCCTTTAATAAGTTAAGAAAATCGAGGAATTTATCGTTAGGTTGATAGTGAAAAGCGTGTGACGTAACTAAATTAAGACCAGGGTTAATAATTTCGGTGAATTCACTTTCAATTCCTCTAAGATACTTCGAGTCAACACCTACAAAGTATCTTAGAGGTTTATTTAAAATGTTTAATAGTTTTTCACATTCATCAGACATTTGTTTACCCCAACGTTTACAAACCGTAGAGTATACTGGGTCACGTTTTAGTACCATACCCAATTCACCATCATTAAAACGTACAAACGAAAAATGTTTATTATTTTTAATGTTATCGGTGAATATTTTAAAAGTCTCAAAGGGATTAGAATACTCGGGATTTAACATACATATAATTTAATTATAAATATGTTACTTACCAAAACCAATATCTGTCTTAGGTTTTGCCGTTGGTAGTTTCTTCATACCATCAAGGTTCTCCATAGTTTCTTCAAAACTACGACCCATTACGATGGTTGATACAACAACTTCTTTAAGGTGAGACAATGACATACCCTCAGTTCGTTTTATCCACTCTCTGACGTTAATCTCAGCCAAGTCATCATCATTCAATTTATGTTTGATGTATGCCTCACGAATCTCGTCGTTAGGTAATTCAACTCGATATCTACGGTCAAATCGTGATGGTCGATTGGTGATACGTTCCTCCAATTTCTCAGGGTAGTTTGTTGTTGCGATGTATACAACATTCTCAATTTGTTTAACACCGTCCAAAATGTTTAACAAACGGCTAGTCTGACTTCTACTCTCACCCGCAATTGAATCAATATCTTCCAAGATAACAACCAATGGTCGGTTAGGTTCAATCTTACGGAACGTTGGTATGAACTTAGTGAATGATTCAACATCTTCCTCGTCTTTGATGTTAATCACAATACCATTCTTATCCATAATAAGTTTAGATAACAACTGAATGATACCTGACTTACCGCAACCTGGTTCACCATACATCAAAATACCTCGTTTGTGAATGAAGTTGTATTTTTTATACACATCAACTCGGTTCCAAAAACTATCAATGTCTTCTAAGATGTCCGTAATCTCAGGTGAAGGTAAGTGATACAACTCATCGGTTTTGAATGGTTGTTTCTTCAACGTGTAATTTTGTAATTGGTGGTTCCAAACAATCTCGTAAATACCTGCAGGAACTTGGGGTGTTGTTACATAAGAAGGTGAGAACTCCTCATCTTTTAACATACTCCAACAAGTGGGGATATCAGAATCAACTTTTTCATCTTCAATCACTACTACGTTCATTGGTCCGTCGTATGTTGCAACCTCATCGTTTTCCAATCCCTCCATAAGTTTTTGAATGTTTTTAAAATTTTCCATATATAACGTTTTTACAATCATAAAAAAATAAAACCCATTTATCAAGTTGTATTTTTATTTATATTTAAAGAAAAAGATATGGCTCATCCAATAATTCACGCAAAAAGTTCCGCCAAAAAGTTTGGTGGTAAATGGGAAGAATATATTGATATTCATAACTGGTTTGATGAAACGAAAGGATGGTATGGTCATTCCAACCACAGAATGTTTCGTCATCATTCAGAGGGTATCTTTGAAATGGAAAAGATATTCGGAAGTCACTTCACCAATAGTGATGGTAAAGTTGTTTACACTCGTTACGTTGGTGAACAACACGTAAAAGAAGATTGTTATAACCACCTTCCGTCAGCAAAAGAATGGTTAATGGCTTTAGAATCAAAAGAAAGACCAATGTGGATGATGAGAACTTTAGAATTAAACGTAGATTAAAGTATTTATAATAAAAAAATTATGACACCAGTAGTTACAGAAGAACAATTAAAATCGCTTAAATTATTTTCATATTACCTACAATCACACGGTATTAAAAAAGCCGAAATGCAGGTTAATATTGAATATTGTGGTGTGGGTTATATGCCAGATAACGCATATGGTGATGGTGGCCACGCAGAACTATATGACGCAATAAGAAAAACTTTAGAGGATATTATTGAGAATAATGAATTACATTCTCAAGGTAATGATTGTGAGAATATAGGTAATTTGACCCTTTTCATTGATTGTGTTGAGAGAACTTTAGAGGCAGAATATGATGAATATGTTATAGGAACAAACGAAATGTCGGATTCTAAATACATCGATGATGATGATTTAGATGGTGATGAAAAAAAAGCTATTGATAGTTTCTTCAATGAGATTAGTAAAGATGGTGATAAAATATATTTTAATGGTGGTGGTGATTCAGGTGAAATTGATAGTACAACACACAATGGTGTTAATGTTCCCAACGATGTATTAAATTTTTTATATTCATGGTTAGAAAACTTCTATGGTGGTTGGGAGATTAATGAAGGTTCACAGGGCAGTTTTAATTTTGACCCTAGTGAAAGAGCGGTATTTCTAGACTTTGGTGAAAACACTGAAGAGACCGTCAGTGCTGATATTGACTTCCAAATCAAATTCTAATAAATAACAAAACCCCTCCGAAGAGGGGTTTTTCAGTCTGGCTAAAATGAGTAAGTTTCAAGGAAGTTTGCGTTTTGACGAGCGAATTTTGAATTTGGCAAATTTTGACTAAAGGACTGTACTATATCAAAATCGTATCATCAAGGTGCGAGCCTATTATAGAATATGTACTGAAGTATGGATAACCATACGTCTACCCATTTTTCACCAAGACTGGCTTTAGATTTGAGTGGTTGAATTGTGAACATCCAACTCATCTTGAATTTCTTCAATCTGAGCTTCCAGTGATTTAATCATGTCATCTCTTAATACGATTCCAATTTCCGAAACCATCACAACAGGTTCACTATCTCTCCATCCTCTACTCGTCTTACCTTCCGAGCAACTTAGGCTACGTAGTTTTGTAACCATTGACTTTAACTCAGCCAATTTAAAGATTTTGTCATAGACGGGAGCGTTTGCTCTATGAATTCTTGTCTTCAAATCAACAAGTTGTTTAACACCTTCGTTAAACTTAGCCAACATCTCAGTCGGGTTGTAAGGTCGTGTAGTTCCTTCCTCAACAGAGTTATAAGAACTAACTCTACTGAAGTACTCGGCGTTCTCTTTGACGAGTTTGTTTTTCAGTTTCAATGCTTGTTTAATATTCATCTTTTTCTCTTTTAACTTCTATACAATTATAATAACAAAACTTGGAAAGTCAATTACCATATCTCGTGAAATATCAATCTAAACTCACTCCCACGTCTTTCGTATACCTCTTTTAAGAACGTCTCTACTCGTTTAGAATAAATCATAGATAAATGTATGTAAAATAAAAAAGGGAGTCAAACTCCCTTCTTAAATTAAATCATCTTTAAGATGATTTCAGTCTTACCGTCCCACTTTACGATTTGACTCTTTGGAACCCAAAAATGTAGTTCCCCAATTTCCTCAACTCGTTTCATGTAGTCGTTACGGAAACGCTCTGCTTGACTACGGTCAGTGATGTAATCAATCTTCATGTGTTTAGCACAAGTCTTACCCATCTTAGTCAACATTGAGAACTCGTCAGTCAAAGTCTTACCACAACATACACAGATGTTACCACGTTTCTCGGTCATCTTACCAGCGAACTTCACAGCTTTAGGTGATACAGCCAACAACTTAGTGATGTCAAGAAGAACAGGATTGAACTCAAGACCGTAAGTCTCTTTCATTCCTTGACCAACTTTACGACCAACTTTCAAAGTCTCACCGATGAGGTTGATGTTGAAGTTACGGGTCTTTTTTTGGTCTTCTTCTTTTTGGATTTGTTTCAAAGCCGCGGAAACTTGTTTGTCGGTCAATTTACCGTACTTCTCAAGTTTGCCTTGTAGTTCCTTAACGAAAGAGTTCTCACCTTCGTAAGACTGAACTTTCTTCATGTCGTCAGTCAATTCAACCTGTTTTGCCTCAACAGGTGCTGAGAGAATTTTCTCTACGGCTGCGGATTGTTTTGGAGTCAATCGACCCCACTTATTAAGGGTCTCCTTCATCTTAAGGATGAATGAGTTGTTTCCTTTGTAGTTACGAACTTGGGTGGTGGTGTTGGTTGTTGTCATAGTATCTCTGATTTTGTTATACAAAGATACTGCGAATATTTGACTTTACCAAATTTATTTCGGGTGATTGAAATTAAATATTGTGTTGTCGTCGTTTAAGTATACGTCGTTATCTTTTATGAAACGATACTTAATACCTTTTTCAATGTCATCTGAGAATGGGCTTGGTACAATATAACCCTCAGGATTAACAACTAACCTGTTTGTACCTTCCACATTTCCTGCTTTATTAATAGTAATATCTATTTGGATTTTATCTCTAACTTTTTTAATCTTGTCAACAGTGAAGTTAACTTTTTTCTTGTCAGGACCCCAACCCATACTAATCCATCTTGGTTTGCCGATTTGGGGTTTGTTAACACTTGATTTACCAAATTCTTCAACTCTTTCTTTTTTGATTTTATCAAATGTTTTATTACCACGAACTAAAGCATCCATCTCATTTCTGGTTACATCATAAACATTTGCATTGAGACCTGAGTTATATCTAACAGGGTTAGCGTTTGATAAATGTTTTGAGGTTGAGCTTGAGTAGTTATCACTAACTCTAAACCACTTATTGTCTTTAAATAAAAAGATTGGGTACCACGAATATGAACTAACGATGTAATGCCAGTCGTGATGATTATCAACGTCCCAGTAACCTTCTAAGTTTGAACCTTTGAAGGGAATTTTAGCCGAAGTGTATTCGTAAGCGGTATTGTTTGGTGTCTTTCTTTGTTTGAAACTTCTGAAGTCTTTGAAACTTAATTTATCTAAGTTCTCATAATCACCTTCAGGTCTGTAGTTTGCTGTGTAAACCTCGTAGTAGAATCTTGCATCGCTGGTAGGTCTACCAACAAAAGGCATCATAGTTTTGATGAAGTCTAATAACTTTGATTGTGTTGGGTATTCCGTTTTGTGTTTATTCAAGTATTTGAATAAACGAATCTCTTTCTCAGACAACGGTTTGTCCACACCACCCTCAAGTTGTTCTTTTAATATTTGTAATATCAATTCCTTCATCAGTAATAAATATCACGTAAACAAAAAACCCCCACATTTCTGTGAGGGTTTTTGAACAGTTTATATTACTATTTTAAAAACCTCATTTTGTATAACGTAGAATTTATTAATTCACAAACATTATCAATCTGATTTTGAATCCATGTGTCTTTACAACAATCTCTTAATTCAGTTACCTTTTCACAAAGGTCTTTTAAATAATTAATAGTTGTTGTTGTATCTTTATAGTCTTCAATAGGATATTGTTTATACCCTTTAAGTATTGAATACTTACCTTGATAAGATTCTACTAATCCATCCACTAAACTATCAACACCTTCGTAATAACCTTGTAAAGCTTTGTGTTCCGCATATGATTTTGTTTGTAAATGAAATGCGTGTACTTGTGTTTGTGAATGTAATAACAGGGACATCATTTCTATAAAATCTTTTTTACCACTATTGTTTTGTTCAGTAATTAAACTTTTTTGTTTTACCGCCTCAAATAATTTTTGTTTTAAAATTTTGTCGTCCATAGTATTTTTATTATAAATATCATACAATTTTAAAATTTAACATATTAGGGTCTATGGAATAATATTTTAGAATAATGTTCAATTCTTTTATAATATAATGTTTAAGTATTTTATCTGTAAAAATTTTAAATTCACCCCTATTAATTATTTCAACATTTAAAACATCATAACTATTTTGCACAATAGAATACCCAACCAATTTTATCTTCAGTAAGTTTTTTTGATTGGGTATTGAAACGGTAATTAATTTACCGTGATTAATTTTAATTATGTTATCTAAATCCGTCAAAGTTTTTAGTAATCAAGTCTTTTTTTGATATGATAATATCATCTTCATTTAAATCACCATCCATGTATTCTTGAATAACTTCAAAAACTTCATGGACTTCTTTCCAATATATAGAACCTTCGTTATTTGGACTGTAATCATTATCAACCAAGTATTGGACTACAGTGTTATCCTCTGTAGTTAAGAATCCGTGAGCAAATCCTTTAGGTACTAATAACTCATCACCAGGTAATAAGTAGTATATAAACGTTTTAAGATAACTCTCAGATTCAGGTCTAATATCAACTATAAAATCAATTATCGAACCAGTAATTACTTTAATTAATTTTGATTGTGCGTATTCACCCACCTGAAAGTGTAATCCTCTAAATGTTGATTTTTTAGGATTAACACTAATATTACTTTGTATCCATTTAATATTTAAAGTTGATAGAGATAATGGTGCAAAAATACCTCTATGGTCCTTAAACACGTTATTAGTTATTTTAACCCCCAAATCCATTACGCATTTAATTCTGTAACCATCACCATTAAACCTTCCGCTTTATCACGAGCATTGGTATATTGTTCAACTAATTTATCCATTTCTTCAGTGTGTTGTGGGTGTTCCCCAATAGCAACTGGGTTTTTAGCGTAGACTTCCAATCTCGCAATAGCGTCCATCATTTCCGCGTGGTACTTAGCGTTTAAAGCTTTAATTAATCTGTTATTTTCCATTTTATTTATTTTTATTTATTATTTTTTTTAACCAATCTTTTAGTTCGATTGTTTGTATATTACCAAATATATTTCTAAACTTTCCACTATCTAAAGTATATCTTCTATCATGACCCAATCTGTCTTCAACATATTTATAATTTATGTCACGACCTAATATTTCACCTATCATAGAGACTATTTGATTATTAGTATATGTTTCATAAGTTCCAATATTAAAAATACCATTAACCTCATTAGATATTAAAACCTTATATATTGCTCTTGAATTATCGTCAGCATGAATCCATTCTCTAATTTGTTCCCCATCACCATATACAGGAACTTGACCACCTTCATTAATAGTTTTAATAATTTTAGGAATAAATTTTTCAGGATGTTGGTTTTCCCCATAGTTATTACAAGTTCTAGTAATTAAATACGGTAGACCAAAAGTTCTATTTGCTGAAATCACCAATAAGTCGGCAGAAGCCTTAGTTGATGAATAATAAGAACTAGGAAATAATTTATCGTCTTCTAATGATGCCTCATGACCTTCAAAGTCATCTAAATCACCGTAAACTTCGTCTGTTGAAATGTGTAAAAATTTCTTTAGTTTTGGGTTATTTCTTGCAACTTCCAGTAAATTAAAAGTTCCTTGAACATTTGACTTAACAAATGGTAATCCGTTTTTAATTGAATTATCGACATGGGACTCAGCAGCAAAATTTACGATATAATCATATTCCCCTAAATCCTCACTAGTAATATCACAAATGTCTTTTAATATAAACTTAACTGACTTACGAATGTTATTCGGATTTGCAGCATAAGTCATTTTGTCAACCAACACAACTTCATCATTTGTGTTTTCATTAACATAATTAATAAAATGTGAACCAATAAAACCAAGCCCACCAGTAACAATAATTCTACTCATAAAAAAAACCTTTGTAAAATTATAGTACAAAGGTTTTTATTTGTAAAATATTTGTTTCAGTTATTTACCAATAACAATCTCATTATAATTTAATTTACCCATCCCATCAGCACTATCCGTTAGTTCATCATATAAATAAGATTTTACTACCGAACTAATACTTTGTTCTGACTGAGCAATTTTAGATTCCATCCAATCGTCTAATTGTTCACCGTCTTCCATTTGTTGCCACATTTTATAAGCCATAACCGCAATTGTAAAAAGTTGTTGTTTAGCCATATATGAACCTTTATCATTAGCTTCATTAACTTTGGTTTTTAAACCTGTTACTAAATTCTCAAGTTGTTTTTCCGTTAAAATAATATCTTTACCCATAAGTATTTTATTAATAAATATTAATTATTGATTATTGTGTCATAAAAATTATCAGCATCTTCCTCAGTCTCATAGTAATTTTTAAAATACTCCTCGTTTTCTTCGTACTCAACCCACCATCGAGTTCCGTCAAAATCCATATTGATGAAATGCCATTATAGCCCGAATTAAGTTTTTGAAATACTAACATGCAAATTCCAAATGGAGTATTGCTCATTTAAAACCGAACCAGCTGATACGGTGGTACTACCTATATCAATAAATTTACCAACAGGAAAGGTTGCGTTTGTTGTTAAACTAAAACTATAAAATTTCCAATCATCCGTCAGTGTGATAATTTGTTGTGGTGTATCTGAAAATTCAAAATCTATTCTTTGTGTTAAATTAACCCTTTTAGCCCAGAATGAAACATCATAACTTGTACTAGGTAATAAATCTATAACAGGGAATTGTTGTCTTATTTGCCCATGGCCTGGTTTATCAATTGATATCCTTTCAAATAGGGTTGCGGACCTAGTACCATCTGGTGCTATAAGAGCATTTGGTGTTCTACTTGTTAAATTTGATAAACTATTCCAATTTTGGATTAATGATTTCCCATCAGTAACCATGTTTGGGTTTAATGCTGTGATATAATTTTGATAGATTTCGTATTCTGATAGTGCTCTATTGTATACTTGAATAATGTAAATACTACCTTGATAAAATCTGCTTAAATCTCCTCTTTGCCCTATTTGTCTTATTCTAAAATCTCCTGTCAGACTTCCTGTTACACTACTAACACTATTTTTATATGTTTGTATAATATTAGAACTATTTCTAGTTACTGTAACCATACTGGGCTTAGAGACATCCCAACTATATCCATTTAATGTTATAGATTGGGCTGATGAGAATAGTCCTAAAGCGGAAGCATTGTTTATTTGTAAATAGTCTGCCCCATTATTACCTAATAAGACTTTAGCATTTGTTGCTGTTGGTAATATAAATAAATTTAAAGTGAATTCACCTGTTAATGTTATAGTTTGATTTAACTGGATATAATCATCAACCCCATCAAAAACAATACTTCCTCCATCATTACTATTAAATGTCGGACTATTAGTTAATGTTCCATTATTTCCACTTGGACTTACATCATACCACGTTGTTCCACTCCTCGGATAAGATGGTGTAAATCCAGCATCTAAATTAAGAATCAAACCATCGGTAACTAATGGTCCTGGTTCATTATTAATTATAAACCTATCAGATAATGTTGCGTAGTAAGCCAAACATTGAGTGACAGTAGTAAAACTTTGTAATTCTATTTGATTAACAAGGCTAATCAACTGAGTATCGTTATTTGCAACATATATTGAAGGTCCTCCACTAACCTTATTAATATATATCGTATAACCATTTGTTGGCGGTGTTATTCCGTGATAATAACCTGTGGATGATGTGGGTCCTTTACCGACATCACCAACACCTAAATAAAAATTACCAATTTTTAAAGACTCAGATAGTTGACCACCACTATTATATTTTACGGAAATTGCCATATGTTATATAAATATACAAAATAAAAAAAGGAGACCGAAGTCTCCTTTAGGGCCGACCAGATTTAGTCGATTCCACCACCTTGTTTTTCTAAACAAGGAAAACACACACTACGAAAAATCAACACTACTTGACACTCGAAGACCATCAACAAGTTTGTCAACATGTTTTCTCCAATCAAGCCATGCTGGTTTCTCATTATTTTTGAAGTACTCTTCATCGGCAATTATACCGTCCCAACTTAACGCCATTTCAATGAATTCTTCAGTATCTTGTAGTTCTCCGTATTCGTCAATTACTCGACCTGAACGAATAAACTTTAACAACTCTTCTTTGTTTGAGTAGTATTTGTTATTATGGAAATTCCAACAGAACTTCCAACCCATACTTCGTTTACCTAAATGAATGTTAACCTCGTTTAAAAACTCATCCCAAGGATTACACCTATCCCAATCATATTCACTAGACTCATCTTTAATTGTCGCAAATCCACGCCCAATTAGAGATACATCAAACCAGTCTAAACGAGAAACTCTATCACATAACTTTTGATGTCTTTCCATCATTTCTTTAGATGCTGGAATTCTGTAAAAATTTGTTCCCATTTTATTTTAATATTTTATTAGTTAACGTATCGATTAAAACTTCATTTTTTTGTGTTGTATCAATAATAGAGTTATAAAATTCTTTGACTTTTACACCCGCAACAATAAAAGTTATAACCAAAAAAATAAACACCGCTTTAATTATTTTTTTCCAAAACTTAAAAAAAAGATAAATTAGTAATATCACTGATATTAAAACCCCAAATAACATACTATCTATATCCATAATTTAAATTATTTAGTTACCAACGCCTCAATTTTACTTTTCATGTGGTCAGCCAACTCGTACTCATTGGTTGAGGTTACGATGATTGAATCTTCCAAGAAACGAAAAGGAATATTAACCAAGAAATCAGTTCCATTAAAAAAAGTTAAGTTGTTTTTTAATTCTAAACATCCTTGAACCATCTTCAAAAACAATTTGAATTGTATGTTATCAACAAAGGTCTCGTTCAAAAGGGTCCCAAACTTTTCGTTCTCGATACGGATTTTATATACTACTGTGTTCATATGTCTGATTATTTATACAAAGATACAACTATTTTTGGATTCTGCCTAATCCTTCCACCAAATTTTTCAAATTTCCATCAGTTTTGATGTTAACTTTTTCAACAACGAATACAAAAGTATCGTTCTCAGGGTTATGAATGAATCCAACTTTAACACTGGTTTCGTTACCGTTATGGATTGTAAACTTACTATTGTTACGATAATCCGTTTCGATATAGTTCCATGGATATTGTTTACACAATTCTTGGTATGCACGTTTGTTAAGGTTTTTTCGTACTTCTTCTCTTTTTTGAGCATCAAACCTACCATTAATAAATTCGAGAATTTTTTTAGCAACAGTCGCACCATTTTTACAGTAACGACCATCTTCATAATTTATTTGAGTTCTAACTTTATAACCCTCATTACGACTACGGTAAGAGTTTCTCGGAGATACGTAATGTTCTGACACATCAATTCTAATACTAGTTCTTGACGTGTTATCAGGAAGTTTACCAGCATAAATGATTTCACAATCATTATATGGTAATTCTAAAACCTCAACAGGAAACTGATTAACATAAACGGTAAACTTTTCGGTTCTTGTTTTTTTAATTAATTCAAAGTCATTTGAAACTTTTTGCATGTGAGAGAAATACAAATCAAAAGCATCTTCTTTTTTCTTGTACTCATCAGAACGACGTTTTATCGCCAATAACATACGATTTTTTTCGTTATCGTAACTTTTTTTAAGAACTTCTTTATTTGTATTGGTTGTGGTCATATTCTCTGTGTTTGTGAATACAAAGATATAAAAAATTACTTAATTTGCCTCATAATTTCTCGTTTAATATCCTTTTCTTTTAAACTTTCCCTCTTATCGTAAAGTTTTTTACCTTTACCCAACACAATTTCCATCTTTAGTAAACCTCTTTCAGTACTAAAAATCTTATAGGGTACCAATGTTAAACCTTTTACCAATTCTTTTTGTAGTTTAACCAACTCTCGTTTCTTCATTAAGAGTTTACGTTCACGAAGTGGTTCGTGAGTATAGGATTGTTTGTATTCAGGAATGTTCATTCCTTTCACAAAAAGTTCACCATTATTAAAATAACAATACGCATCAACCAATGAAACTTTACCACCACGTATTGATTTAACTTCAGAACCCATTAATTGAATCCCAACAGTAAAAGTATCCTCGAAGAAATATTCGTGACTCACTTTACGATTTACTATGTTGACTTTGGATTTCATAATGCAAATATAGTAAAAAAATAAAAAACCCCAAAAAGTTTCTACACTTTTTAGGGTTTAAAGTTTTCCAACCATTAAAGAAAGGGGGTTTGGCTGTGTATCACATAAATATTCTGTTTTTTTGAAAAGTCTACTTTTGGGTTAAAATTTTCACAATTAATTTGTAAAGTTGGTCATTTTTATCCTCTATTGGTAAATTTTCTAAATTAAAATAACCGCATTCCGTATGTTCTTCACCGTCAGATGCATTTTTTAAATCAGGGTTAATCCTTTTGTCCGTGTCCATTTGAAACACATACATTAACCCTTTATTGTATGAGCCATCCCTATTACTTCTAGTGACAAAACCAACCAAACTTAACTTGTTTTCTAACTTGAGATTAGTTTCTTCGTAAAACTCTCGTTTTGCACCATTCATTGGTGATTCACCATCTTCTAATTTACCCGCAGGTATGGACCAAACACCTGGTAAAATTCCCTCGTTGTTTCTTTTACATAATAAAACACTATCATTATGCTTAACAAGAACACCAACATATCTTTTAACTATTTTCATTCTTTTTGATATTTATGTTTATGATAATAAATATAAATAATAACTCATTTAAAGTAAAATCTGTTTTTACCGAAAAAGATGTACAAACAGGGATGATGGGTAGAAAATTTAATTCTACCTTTAATGGTATGTTATTTTTAATGGATAAAGGTACCCACTGTTTTTGGATGAAGAATTGTATAATACCTTTAGATATTATTTTTATTAAATCAGACAAAATTTCCAAAATACACCATAACTGCAAACCTTGTATGGATAGTGAATGTGAAAATTATTGTGGAAACGGTGATTTAGTTTTGGAATTAGAGGGTGGTACCTGTAAAGATTTAGGTATAAAAGAAGGTGATACTTTATATTTTAACCTTCATTAATCTTATCCTGTAATACTTTAACAAACTCGTTTTGAATCATTTTCGTAAATTTTACGTATGGTGAGTCATCACTTTCGGGGTTGTATTTATATTTACCTTCAGGTGGTCTTTTAGACCTTCCTAAATACCCAAGTCCTGATATATTAGTAATACACTTATGTCCACCACTATTTGACTGTATTAAGTCCCAAGCATTGATTGTTACTTTGTCCAAGATTTCTTTTTCATCTTCACTTAAATCGGTAAATGGTTTATCCATAATTTTACCAATATGAGTTAAAATCTCTTTACCATTATCGATGGTTTTAAAACTATTACCATATAAGGCAACAAAATCTTTAAATGTAAATCCAACCGACATTTCACCAAAACCTTTTGATGATTCAGAAATCCATTTAATTGTTGAAAGTGGTATTTGTCTATCTTTTAATTGTGATTCCCATTTACCCAAAACTTCTTGCGCAATTTCACCTAAATTAACACCTTTTAATTCTCTTTCTTTTTTAAATGGGTTACAAGACGCTTGTACCAAACCTAATGGCCAAGCGATAACTAAAAAGTCAGCGTCTGGGTTATTTTTATAAGGTGTATATCTATCGTAAGAACCTGGTTTCATCATAGAACCACCACCATATTGTACAATAATATTTCCTACGACATTTACATTAGGGTGTGACTTCATTTGTTCAATATACCCCTCTCTATATTTTTGTAATTCTTCAACATCCGCATAACCTTTTTCAATCATAATTCTTTTGATATTCATTACAATATTCAAAAGTGATGGTGTTGACTTCATAACCAACTCTTCAAGAAACCCTGGTTTGTTTTTAAATGCTAATAATAGTTTGTTGGTTACTAAACCTAATGCCATTTTGTTTTTAGTGACAGGTGAGTTTTTGTCTAATTTAAATAAATAATTAATTACTTCATCAACACTAACGTCATTTGCCGCATAATTAGCAGAGTCTACCATGGATATTAATTGTATATCTTCAGGGCTAAAAATATCTTTTGGTGAAACAACTTGGGATATTGTCTCGACATTTGAACGTGACGCTCTAAAAGAGGTTGACTTAGTGTCTTCAGCACCAGCTTGTCTATCATGATGGTCAGTATGAATAACAAACATTGGTTTACCATGTGCAAAGTCAACTAACACAGGCATTATATCTCCTTTAGCATCGTTCTTTTTTATAGCAAACTCTTTATCGCCGTATTGGATGACGTGAGCGTCGACTACTTTGATTCCATTATCTTCAAGATATTTTTTCATAGCTAAAGCGGTTGTTACTCCATCCAAGTCTTGGTGAAAATATATTTCCGCTTTTGGGTATCTTTTAGCTAATTTGTTAATATCTCTTAACCCACTTTCTTTTAATAATTTCATTAAACAACAAATTTTGCGGGTCCACCTAACAATGAACCAATTAATGACATAGCTGAGTCTTGTTTAACTCCTTTACCAATTGACTGACCAGCTCGGTCAGTTAAACTTTGGTCTGTTTGAGTGGGTATCGAACCGCCCATTTCATCGTTCCATAATTGTTGTGCTTGTTGTGTTTTTAGATATTCTTGGTACTTTTCATCAGCATTTGGTACTGAAGTTAATAACTCATCAGGACCAACAAAATTACCTAACCCTAACCAATCTAAAAACCCTAAGTAAAATTTACTTCTTCTCATCAATGACCTTGTCGCGGGATTTCCACCAAAAATTCTTGGTACACCAGCAGCAAATTTTTGTCCTAAAGTAGCGTCTGATTTCATAAACTTAAGCCAAGAATTACCAACATCTTTATAACCTCTAAACATTTTACCTTGGTCTTTAGCCATTTGTTTTAATAAAGTTTCTTTTTCAAGTGCAGTTAATCCTTTTTCTACATTCACTAATTTACCACCTTTCACAACTTCAGATGGTAATTTTAACTCTTTACTAGCCTTTGAAAATATATTTACATATTCTTCTACTGACCTAACTAGTCCTCTACCTAATCCAGGTACTCTTCCTATAGAATTTTTAAGTAGGTCAACTAATTTGCCACCCCAACTTGGTGCCTTTTCAACCATTTTAGCGATAGGACCACCAGCAACTTTGGCGGTTTCCGCAATTTTAGCCGCGTCACCCGCTAATGCCGCCGATTTAAACGCTTTAGTGGCTCCTCCACCAATTTTTAACACCCCAACAACAGGTTTTGCAACAACATCACCAAGATAAGGAATTACAGAAACCCAAGATAAAATTGCAAATAATTTATCACCTTGTCTCCAATAACTAATACCGTTAACTAAATCAACAACCCCCGTTGGGTCAAATATACCAACAATATCCCCAACAGTATTATACCATTTAGACTCATTAATTAATTTTGATTTTTTAGGATAAATGGTTTTTAACATTTCCACAACAATTCTTTTGTCCTTATTAGATAGTTTCTCCCACTTTTCAGACAATATGTTGTTAAATTCCTCCCTATATATTTCAATTATCTTATTTTTTAATTCGTTTTCTTTTAATAAAGTTGCCATACGATATTTTTTATTATAAATATCACGAAAATAAAAAAGAGGACTTTATTTGTCCTCTTCTGTGAATTCAATCTTAACTTGTTTTTTCTCGTTAACAAAATGTTGGACTCGAGCTCTCGCAATTTCTACGTAATTTGGCGATAATTCTATTCCCAACCATCTACGGTCTAAGGTTTCCGCAGCAACCAAACTAGTACCAGAACCCGCGAACGGGTCTAAAACAACATCATTTTTATATGTTAATATTTTGATTGCCTTTGTTGGGATGTCCATTGAGAAAGTTGCCTTAGTTAAAGTCTTCGTGTCTGCAAAATAATTCCATTGTCCAAACACCAAATCAATGAACTCTCGTTTCTGTGCTTCTGTATAGAATGTTTTGTTTCTCATATTACCATTCTTATCTTCAACCTCACCAAGTTCACCAACCCATTCAGGTGTTCCTTTCACTTTCTTAATATGATTCTTTTTATATGCTAATACAACACATTCTTTTGGATTATAAATATATGGTGCTGATGGACTCATCCAAGAACCCCAAGCCGTAGTACGACTTCTGTGTGGTGATTCTTCTTCAAGGTCAATAATCCCGAAGAACTTATATCCAATTTTCTTCATAATCTGCCAAACCTCACTAACTATGAAGACACGACCACCTTTGGCTTGTCGGTTAATCTCGTAAGGAATGTTTAAGGCGATACGTCCATCGTCTTTTAAAACTCTAAAGGCTTCACTCATCCACTTTTCAGTAAACTCAAAATATTCTTCAACCAACATATCATCTTGGTGAACATCGTAATCAATTCCAACTCCGTATGGTGGTGATGTAACAATAAGGTCAACACTTCCCTCAGGGAGTGTTTTCATAACCTCAATACAATCCCCATTAATAATTTTACCAGTCTCTATCATATAATATTTTTAAAAAGTATAGATGATTTTTTACTTAGATTCAACCATGCCATAGGCATCACAATCAATTTTTTCAGTTGACTTACAACCAACCAATGACATTATAAAAAGAATACCAAACAAAATGGTTAGTATTAACATTGAGTAAAACCCAACCTTATGTGAGAAATCAACTTGTTGTTTTGACTTACCTTGCCAGTCCTCTCTATTCCATTCCATTTTATTCATTTTTTAACATGTTCTAATTGGTCTTCGTTGAAAATGTGTAATAATCCATATTCATCCATTTCACCAACCACTCTGATATCACCTTTAATTGTTTTAAAGACCCCAACAATTGTACATGGAAACGAATACCCCTTTGGTTTAACCGCTTTATCACCAACCTTAAATTTTGACTCTTTTGTAATACCCATATCACCGTCAGACAATTGTGGGTCATCCCATAATTCTTTATTTTCCATTTTCTATAAGTTGAATTTTTCTTTCTATGTACCAAATAGCCTTTTTTAAGTCTTGTATTTCTTTATCACTACCTTTTTTACCAGCTCTAGCAATATACTTATAAGCATTACCAAGATGGAAATCCAAATTTGTCGCCTCAATAACTTTAATTACTTCATATACATTACCTTCACCGCCATAATGTTGTGGGTGGTTCACTTGTTCATTTATATTTGAATTACATTGACAGGGTCCTTTACCCTCACATACACAACCCATCCCCATATTAATTTTTATTATTTTCAAACTTTATCTCGGTAGAATCAATATTAGATTTAGAATTCATCATTTCTTCAGTCAATTCATAATTATCTTCATCCCTGTACTCTTTTAAAAGTTCTTCAGGATTTAAAAACCCATTATATTTTGAAGCAATCTCATCAAAATTTTTTGTACTGACGTTTGTATACATATTATGGTGAGCAACTGATAATTCGTCAGCCATTTCTAAACTAATAATAATTTCTTTAATTATTTCATATGGGTCAGCATTTGAAGCGGGTCTTCTGTCTTCTAAATAACCTTTCCATTCTTTTGCAGTATTCCTTGGGACTCTAATTGACGCACCCCTGTCGGCAATACCCCAACTAAATTTATCTATTGATTGAGTTTCGTGTTTACCAGTTAACCTCATATCATTATCAGACCCGTACACTTTAATATGAGCGTCTTTTCTTGTTTCAAAAGATTGGAATATTGCTTTAAAGTAGTCTTCCCCACCTTTTTCTCTCATTTTTTCAGTCGAGAAGTTGGTATGTAATCCTGAACCATTCCAATCCGCATATTTACCAAATGGTTTTGGGTGGTATTCAATTTGGTACCCATATTGTTCGGATAATTTTTCCATAAAATATCTAGACACCCATAAATCATCACCAGCCTTTTTACTTCCCATAGAAAATACTTGATATTCCCATTGTCCTAAAGCAACCTCAGCGTTGATTCCAGTTATGTTAATACCATAATTCAAACACATTTCTAAGTGTTTTTCAACAAAATCTCTACCAACAACATTTGTACCCACACCACAATAGAACTTACCTTGAGGTTCAGAATTAAATGTGTGACCTAAAATAACACCTTGTTTCCCTTCTTTAATAAAATATTCTTGTTCAAATCCAAACCAAATGTCTGAATCATCATTAATAACAGCTCTACGATTTGATGGGTGTGGAGTTCCATCAGGATTCATTACTTCACAAAAAACATAAATCCTATCTAAATTGTCATTTCTATAAATTCTGACAGGTTTTAAAATACAGTCAGAATCGTGACCTTCAGCTTGTTGTGTTGACGAACCATCAAAATTCCACTCTGGTATATTCTCCAATAACGATTTAATATCTTTAAAAAAAATATTTTTATCTACAACTTTAATTTTACTCCTTAAATTTGGTTCTGGTGTATAACCATCAAGCCAAATATATTCTAATTTTATCATAATTTTGAAATATAATATTTACCTATTTTAATTGTTTTTATTTTTCCAATTCTTTCTAAAAAACTTTGTGTTGTTGTGATTTTTAATCCACATTTATTCTCACCAAATTTAATATATGACATATTTTCATTATAACCAATAAGAATATGGTAATCACCTAATGTAATTATTTTTTGCGTACCTAACCCATCAATCTTGAATCTTCGATACTTTAACCACGTAGTATCCTTCCGATATTTGGCTTTCTTCAATTTGGTTTTCATTTACTAGTATATTTAAAATTTTTTGTGTCTCTTCAACACTTTCTCTCAAAATATATTTTGAGATGTATGAAATATGCACAGGTTGTCTTAATTTAGACATTAATAGTTTATTCTGTTTTGGTGTCATACTTTTCATTTAGTTTATTTTTAATCTCATCATCAGTTAAACCTTTATCATACCAATGATATACATCTGACGCTAAACCATCCATAAAAATGAAAGCGTCGGCTCTAAATAACTCATCAAGAGACCTACCTTCATTAAGGTATCTATTGATTGTATCCATACTAACAAATCTTTTGTGAAATCCCATAACCTAAATTTAAGAAATAAATTTTTTAGTTTCAATAGTTTTTACCCTACTTTGTTGATTAATAAACGACATAATTTTTCTTTTTGAGATTGGTAATAAAGTTTCGTCTATTGGAAATATATCTTTACACTCAATTTCAAATATTGGGTAAGTACTTTCATTATTCTTTTCGTAAGTTTTAGAAACTTTGGAGATAATTTCGTGAATCGATAAATCATTTTCCTCACCAAAATAAACTAACTTTGTGGTTGTTCTATTTTGGTTTTTAGTTTTATAAACTTTAGTTATTTTATAATTCCAAATATACAAACCACCTTCACTGCGGTAATAAAAAAATCCAGACTTACTTTTAATATTATTTTTATTCTTCTTTAATACAACATCAACAGCATTATAAACAACGGACCATATTGATTTTGCGAAACCAAAATAATCATGAAGTTGTGGTTGACTATTTTTTAATATTTCATGATATTCAACTATTTCATCCTCAGACAATACGGGTATATCTTTAACTTTTAAATCACTAATTAATAACTCATCGTCATTAGTTAAAAACTTTTTATCAGTATATAAAATTTTATTTTGATTAATTAATGTTTGGATATTACCCAAATGTAAAGACAATTCAATAAACATCGGATAAACTTCCATCCGTTCTAAGTGTTTATTAAGTTTTTGGAAATAATCTAATAAAACGTATTGTTTTTGTTCGGCATCTAATATACCATCAAATAACCAATCAGTATCCATTAAAAACTCAACCTTTTTATTTTTTTTTCTTTTTTCCATCCTTATTAGAAATATAAAAAGGTTTATTAAATTATGTAGTCTTATTCAACTCTCATCACATAATAAAGGACACCGTCCTCACCTGTTACAGAATCGTAAGTACCATCGTAACTATTCATAATACCCCAACCATCGTCGTCAACTAAACCTTTGGCTAATTCATCTTTATCAACAAAATTTTGTAACTCCAACCCAAAATCTCTAATGTAATAAACAGGGTCTCTTTTAACTAGACGTATTAATTCATCAACTTTATTATCAACCATGTCTTGAGTGACTTCGTCAGGTGTAATATCATCCTTCTCTGATTCTAAATCATCTATTAGGTTTTGGAAGTCATCATATAATTCATCGTAATCTTCGGCTTCGGTATCTAACTCTTGTTGTTGACGTTCATAATCTTCAATCTCAGATTCAATTTCACTAATTCTTTTTTCTTGTTTAGGTGTTAATTCGTAATCATCTTCATCAAAGTAAATTTCAGGATTACTCCATACATCATCTTCATAATAATCTTGAAAATATTCGGCAACATAATCACCATCAATATAGTTATCAATATAATCTTGTCTAAACCCATCTAACCCAACATCCTCAATATAGTCTTCCGCATATCTTAATGCCGCAGCGTCCATCTCATCTTCATCACCAACAGCATACGATGCGTTTTGACCTAAAAATTCAAAAACTTGTAAACCATAGTGGGCGTAAGTCTCGGGAATGACATCGTAAACATCAGATTCTTCATCATCAATATCACCCACCTCATTCAAATACGTAAATAAAGCATTTGCTTTTAACCCAACCTCATCAGCGTTTTCAATACTCCATTCTTCATTTTCTCTTCTGTCATAAGCACTAGCCCTTTTCCTTCTTAGTATTTCAGCGTCAATCTTTCTTTGTAAAGGAGTATTAATTTTGCTAACATAACCTCTAACTTGCGTATCACCTAAATCACTAATGTTTGTATTATTAATACTTAAACTACCGTTAATATTTGCAACATTACCAAGTGAATCCGTTGGTGTGTTTGATAAGTTAACATCACCTTCAATCCATAAAGGTTTACCTTCAAATCTTGGTAAACGAGAAATACCTTTTCCGTGATAACCAGAAAGTTTCATCAATTCCATATATTCATTCGCACCAATCTTATAATATTCACCTTCGGTTTGTTCAACCAATTGTTTGATTAGATTACGGAACTCACTCTCATTAAGTCTAACTTTTTTACCCATACTTATAAATACCACAAAAATAAAATAATTTTATTGGATAATTTACATTTAATTTGATGTTAGTACTATTTATTAGTATAATAAACCAATAATTAAAACTTTAATACCATGGGTTGCGGATGTAAAAATAAAGCAAATCAAACACAAAGTGTTTCAAGTCAACAGCCAAGCCAAAACCAAACTTTGGCTCAGGTTCAAGCACAACAAACAAACAACGCTTCGATTCAAGAGTCAATTCGTAAAGTTGTTGAAAAATACTACAACAAAAAGTAATTTGTGGTATTTTGAGTAATTTTTAGTTTAAGGAGGTAATACCTCCTTTTTCTATTTATATATTATTTTTTTTTGGTTATTAATTACTAAAAATAGGTTATATGGGTTTTATAAATTTAAATTCAAATAGAGGTTTAGTTAATTTACTCGCTGATTATATAATGATAGAGATTAGTGAAAAGGATAAATATGATACCATTATTGAGGTAACGGATTGTGGTAGATTTTTTGTGATTAATGGTATGACATCAAGAAAAGATTTATTAAATATTTCAGACTTATTAAATAAGTTTAAAACTGAATATGAAAGTTTGGTTAATAGTTTGGGTTATGATAATTTTAATATTATTGATTTAGTTATATATGATAATCAATTAATTAAGAAAGAAGAATTTTGGTTTGATTTTTATAATACTAATAGACCAATATTTTCAGACAAGATAATTAATTTTTTAAACTCTGATTTAAGTAAACTAAAATACCAAAAATTGGAGGATGGTCACAATTTAAATGTTGAATTGGATTTCTCTGAGGAAAATACTAACAGTTTAAATTATTTTACTTACACGCCGATGACCATTTCATCTGAATTTCCTCATGGTTATAGTTTTAATATGGGTAGAAACCATTACTATTATTCCGAATACGTTGTCAATCAACTATTCACAACATTAATGTGTAATAGAATTTCTTTTAGGTCTTCAACAAAAATAAACAGTGATGGTGATTTAAACATAGAAGTTTTAACTAATTCAATTTATTCAAACGATAAAATAAAATCTCTAATACTTGATGTTTTTAATTTTGACTTACATAAATTTAAAAAACTAATTTCAGAGTACAATTATATAGAAGATTTAACAAAACCACTATCTGAAAAACCTTGGTTAAAAAAAGACCAGTTAAAAAACATTATAATGTTTTAAACTCGTTTTGAATATGAAACAACTTGGTAAAAATCTTTTTTACCGCCACAATAGTCTTTAACTAATTCTAACAATGTTTTAAACATAAAGGCGTTGGGAGTTTGTTTTTCACATTTAATAAACAACTCAATCATCATCGAAATAAAGTCTATACTGAAAGCTCCTAAATTATCCAAACCAAAATACACGTCGGTAAAATAATCAGTATATTGTAGTTCATAGTTATTCCTTTCCTCAACAGATTTAAAAGGTTCTATTCGGTCATACAATTCCAACCAATCATTAATAAATTTACTAACATCATCTTTATCGTGTTCACATTTAAGAATTAGGTCAACAATCCAATGAGTGTGTGATGGGGCTCTCAATCTAGATGAACTTGATTTGTATTTAACAATATAATCCAATTCTGGATTATGTCCACGACTACCTTGATAAATACTTATGTATCCACCATTAGATAATTCCCAAGTTTTTAATGGATGATGAATTACACCATCTTTTTTAAAAGATAACGACATGTAACAAATATATTAAAATTTTTGTTAATAAAAAAATCCCTTACGGGATTTTATTATTTAAAGTGTTCTTTAATTATATTAACACCTTCATCAATTTCATTAAAGTCTCTGTCAGGTGTGAAGGTTTTAGTTGTTGGGTTATCTTCAGGTGATTCAATAATCATAAACGCTGGGACATATTCATTTTCCGTAACTTCAACAAATAAATCATATTCCTCTTCATAAATATTAATATCCCTATCAACGAATTCAATACCAGCCTCGTTTAATTTTTCTTTCATTTCAACACAATATGGGCACCCCTCCATTGTGAATAATACTAACACTTTATCCATTTAAAACATCATTAACAACATCTTTTATCTGAGCTTCCATAAGTACACCTGATTTAGAAAAAGACTCATTACCATTATTAAAGACTTTAATGGTCGGTATAGCTCTAATACCTAAAGTAGATGCCAATTCTCTATTTTCTTCAACATTTAATGTGTACATTTTTACTTCAGAATCATCTGAATTAATCTCATTAGCAACTTTCTCAAAAATTGGTTTCATCATTCTACATGGTCCGCACCATGGTGCCCAAAAATCAACTACAATTTTTTCACCATTACTAATTTTTTCTTTTAATACTTCTTGTGTAATTTCCATTTTTACTTATTTTTTTTTAAATTATGAATTGTAAAATCAACTATATTAGATTTATCAACCCCACTTAATATAAATATGTGGGAATTGTCTTTAATATATAATAAAATACCTGTTGGGTCATATTCTAACAATACGTCTAAGTACGTAATATTACCCTCCTCATTAACGGTTTTAACTTCCCATAATTTATGGTACTTCTGTATAGTTTTAACTATAAAATCTTCTGGTGTATATGGTGGTTCAACAGAACATATTGATGGATATGAACCAAATTTTTTCATAAAACTATCTATACAATGTAATGGTATTTCGTTTCTCATATTATATAAAAGGTAATTCACCACCATCTAGTTGTAAATATTCATTTACATTTACTTCTTCACCCCAATTTAAACTGGCACTATACATTGGTTTCAACACCCTATCATATATATTATCCATATGTAATAACATTATAGGTTCACCAACAACCATCTTGGTGTGAATTTGTCTTTTATTATGTTCCAAAACACCTTCAGGTAAATCAAATATTTTGTCATCAACTAACTTCTGAACCCTTTGGTCCAATATAGTAAGATATGGATTCCACATGTCATCCAATCTGGTATTAAACCTACCCAAACTCTGAACTCTCTTTAGTTCAACTATCTTTTCACCATTATGTCGTATTTGATATTCAATGGTGGCTCGTTCTTTACCATTAACATCACCCATTCTAAGTGATATGATAACTGACGACTCTCTCTTGATATATGTCTTCACGCAATTGGACTGGTGTGTGGACTCCATATTATACTGACTACTATTCAAAAGTAACACTGGGTGAGCAACCTCATCAATACCTAAAATAACTCTCTCAACTTCTTCTTTGAACTTGTGAGGATAAATTCTGTGGAACGTCCCTTGATTTAAATAATCAATCTTTTCAGACCAATCCATATGTTCCTGTAAGAACGAGTCGTAATTATTAGATTTCCATTTAACATTTTCAATATCTCGTAATCTAGTATAAAACCTGAAGTGGTCATTGAATGTTGATTGAGCAATATCACCTGATATAACTAACTTAAGTATTTCAAACGCGTTCTTACGTTCAACAGGTCTTTCTTGTAATATCTTAATTCTCTCAGGATTAACACCATATGTAATGTGACCTAAATCATTGTCGATAATACTTTTGATTGTTTCATCATCCAATGACAAAATAAACTTCTCGCCAAAAACATTTTGAGTATCGAATAATCCAGTTAAGTTAGTTGTTTTTGTAGTATGCAAAATTCTTTTTAACTTATCACCTTTAATCCCATTAAGTTTCATGTAGGCCTCAATGTACTTAAATTTGGTTTTCTTTAAATGTTTTTTGGTAACAGCAGGAAACGAAGTTCTAAATATTTTCCAATTGTTAGAATATTTAATACCATTATGGTCTAAGTACAACTTATACATTAACTCATCAGAATTAAGATTAGTCTCCAATGTTTTAATTGGTAAATAACTAAAGAACGTTTGGATAACCTCATTAACGAATTGTGATAGACTTCCAGGGTCTTTGGTGGTGATTCTACCTTCAGGTATAAAATAAGAGTATAGAACAGTTCTGAGATGGGTTTTCATACAATTCATCGGTTCACCATAAAAGGTGTTCTTAACAATCCTCTTAGAACACTTTCTTTTCTTGTGGTAATTGGTCATGTGACCATAGTAAACCGAACCTTCCTTTTCATTAAACCCCACGTATCTTATACCAGTGTGTTTAACAAAATAAGGCTTACCGACTTTTCTGATATTGGAGTAAGTGAATACTTTAAGGGCAGTCTTACCTTCTTGTCGTTCAACAACAACAATAACCCTCTCGTATAACACAGTGGCTAATGGATTACCGTAGTTGGTTAAAAAGGTTTCCTCGTCTTTTTTCTCGTGGTCCAAAACAAATTTACGATATTTTGGATGATGGTCTTTAGGTTCACCTATTAAATCAACAATATCCCCAAATAAATCATCTTTATTTAAATCAATGTTTCTTTTAACCACAACAGGGTTAAAGTCATTGGTGTCTTTATGGAGACCAGTGTAATGACGTTCAAATACTTTCTTATATAAAGTTTCCCTCATAGTATAAATTTAAATAAAAAAAGGGGGAGTTTCAACTCCCCCACTGTGATTAACACAACTCTTCAGCAATTTCCCAAAGTTTAGTATTCACTTGGTTCACAGCCATGATGTTTTTCAACCCGCGTAACCCTGTCTTGCGACCTCGAGACGATTTGTACTCAACACCACCACGTACAAACTTTTCTTGGACTACGTTAAAGACATTCCATAAGGTATTATCTTTATCTTCTTCCCTAATAGGGTTAAGGATTGACATAACATCAAGTGACGATGGTACAGAGCCAGCTTTCCAACGAACATCAACAGCTTTTTCAATAAAGTTGACACGTTCAACCTCACTCAACTCACGACTCATCATTCGGTCTACAGAGCTTTGAATCTTGGGAAGACGACCTGCAAAACTCTCAGTTAATCGTTTTACATCGTCCAAGTCAAATCGGCTGTGACGTAGGTTAAACGCCTCAGATAGCGATGTGGGAACTGTTAGACCATTACTACAAACCAATCTGTGTAGACCCGCACTTACTGAAAATGTCGCCATTCCATTGTGTGAATTACGGATAATCGCTTCAACCAAAGAGTCACCAACCTTAGGTAACTCACCGTTACGGAAACGAAGTTCGTGTAGTGCGTGATTTCCGCGACCCATCTGTTTTACAGACGCCAAGTTCCATCCTTCCATTTGGAAGTTCTCCATAATCTCGTTGGTTGGTACAAATACGTATCGGTTAGATAACTTAGGTGAAGGTGATGTTGCAAATACTGATGGTGCAACTTCTTTAATCAATTCGGGTGTATAAATCATATTAATTTGTTTTAATTATAACACAAAGATATGTATAATTTTTTAAAGTACCAAATCAATTCATACAAATATCACCAAATTTTGTCTTTTCAAAAACACCATTAACTTTTGTTTCAATATTATCAGTTTTTACCACATCAATTAAACTAACAACAATATCAATTATTTGTGTTCTAGTTAAAGACACATCATCACCCTTCTCATCATTTAAATAACAAACTTCTTTTACTTTATTATAAAAAAGTTCTTTATTTATTTCACCTATAAGTTCTTTTAGGGAGGTAGGATTGTTATCGAAAAATGTTTTAAATTGGTTAAGGTATATTTCAACATCAACATTCATGACCTTATTTTTTTTAAAAATAATAAAATTAGTTCACATAGTAAAAACCACCACCCTCATCTGAAAGTTTTTCTCTCAATCTTTCAGGTATTTTAACATTAGGATTAGTGTCTTTCAAATTAATGAATGCTAATCCAGGAATATCCGCAATACTTTCAGGTAATGACTCCAAATTTTTGTTGTTTGGTAAAGCTAAGAAATTAAGATTTTGTAAAGAACCAATACTATTGGGTAATTTTTTAACTATGTTTTGGAAAAGTAACGCTTGTAAATCTTTGAATCTACCTAAAGTTTCAGGTACAGTTAACGCAATATCTTCTTTTGATTTATTATTAATTAATAAGTGTTCAATATCTTCAGGTAATGATTCAAATAATTCATCAAACCCATAAAGAGCAACAAATTTACCTGCCGAACTGTCAGGGTAATTAATTTCAACCTTTTTACCACCTCTATTAACTAAACCTTTAGCAAATTCAAACTTAAAATATTCTTTCAACCCTTCTTCTTCTTTATTTAAGAAATCAACTAAATTAATTTGTCTGTCTCTTGGGTCCATGTATTGATTAGATGGAAAATGGAATTGGTATCTTAATGCTGGTAGACCTGAAACATCACCATATTCTTTCTCAGTTTCAAATTTTTTACCTGTATTAGGTATAATAACATATAATGGTCCGTCTTTGATATATCCGTTAAAGTAAGATAAACCAGGTGATGATGTACACCATCTTGTTTCACCTTTTGATGGTTCTTGGTATGAACCACCGTAGAATTGAGCTGCATCCTTACCTAATTGACCTTGGTCAGAAATACGAGCCACAGTCCAATCACTACCACGGAATACAATTTCAGCACCAGGATGTTCGTATGTTTTAGAAGCTTCTTTCTTCTCTTCTTTAGTTGCTTTTGTTTTCTCTAAACTAAAGTCTTTAACTTGGTCGTAAAGAGTCTCAGGAGTCAATTTGTTAATATCTCTAAACTCTTGAGGTAAACGGTTCTTAAATCTTTCGTATTTCTGTAAGTCACCTGTTACCTTATATAAGTCCTCCATAAACAAACGTTGGAACTCAGCAAGTGCTGATTTATATTGAGGCGAACTTGGGTCAACGTCAGGACCAACATTTAATTTAGGTGACACAAAATTTTTCAATAACCACTGAGTATACTTACCAACTTTAATTTTTTCCATATCCTGAACACTCAATGATTCAACATCAACACCTTGAGGGGATTTGGTTGTAGGGTCAGCGAAAATAATTTCTTTTAGGGTATTAAAGTCCATAATACCTTTAGCCTTTTTACCTGGTTCAGGTTTAGCTTTAGGTGATGGCTTAACTAATTTGTCATATAATACTTGGAATCGTGATTGCTCAACAATTAATTTTGAAAGTAAGTTAGTAAATCTCATTTCTATGTTTTTATTAAATAAATATCAAATAAAGCGAAAATATCCAAATTTTAATAATTCATAATCAACAACTCTTCACCCATGTTTTGTGAGGTACCTTTTTTAGCTGCGGCCGCCTTAGCAAATTCTTTTTTAACCCAAGTATATTCGTCTTCAGGAAACCATTCATGTAATAGTTCAAAATCATAGTAAGATAAACTAAATTTACCATTAATTTTCCTCAATACGTTTGCCAGTCTTTCGTGGTCATCTCGGTCAAAGTCGTGGTTAGAGTAATAGTTTTCAGTCTTCCAATACGGTGGGTCCAAATAGAAGTATGTTGTTGGACTATCGAACTCCTGAATCACATTTGCAAAGTCACCAAGTCTAAAATGAGAAATCTTTTTGAAATGGTCAAGCCAGTCAGGTTTAGAAAGTTTGTCTCGGAATGTAAGATACTTTGATTTGTACTTACCTTTAAGGTCAATAAAGTTAGATGTCTCAGGTTTAGACCCACTGAATACCTGTGTTAGGATGTAAGCATACTTAGCCGCAACATCATAATCGGGGTAATTGATTGTGAATCCCTCACCATATAACTCAGACTGAAACTCTTTGAATTGTTCTTTGTAAATAGGTGGAGTGACCTCAACATCTCGTTCTTGACACGGAATACGGTTTACCGCGTTTAACAAAACGTCAGGATTCTGTAAACACATAAATAAATTGTAATTCAACGGATTGAAGTCATTGTAAACCACCCTCTTTAGGTTAGGGTATTTTGACAAATCCATATTAAAGAAACACCAGAACATTCCTCCGAATGTCTCAACATACGTTTCCATATCTGTAGGGTAATGCGGAACAATCCACTTACCAATTTTACTTTTACCTCCTATATAACTCAACATAAAAAATGATTTTGTTTAAGTATAAGAAAAAAAAAGGTAAAAGGCAAATGGATTTTATAATTTATATCCAAATCTAACCGAAAATTCTTGACCTGTTCTATAACTATTAGTTGTAATTAGTCCAATATCGGTCATTTGTTGTAGTTTGTATTCAGTGTTAAATAAATTGTTAATTCTAAAAGACATTACAAATTTATCTTTATTAATATTATAAACCATATTCACAAAATGTTGTGGTGTTTGGTAAATATCCCCCAATCCAAATACACCAACAGAGTTTAACTTAGTACCAACATAATTATAAACTATACCAATATTATTATTTTTATTAATCATGTAAAATACATCAAAATTAGTCATAAATTTTGATGACCCTTGTAATGGTCTGTTAATATTAGTAACAACGACAGATGATGAAGTGTTTTCTGATGTAGTAATATTTGAATATAGGTAAGATGAATTAAAATCAAATTTAAAATTCTTAATACTTTTTTTAAAATCGAATTCACCTCCATATACCATAGATTGTAAACTATTTTGATACGTCTCTAATCGACCACTTGCCGTAGCAACATTAACTTTTTCAATAGGATTCTTTATTAATTTATAGTACATAGTAAAACTAACTATCTCAGTTTTAGATGGATAAAATTCTAAATTTAAATCTCCATTATATACGGTAGAATTTATTAAATTAGGATTACCTTGTATTTTTGAACCCGCAAACACCTCGGTATATATGAACGGAGTCATTTCACGAAATCTAGGTCTTATTGTTGTAACCGCACCACTACCTCTTAATTGCAATTTATTTGTAATTTTATATTTTACATTCAAATAAGGTAATATTTCAAAATTATCCAATATACTATATTTTGTGAATACAGGTGATAACTGGTCTTTATATTCAACTAATTGATATATTTTTTCAAATCTAGACCCAAAACTTAAATCTATTTTATCATTATTAAAATCACTTTTATAATACCCACTATGATTTCTAATCACCCCATTAACTTCTGAAGCAGGATTATTAACCCAAAAACTTTCACTATTTTCACCATTAATGAACATGAACGGGTTGTTAGGGTCAACACTAACGTTTTCATTATTAACACCTAATAAGTCGTAATACTCCTGTTGATAATTAAAGTAGTTATTGGTAATCATATAGGAATAACCAAATTCGTGTAATGTTTTTCTTATATGGTATTTACCAGTCAAACCTAAATTAATACGACTTTCTTTATTCTGACTCCAAAAGAAATGATTATCCAATTTATCAACGTTATTGAATTGATAATTACCATCATATAGGTAAACAAATTGGTTTCTACCGTTTTCACCACTATTGACCAATGATAGTCCACCAATACCACGGATTTCAAATTTATCTTTTTTTAATTCAAATTTAATTTGTTCTGTAAATAAATTATGGTTTGTTGGTGTAATTCTTATAGTGAATAAATCAGTATTATAATCAAAATGAGAACCTAAAGTTGTTCTATAAGATTTTGAGTTTTGATTAATAAATAATGTAGTGTTACTAACTTCTAAATCTTTATGATTAAAATCTAAAACCATTATCGCTGATGGTGTAAGTTGTTGAAGTTTTTCAGTAAAATTATAATCTAAAATACTATTCCCTTGTTTATTGGCCAATCTAATAACACCATTAGTGTTTTGATTATCTTGGTTTAAATTAAAATTAACTAAAAGTCCGAACTTTTTTAATTTATTATTACCAAAACTAATGTTTAAACTACTATTAGGTGTTGGTGTTAAAGTATTAAAAGAACCTTTATAATTAACCGTGAAATGTTTTCTAACATTAGGTGTGGTAATGTTTATTTGTGCTCCAGCGACATTACTCCATTGTTCTGAGGAGTATGTTTTTTTAACTTTAATATTATCAATAACACTTAAAGGTAATATTGATAAGTCAATGTTTTTTCTATCGGAATTATTTGACGGGATTGGGATACCGTTTAATGTTATTTGATTATATCTATCGTCTAAACCTCTAACATTTAATCTGCTATTTGAAAAGGTTATACTTGTTAGCTTTTTTAACCCGTCCTCAGCGTTTGAGATTCCTTTTTTTGACATCTCCATCCCCCCAATTGAAGATTCGATACCCACAAGTTTTTTTCTTTCGAGTAATAATACAGTTTCACTTGCATTATTTTTTTTACTTTTAACAGTAACTTCCCCAATTGTTTGGGCTTCAGTAACCATTACAACATTTAATACACCTTTACCAGTTTTGATTGTTTGTTTTTTAAAACCAATAAAACTAAATGTTATCGTACAACTATCAGTAATATTAAGACCGTATTCACCATTATAATTAGTTAAAGTATTACCTTGTTCTGATTTAACATGAACGTAAGGTAGTGGTTGATTTGTTTCATCCACTACCTTACCTGTTAATGTTTGGGCTAATGTGGTGTGTGTGAATAATACACACACCACCATATATAAAAGTTTTTTAATCATCGTGTCCAGCCATTCATCCATTCACTTCCTGAACCAATTGTTGTATCAGGTATAAACCAACCATCATTCAATGTCATTATCAACCCATCAAATGAAGAACAATCTTTAAAATTTGTACCGTTACCAGTAATTGTAGAGTTAGCTACAAACAACTCACCATTAACTACGTGGTTCAATGATGTTTCTTCCGATACACGAACTCCGTACTTTGGGAAACCTGTAACATATGCGTAATAGATTTGACCTTTAGTACCTTCTCTTAATCTCATACCAGTATTCAACCCATCCCCATCATCAACACCATTTAATGTGATGTTAGCCAATGTTGGATTTGAATATGGCGCTAATGTATTATCATCAGAGTTGTTATCAGCTTCGATACCTCTATCTCCACCGTCAACACCTTGTTGAACGTACCAGTATTGTCCTTTTCCTCTCCAACCATGAGTCCAATCGAATGCGTCATCTTGGTTATGTGTTGAAACCGCATATCTTACATTCACAGTTCCACCAAAAAATTCAATACCATCATCAGAGCCTTTATACGCTTGGATATATTCAACGACGGTACCCGAACCAACACCATTAAATGAGAATCCATTTAATTCATTATCTGTACCTAATATTTTACCTGCATATTCAACTCTAACATATCTTAAAACACCTGAATTATCTTCGTCATTATTACCACCGTAAATACCTGTACCACCTTCACCCTCTGCGGTTAACCCAGTATTTAATTTAGCCTTACCATTTATGATAATACCTCCCCAATCACCGTATGTTGGGTTATCTTTTAAGGGCGTGAAAACAATAGGATTAGTGTTAGAACCTTCAGCCATAATTTTACCACCTTGCTTGATAGATAAAAACGTGGTTACATTTATATCAGCATAAATTGTTTGACCACCGTTTATGGTTAATTTTGTGTTATCATCAATAAAAACACCACCAGATAACAACCAATTTTTATCTGAACTAAATGTTAAATTTTCATTGATGGTACCCTCAACCTTATTATAGGTTACACCATTAATAACAGTTTCACTGATAATATAGGTTTTATTGTTAGGGGTAATTATCTCTTTATCACAAGAGCTAAACATCATTAATACTGACGATGCAAAAAGAACTAAAATTTTTTTCATAATATATTTTTTAACAATATATAGATATGAAATTCAATTAAACATCAATAAAAAAATATGATAACCATAAAATAACCTTATGTTAACATGACACAATATTTTACATTATATTAGTTTTAGTATATATTTAAATAAAAAGTTATTATGGAAACTACAGAAAAGAAAAATTGTAAAACTTGTAAAAAATTTACAACAACTCATTGGTCTATGATAGTCCTTTCTTTTTATGTTTTATTTGCAGCCGTATATGGTACAATAAAACTAATTAAAGAACTATCAGCCTTATTTTAATTAAGGTCTATCAAATCTAACAAACAATTTAACAAACAAATCCCCAATATTGGAGTACCCTTTACCCTTGACTCGTAAGGGTTTAGACGTGTCAAAAGTTTTTGGTAGTTTTACTGATATACTACCTTGTGGGTGTGGTATTTCGACATCATCTTTTTCCAAATCTTCTTTACTAAAGTAAGCGTTATATACTAAATCATCACCAATCTTTTCAAAGTTATTTTGTTGAGTTGTCCTAACTCTAATTACTAAATTACCGTACATGCCGTCATGGTAATCACCTTTACCTTGTAATTTCAAGAATTGACCGTCATCAATTCCATGAGGTAATTTAATTTTAATCGTTTCTGTCATTGTTTTTGTTGTTTTACCATGACAAGTACCACAAGTCTTTGTATAAACATAACCAGCACCTCTACAATTATTACAAGCCTGTCTAACAACTTGATTAAACATACTACCACCTATTTTATGAATTGTAAATCCCTGTCCATTACAAACTTGACAAGTCACTCTATCACCACCACCACCATTACACCCATTACACTGATGTTCTCTATCATACGTGATAATTCTATCACCACCCAAAAATGAATCAACCGCACCAACAATAATTTCAATTATTTTATCAGGTACTGCTCGTTTTCTTTGTGAATATCCTCCATTAAATAAATCTTCGAATGGATTAAATCCTGAGGATGCGAATGGGTTATTTCTTCTGGCGTCGTATTGTCTTTTTTTATCATCATTACTTAAAGTGTCATAAGCCTCAGATATTTGTTTAAATTTATCTTCAGAACCTCCTTTATCAGGATGATGTTCAACCGCCAATTTTCTATAAGCTTTTTTAATTTCATCTTGTGTCGCCGATTCGCTGACCCCAAGTATATTATAAAAATTATTCTGATTACTCATCAATATTTATTTAGATATAGATTATATTATATTTTAGTAATGGAAACTAAAGAAAGATTTCTCATAGTTCTTTTTAAAAATAAAACAAAAAAGAAAATAATCAACAAATTTAAAACTCATAAAAGAGCCAAAGAATTTTTTGATAGATTGGTTAATCAAAGTAATCAAGTCGTGTTTAATAAAGAATACGAAAATGGCTTTAAATCTAAATTTGAAATAGCTTTATTAGAGAGGACTTCGGGAACGTTACTACCTATGTTTTTAAAAGACGAATTTGGTAGACAGGTCAAAATTGAATTGGACGATAGTGATTACACAATCATTAAAATTGAAGGGTATAACGAGGAAGAATATATTCTTGATTACAGTAATTCTAAAAAAATTTCAGTCTCTGAGTTTATCAAAACTTATTTAGACCCTATAGGTTTTAAACTTATCTCAAAACTAAATAATAAGGTTATTGTACAAAATGACGACCAATTTAATCTATTTACGTTGAAAAATAATGATGACTCGTCCAGATTTTTGGATTCACTATCAAACTATTTTATGGAGTTGGGTAGGTCTGATTGTATGTTTGTTAAAGATTATACTACTCAGCAGAGGAAGTATCTTTACCAACTTCTTTCTGAGAAAGGCTTTTCAAAGTCTTACCTTGTTCGTCAGTCAACGACTCATCCATCAAAAACATAAATCTAGTGTTTGATATTTCAATTGCAAATTGTTTGTGGTGATGGTCGATAGTTCTAAAATTACTCTGAACTTTTTTAAAATCATCAACGCCTAATTCAATTGCCACGGCGGTTTTTGATGTAGGGAATAGTTGGTCTATACCGTCAGTAATTAAAGCTAATTTTTCAATTATCCCATCAATACTTTTTTGATTCTCTTCCATAATGATATTTTTTCAGGTTGTTTAGGTAAGATTTCTTCTTTTTTGAATTGTTTTATTTGTTTAATAAAATCTTCTTTTTCTCGTTCTAACTGTATTTTGTCTTTAATCTTCTCCTTCTCCAACCATTCTAATTCCTTCAAGTTCGTCTTCTCTGTCATCTAATTTTATTTTACTATCTTTTATTTCAAATTGTAGACCTTTTAGTTTTGTTAAATTTTGTTTTTCAAAAATTGATTTTAACTCCTCAACTTTATTTTGGAATAGTTTTTCTTTCTCTTCTCTTTCTAAATTATATTTTATAATTCCTTTAATATTGGATGATGTTAATTCGATTTCTTTTTCTTCAATCTCACTAACAAAAGAAAACATTCTATGGTTTTGTAACGTTGACTCTTGTTCAACAATTTTATCTTCAACAATGTACTTTTTAGGTAACTTCCAAGTTGTTGGGAACGCAATGTCAAAACTTAAATAATTTTTTATTTTTCTTACTGATTGTATGTAAGGTAATAATTCGGAAAATTCTTTATATAAACTCATTTTAAACTTTAATTATATAGGTTATAATATATGATAATGATAAACCAAAAAATATAAGTTCCCTCCCATTAAGAACTAATCTTGTGGGAGGGTTTTGTAATAGGGCACTTATAAACCTAAAAAATGTTCTACAAACATTTAATAATGAAAATATAAAGACAAATAAATATATACTTTCAATACTATACATTAGTTATTTGTTTTTTTCTCCTCAAGAATTTCACCTCTTAATTGTTGTAGTAACGCTTTCAACTCCTGTGCAGTTTTTCTAGCTCTAGTACCCGCACTTTTGTTTCCTTTGAAGAATTTTGTTGCATCAACCGATAATTCTTCAGTCATTGTTTTGATTTTTTCTAAAGTTTCCATTTTTCTTTTTTATTGATTTATCTTTAATGTTAAACATAATTTTTTTTGGGTTATAGTAAACACTATAAAGGATTTTTTAAATTTTAAGACTTCTGTCTAAAACTTTATATACTGTGGATATCATATCTAAATCAGATTTAGTGAATGGTTTTTTAACATCAAATAAATCGTTAAAAAAATTACCGATAGAGTTTCTAACATTTTGTTCTTTTTGATTGTAAAATATATTATTAAAAAAAGATTCAAAATATTCATAATGTTCACCTTTAGGTTTAAAAGTGATGTCTTCTTTTTTGAAATTATCAATCACCTTATTCCAACACCATTCAAAGTGTTTTTTATTATCCTCATCACTCATATTTATTTTAGTCTCATTAGGCATGTTATTTTCACCTAAATAAGTCTGTACAACAATTATATTTAATGAATGTGAAAAATCTGAAAACAATTCCAGTTTTTCAGGTATAATGTTATTAACCCTAAACCATATATCAACATCCTCAGGATTTAAAGGTTTGGTTATATAATTAAAAAAATTCTCCATAGATTTGGTCTATAGAGAAATTATAATTGATAATATTTTATTGTAAATTATTGTGTCTTTTGATTGTAACCTATTAAAGACTTCATTCTGTCAAACTCCTCATTTAACTTCTTACCACCTTTAGGTTCAATTGACTCTAACTTAGTCATGATTTTACTACCTTCGTCCTCACCAGCGTTGTCGTTAATAACAGGTTGAGGGGCTTTATTGTAAGCCTTTCTTTTAATTTTAGCTAATAAATTATCTTTTCTAATTTTATTACGTTTTTTATTAACGTCTGATTTACCAGTGTTTGCCCAATCAGGGTTATTTCCTGTTTTAGACGACCCTTCAATGTTTGCTGTTACCCATTCTTCATTTGGGTTTATACCGTCATAATCTAAGTTTTCTAAACCAGCCGCAGTAAAGTTATCAATATAATCTTCAACAGCTCCTGATGGTATATATGCTTTCTTCTTCATTTTACCTAATTCACCATTACCTTTTGGGAAGATGTCAGGATTCATATCATAATCACCCATAGAACCGTCTTTAAGATAGTCTTTCATTTTTTTAACAACAGATTTTAAATAGTCATCATTTTCTTTACCATCTTTAGCGTGAACTTGTTTATATTTTTCAAGACCCTTAGGATTTCCCATTTTTATGTTATTTCTAACTTCTTTTTCTTCTTTTATGATTTTTTCAATTAAATCAATAATTTGTTCTTCACTTAATCTTAAGTTATTGTGTTTTTTAGATTCTTGTAAGTCTTTACACTTATCAGAATTCATGTTTAGATATAACTGAGCTTGTTTTTTATGTTTTTTACTTTTCATAGCTTTTTCAACACAATCACAAGTTACTTTTCCATTACAAAAAGATTTTAATCCACCTTTTTTCATGTCAATATCTTGAATCCACTTTTTATCCGATTCTGTAACGTCATATTTTTTACCGTCAACTTGGAACTCGTCTTCACCACTAGCCTTTGCCTTAGCCAAAGCCCCTGTGAACGCGTTACCTTCTTTCTCTTCACGTTTTCTTAACATCTTAAAATCTTCAGAATCTATTCTACCATTACGATTTTTATCTAATTTTCTTTGACCACCATGAAGTTTTTCTGTTATTTCACGACTAAGTTTTTTATGGTACTTACAAGACTCTTCATTGTATTCATCGCTTTTACTATCACAAAATCTATTAACCCTATCTAATGGGTCACCATCGTCGTCCGCACCTAAAAGTTCTAAATCAGTTTCATCTTCAGTATTATCTTCTTCAACATAATCAAATGATGACCCTGGATTTTCTAAATCACCAACCATATCTGATTCGTACATATTACCACATTCACAAGTTTCACCTTCTTCGTACACTTCACCTTCCATAGCCATTGGTTTCCCACATTGTTCACATGTTTCACCTTCTTCTAATTGGGTCCAATCAGTTTCAATTTCAATATCACTATCATCTAATAAATCAGAACTCATTAATGCTTCAATTTCTTCATCACTCATTTTAGCAACACTTCTACGATGACCACGTTCTTTATGTTCCATATCTTTAATACGTTTAGCTAAGTTGTCGGCTTTTTCTTCAATAGTCTCATTGATAACCTTACCGATTAAATTATCTATATAAGTCTGATTCAATTTTTTCATTTTGATTTTTATTTATAAATATCCAAATATTTCAGTTTATTTATTGTTTTTAATTTTTTCATATTCATAAGACAGAATTGTTTTAATAACATTTTCGCTTATGTTATGTTCCTTACTTACCTTGGTTATAACTTTTCTGACTGTTTCGTTTTCAAATATTTTTAATGATTTAATATCTCCCTGATTACAATATGGAAATTTTTTACACTTTTTCTTAACTTGGACGAATTTGCCGCCAGGTATTAAAGGTTTTGACGCACCTCTCCAATCTTTTTTATTTGTTGATTTGGCCCACATTTTGGGTGTTGAGTATTGCCCTGAAGATGATGAAGTTGTCGCTTCTTTAGTTTCAACTTTTTTTAACTTATCATAGTAATTTGGGGTTTCTGATAGATGGTCCATGGCAATTTCTTTAGCCTTACTTCTACTTTTGGTGTGTTCCATTTCAGTTTTAATACCTTTAGTTAATTGTTTTTTTAATTGTAAAATCATTTTATCAACTTTTTCTCTTCTAGTTGACTCATTTTTTTCTTTACCAACATGTTTTTTAGCAATATCCTCAATAGATAGGTTGTCCGCTTTACCACCTTTTAAAGATTCCTCATAAACAAACCCACCTTTAACTTTTTTCTTTGGTTGTTCATCTTTAAACATACTATCCATTCTTTTTGGTTCTGAGAATAAAGGTGATTCAAATCCACCAGCAGCACCTGAGCCAGTCGCTTCTTTAGGTTCTGTTTTTTTCTTTTTACCCTGACAATGAGCTTTTTGACTAAATCCTTTTGGATTGTTACAATCAATACTATTTTTATATTTTTCACTCCATTTTTCATTGGTCTCCTCGTTTTCACCCATTATAGGCCTCATCATAGTGATTTTACCTATAGGTTTTTTCATATTTTTTTTACCAATCAATTTGTCAGTTTTCATTTTTTTAAAAGGTTTTCTAATTATTTGTTCATTATCTTCCTCTTCATTTGTTGAGGATATGGCTCTAACCATGTCGTTTGCCGCCATTACCGCGTCAGAACCTCTACTTAACGCACCACTATTACTCATTTCATTAGAGAATGCATTTTTTATTTTGTCTGACATATTATTTTCAATTAATTTACGCATTTTTCAATCTTGGTTCCCAATAACTTCTTTGAGTCCACATAAAATTATAAAACTCTCGGAAAACTTTTATGGTTATGTCTTTAATATCACCATTTAATTTACCTCTCTTTATTTCTTGAGCGATTAATTCCACCATTTTTTGTTCGTGTTGTCTCATAGTTTGTGAGCCAAGGAAATCTTTGATTTCTTTTCTAACAATAGTTTCAATCTGTCTTTTATCAGTATCTGTTAAGGCCATGTTATGATTAATATTGTTGTTGATATTATTCCAATAAAAGAACCTATTTTATATAAAAAATTTTCAGTTTTCTTTTTCTTCAGTTCTTTGGATAGGCTTTCTGTTAATTCTTTAGAAATTTCTAATTGTTCATTTTTCATTAAAATGATACTTTGGCTGTTACTATCTTTCATAGTTAGTAATTGAATGATACTATCTTTTTCAGACTCTCTTTCTTTTAATAGTTCTACTTTATCTTGAGTTAACTTTAATTCTTCCTCGCACCCATCCAACCTAATTAAATCTTTAACGACTTGTTTGGCAACATCTTGACTTAAAACCACTTTTGTGGTATCAGTTTTAATTCTTACCGTATCTGTTTGCGAAAAACAATTCAAGCTCGTTAAGGCCAAAATTGTTAACATTATTAATTTTTTCATTTGTATTATTTTTAACTATTGTTATTGTTTTATCAACTTTTTCAATTTTATTAGTTATATAATTAACCTCAGCGTTTACACTATCAATTTTTTTATAGATTCTAGTATTAATTTTATCTAATGAGTCAATTTCAATCTGAACTTTTTTTATTTTACTTTCATAATTTTTAACATTTGTGTTAACTGAATTTAAATTAAATAAATTAACTATTAATAAAATTGTAACGATTAGTAATAATATAAACTCTTTAGTTATTTTCATAATAATTAATCTTCAACATTTTTAGTTTTTTTGCGTGATGCTAAAATTTTAGCCCATTTTGATTTAAACTTTTCATAATAACTTTTAAGTTTTTCAACCATTTCTAAAAACTTTTCATCAGTTTTAATCATATCACCATTAATGTAGATACCATTGTCTTCACCAATAGAGTAAAAGAATTCAACATCAAAATCTATTATTTTACCTGACCACTCAACATTATTTGGGTATACATTTAAATTATTAAAGTCCACTAAATCAGAAACTTCCTCAACAAACTCATCCATCGTCTCCTGAAACGCTAATTTTTCATCAGTGGTTAACTCTAATTCTGTTTGGTCTTTACCATGTAAGACTAAAACCCCACCAGATATTCTATAACCTTGTTTTTTATCATCATTTGATTCTGTTTCATCCTCAATAGTGTCTTCAACAGATTTAGTTATGTTAACTTTTTTTGTTACATTATCATTAGTTAAATCAACACCTTGCTCAATCAATAAACCATATTGACTTTTAATGTTCCTATAATCTTCAGCCATAACTGAACTAGTTAACATTTTTCTAGATGCACTTAACAATTTTTTAATTTCATCATGTGAGTTGTTCATCTTCTATATTTTTTAAAAATTCATTAAAGTTAAATGATGGATTAACATCAGTAAAAATTGTATCAAAATTACTTCTACTAACCACACCTTCATATTTTTCTATTCCATTTATTTTAGTATTATGTCTGATTAACTGTGGTTTTATTTTAGTCTCCTCAAACAACATTAAACATAATTCTTCGGTTTTTTTAACCTGAATTTCTGTATAAGGTTGCCAAAAGTAATACTCACGCCACTTTTTTTCAAACACTTTACCTTTATAAATATCACCAATCCAGTTAACGTAATAATCTTTTAGTGGTTCTTTTTGTAACCAACCTAAATTTTCTAAAGCAATTATAATGGAGTTCCTATTAATATTAGGTTCTTTAAAGTAATTTGTGTGTTCTGTGTTACCTAATAGTTGTAACACTAACCCATCTCTAGTAACCAAATAATTAGGTATTTTATTATATTCCCCATTATACCTGTATTTTAATGATGCGAGATATTGTAATTTTTCTCTTGAGGTGTGGGTTAATATAATTTGATTTTTTTTCTTTTGCTTACCTGATGGTTTAAATTCTCCGTATTTTACAATGTCAACCATTAATTAATGGATATAGATTTTATCAGGTAATTATGATTTTACATAACTCAATCTTTTAATACCGTCATCAGTTGTTGTAGTTGTGGTTGTTTCATAAACTGGTACCTCAACTATCTTTTCTATTTCAACAATTTTTTCTACAGGTACCTCAACTATTTTTTCTACAGGTACCTCAACTATCTTTTCTACAGGTACCTCAACTATCTTTTCTACAGGTACCTCAACTATTTTTTCTACAGGTACCTCAACTATCTTTTCTACAGGTACCTCAACTATCTTTTCTACTTCAACAACACCATCA
>Ga0208160_1000022_pt1 | contig 62300 bp, 83 predicted proteins | sample CB_VirMetaG_FD_184536 | JGI IMG/M metagenome (GOLD analysis project Ga0208160, IMG submission 184536) | Freshwater to marine saline gradient viral communities from Chesapeake Bay - CB_1504_1 Viral MetaG (SPAdes) (version 4) | ecosystem: Environmental > Aquatic > Marine > Coastal | place: USA... | reverse complement strand
AGGTCTCAGCGAAGTTGGTCGAGAAGGGACGGGGCATGCTCATGGCTGGGGCCTACTGGATGGCGGTGCCCGCGAGGGCACCCTGGTTGCGGAGCTGCTTCACCAGCATGCCCAGGCTCAGACGCATCTCCTGGCGGTGCATCTGGTAGCCGGGCAGGCGGCCGATGTCGTTGAAGGTGATCAGCGGGCACTCGGTGGCCTTGCCGTCCATCTCCGGGGTGCCGCGCTCGGTCACGAACTCGATGCCGCTGGTGTTCAGGTGGTACTGGATGCCCTGGCGGACCTTGGTCCCAGCGGTGAACTGGGTCAGGTCGATGGCCGGCTCGTACCACAGCTTGCCGCCGAACTTCAGCGGGATGGCGACCCGGACGTCGTCGTCGCCCAGGACGTGCGCCGCCGCGGAGCCCTTCTTGTCGTTGACGATGACGTAGCCGTCGTTGACGTCGCAGAAGTTCAGGAAGGACACGCCGTCGGTCAGAACGCAGTCGATCTTGCCCATCGACACGCGGCCCTGCTTGCTGCAGTCCTGCTGCAGGCCCAGCATCTGGCGCATGCCGTCGGCGGAGAAGGAGCTGACCTCCCGGTACTGGTTGAACCAGCCAGGGATGCTGTTCCGCGCGCGCTGGAACACGGTGCCGGTCTGCAACGGAGGAGCCGCGAACTCGATCAGCCCCTGGTTGGTGATCACGTGTCCGGTGTAGGACTGCTGCCCGTTCAGGGTCGGCATGTGCCCCAGGTCGGGGTGGTTGCCCATCACGAACTGGTAGGCCAAGGCCTCGATGATCTCGGACACGCCCAGCTCGGGGTAGTTCTGGATCAGCTTGGCCATGTTGAGCTTCGACTTCTCGCTGAGTCGGAGCTCCCGCATGGGGATGTCGTACGTGTAGAGGTACTCGGTGGCCTCCGTCACGGCCCGACGGCTGTCCTGAACCCGGCCGCCCATGATGGGCTCGGTGCCCGTCCGCATGTGGGTGAAACGGCCCGGACCGTTCGGGGTCAGGGTCCACTCTTTGGTGGCGGACTCCAACGGCTCAAGGCCGTTCTTCTCCAGGACGGCCTTCATGACCGGGTGCGCTTCGGAGAAGGTGTCGTTGTAGCCGGGCATGAGCTCGGTGACGGACTGTACAAAGAGGTCGGACACTTGAGCCGCTCCGTTGAGTGAACGAAGCCACCCTAAACTGAGCCTCTTCTAAAGACCATCGCGTAGACCTGTATGTTCGGCTACTTACGACGAGACGCAGCCCGCTGCACCGCGGCGTAGGTCGACCGCAACCGGGCGGGGACGTGCGCGGGGATGCCTCCCTGCCCGCCGCCTGCGGGCAGGTCGCGGGTCAGGGTCTCCGTGCCGTCGGCGCCCGCCATGGCGTCCGCTGTCGGCGCGGGCTTCGGGCGGGGCGGCGACGCGGCCGCAGCGGGAGCGGTGTCCCCTCCGCGCTTCATGGCCAGGTAGTCGACGGCCACATCGTAGGGGATGCCCCGCTCCGCCAAGGCCTTGAGCTGGTCCCCCTGTCCCGCCACGGCGATCTGCATGGCGTCGACCATGTCTCCCTCGAAGTAGAGCCGCCCGTCAGGGGTCTCCAGGTCGCACGTGATCTCGGTGAACGCGGCAACGGCGGCCTCTCCGGCCTTGCGGAGGGTGTCGCCGTGCTCGACCACGAACGCGTTGATCTTGCGATCGACGTCCGCCTCCTGGCGCTTGATGTCTCCCGCCCGGTACGCGTCGAACTCCGCCTGGAGCTCCTGGTACTTGGTCGTGTGGCTGTCTCTCTCGGCCTGCAGCGCCTCCATCTCCTGCCGCATCTTGGCGAAGGCGGGGAGGTGCGACGGGTCCTGGCCGCTGACCATGCTGTTGTACATGTCGCGGTCGAAGGCGGACGCCTCCTCCTGCGCGACCAGGTCGGCGAGCATGCGCTCGTGGATGCCCTGGACCCAGGGGCGGGCGGACTCCGGGAACACGTCGTAGTTGCGCTGTCGGTAGTCGTAGGCCTTGAAGTCGAAGTCGGCCGCGCTCGGCTCGGCGACAGGGGGCGCTGCCTCCGGCTCGACGACGGGCTCGGCCGCCGGGGCGGCGACAGGCTCGGCGGCAGGGGCCGTGGGCTCGGTCGTTGCCGCCGCGTCAGGGGCTGCGGCCTCGGTCGCAGGGGCGGCGACAGGTTCAGTGGCGGTGGTGTCAGGCGTAGTCATGCCGGGCTCCCGGTGGGCTTGGTCAGTCGGGGGATGTTCGACTCGAACTCCCCGTGCATGTGTTCACGGGTCCGGGCCTTGGCCTGGAACTCTCCGGCGTCGGAGTACCCGAAGCCGGCCGCGGTCTTCGCGGCGTTGCCTTCGATGCGCTCGCGCAGCCGCTTGCCCTCGAAGGAGTCCATCGACACCGCGCGCTTGCCTTCCGACGCGAGCTTCTGCTCGAACGCCTCCCGCGTCGCGAACTCCCCTTCCTGCTGCGCGTGGCTGTAGCCCCCGGACGCGCCGGGGCCGGGCGTGCTGAAGGTGCTGTAGCGCAGATTCGGGGCAGAGATGATCTTGGGCGTGGTCGCGCCACAGTCCTCACACTCGACGGTGAGGGCGTCGGTGGGGCGCGGGGTCCATGTCTCGTCCGCGCCACAGGCGCAGGCGATGCGGTAGCAGGGCAAGGGTTCTCCTATCCGAGGGCGGGGGCGGCGCCCCCGGAGGCTTCAGGCAGCGGCGGGGCGAGCTCTTCGCCTCCAGCGCCGACGCCGCCGCCCTGGAGGATCGGCTGCATCTCGTCCGGCACGCCGGGGGCGGAGGCGTCCAGGGGCGAGGCCGGGGCGTTGCCCGGCATCCCCGGGCCCATGCCTGGGCCCATGCCTGGGGGCGGCGGTGGCTTGGACTCCTGGAACACGTGGCTCCAGTTCAGCGCGCGCAGCAGCTCCTTGACGACGAGCTCCTGGTCCACGTTCGGGTTGCCCCCGAACAGCAGGTCGGCGAAGGCCTCGATCTTCTTCAGCTGGACGGTGGAGTTGTCCTCCGCCGCGTTGTACGGGTGGGCGCTGTAGTCGAAGTCCCATGCGCCGTCCTTGGTCTCCAAGCCGAGCGTCTTGAGCGTGGCGACCTTCTCTCCGCCCTTGTCCATCTTCAGGTAGATCGCCTCTTCGTCCTTCTCGGAGAGGTACAGGCCGAAGAGGCGGATGGTCGACTGCGCCGCCCACTCGATGGCGTCGTAGATCTCCTTCTGGCGCCGAGCGTTCCGCGTCTTCTGGGCGGTGTCCACGAGCGCGAGCTCGGTGGCCACGTCCGCGCGCCCGACCTGGCCCCGGCTGTACGCCGGCAGCGCGAGGATGAACTCCAGCAGCTGCTGCATGGCGTCCATGCGGTTCACGAAGTCGATGGGCAGGGGGTTGCCCTGGCTCCACTGGATGACGTCGTTGATGTTGTACTTGCTGGAGCTGATCTTGGCTTGGATCAGCTCGCTGGGGCCTCTCCACTTCGACCACGCGGAGAGCAGCTCGTCGGGGTTGTCCACGCGGTCGAGCACGGCGACGGGTCGCGGCATCGCCGCCATGACGTGCTCGTGGCTCATGGTCGACAGCTGGTTCAGCCGCGCGAGGGGCTCGCGCACCATGGAGGCGTCGCTGAAGCTCAGCAGCCCGAAGAGGCCGTCGTTGAAGCTGATGCGCCAGTACGGGTTCTCCTGCGTCGGGAACGGCAGGGCTCCGTCGAGGAGGGGCTCGTCGTAGCCCTCCATCAGATGGTAGAACTTCTTGGCGACGAAGTCGTAGACCTCGTAGACGACGGCGTAGGTGTAGGACTTCCGGGACGTCTCGATGTCCGTGTCCTCCCCCTTGGTGTCTGTCTCGAGCCACGAGGGGTACGCCTTGAAGAGGTTGGCCGTCTCCTCGCGGTGCTTCATGTCGTACTTGGCCTTGGCGTCCTTGCCGCGGCCCTTGGACTTGCACCGGCTCAGGAACTCCGCGCGCGTGAGAGGCACCGCCTCGATCAGGTAGCGGATGTCGTCCCACTCCTCGGCGTTCTTGTCGTACCAGATTCGCGTGGGCGGCACGACGCGGAAGCGCGGGCGCTGGCGCTTCTTCGAGTAGACGATCTTGAGGAAGCTCTCCCGCAGCAGGCTGGTCTGAGCGGCGGCCCGCCACAGCTTGGACGTCAGGCGGTCCTTCTCGAAGACGTCGCGCACCAGGTGGCTGCGGACCTCGGCGGTGGCGGACAGCGCCTGGCGCCGGGCCCGGATGTCGCACGCGGGGTTAGGAGGCACGATGTTGCTGACGAGGACGTCGACGAACGCGTACATGTACGGCCACTGGACCGTGGCTTCGGTCTCGTCGTCGGTGTTCTCCCCCCAGAAGTCGCCGCGGTACGCGGCAATGTCCTTGTTCCATCCGGCCAGGTTGGCCTTGTGTTGGGCCTTGTGGTGCTTGATCACCGACTGGAAGTGGGCGACTGTGCCGGAGGTCTGGGGAGTAGACATAGACGTGGTCCTAACCGTGGTGCCGGGTTAGGGCAAAGGATCGGCGAAGGGGAGGCTGAGCTGCGCTGCCTGGTCAAGCGTCTCCGGCATCTCCGGGTACAGACGGAGCAGACGCTTGACGACGCCCGGGGCTACAGGCGTCGCGGGGGCTGGCGGAGCTTCTTCGAGGTAGACCGCGCTTCGTGCCTCCATACACAGCACGACCGCGACCCGGCGCCCGTCGGCACGGACTATGTCGCTGCGCTTCAGCTGATCGACGCTGGTCACCCCGACGGTGTACTCCCCGTCGACGAGCACCCGCACGTGTAGCGGCGCCTTCGACAGCAACAGGCCCATGTCGGACTCAGGGACGTGGGGCCCGTCGGCCGTGGCCAGGTGCAGCGTGATGTCGCCCGTGCCGAGATCGGCGGGGGGCTGCAGCCAGGGAGCTCGCGGGAGACGGATGCGCACAGCCATTGAGGCTCCTTGTGTTCCAAGTACCGAGGTGATCGCGCAGGGTCAACGCTTCTTGTTGAGGCGTTTGTATTCTCGCATGAAGTCGCGGGTGTGCTCGTGGAGTCCGGGCATGACCGAGGGCGTGAGGTCTGTGCGGGGCCGGTCTCGGAGCGGCTGGAACTGCACGCCGTAGCACGCCCACAAGAAGGCGCTGACGCGGTCCCAGTGATGCTTCTGCCGGCGATGCGCGCCAGGCTCGTCCGGCACCAGGATGGCGGCCGTCTTCGACTTCTCCACGCTCTTGTCGTGGCGGTACGTCGACAGCTGCGCGTGGAGGTTGTGACTGCGGATCTCCAGCACGCCGCGCCCTCCCTGGGCCTTGTCCAACGCCATGTCGATCAGCAGCCCGAGCGCCTCCTCGTGGCGAGGCTTCGACATCGGCACGCCAGGGGTCCCTCGCTTGTAGTAGTGCAGGTTGCGCAGGTTCCCCTTGTCCTGCTCGACCTCCAGGATCGTGACGGTGCCGGCGCCCACGCCATTGTTCTCGCAGAAGACCTCCGCGTTGTGGTAGCGCGCGGCCGCGGCGACGATCGCCATCGCGAACTGGTGCGGGTCGACGGTGTTGCTGCTGAACTCCGCCACCTGCACGATCGCGTCGGCCCAGACCTCCAGCACCTGGAAGGACGAGGGGTCGCCGCTGCCCCACCCGGCGGGGTCGGCGCCGATGACGTAGCGGGCCCCGGCCTGGGGCGGGTGGTACTCCTGGTAGCAGCCGTCCTGCGGCCGCCACTCGACCAGGTTCTCCGGGCCTCCCGAGCGTCGAAGCATCGCCTCCATGGCGTGGCCGGGCATCGTCGAGTTGCCGCTGATGTGCCAGCAGCTGATGTCGTCCTTTGGGTAGAACACCCACAGCAACTCGGGGTTGCGCCGCACCTTGGGGTCCATGGTCCGGACCTCCCGCAGGAAGGCCAGGTTCTCCAGCGTCAGGAAGCGCACGTCCTTCGGGCGGCTGATCGGGCCGCCGTCCTTCGGGCCGTGCAGCGTCATCAGCGCGATCTCGTCGTTCGACAGGCGCCAGTCGGGGCGCCACGGGCGCTCGTTGAGGATGGAGGTCCACATCGGCGCGAAGACGTACAGCCAGCGCCCCAGCCCCTGCTTGGCCTCCATCATCAGGTCGCGGTACGCGGCGGACGACGGCTCGGTCATGGCGCCGGGCGTCGACTCCACGACGACCGCGGCGTTCTTCCGGTTGGCCACGGCGGGGTAGTACTTGTTCCAGAACCCCCCGAAATCCTTGTGGAAAGGGCCTTCGGAGATGTGCGTGAAGGCGATGCCTCGACCCAGTCCGGTGTTGCCCCGGAAGCCGGACGTGAAGGTGGAGTAGCTGCCGCCGTGGACGAAGTTCAGAACGCGGCTGGCGCGGGTGTTCCGTGTCGGGAAACGCAGGCCCCTCGGGGTGTTGTTGTACGTCAGCATCACGTGCTCGAACAGCGCGTCGGCGCGGGCCTCCTCGTCCGCGATCGTCGCGGCCTTCGTGGCCGGCGTGTACTGGACGCGCGACAGCAGGCAGTTGGCCGTGGTCGCCGACTTGGTGGTCTGCCGCGCGCCGACGAGCGCCAGGAACTTGGTGTGCCCGGAGGCCTGCCGCGGCGGGCTGGAGACGTACGCGAGGATGCTGTGCTGGACCGCCGGGCAGATGTCGTGCCTGAAGCGGATGATCATGTCCGTGGCCTGGTCCAGGACGTGGCCGTGGTTCGGCAGGTAGAAGTCCGGCCGGGCGAGCTCCGCGAGGCGATCGGGGTCCTTGAGCTCGCGGGGCACGCGCTTGTCGAGCTGCCAGGCGTGTTGCTCCGTCACGGCTGGCTCCAGATGAACGCCTGCCACTGCTCGCCCGTGCGGGTCTCCTCCACGACGTGCGCGGGAAGCAGGGTCTCCGCCAGGTCGCGGATCTGCTCCCATGCCGGCGCGGGGTCCAGAGGCCCCAGCCGAAGGGTCGCCGGGGGCGTCGAGTCGTGGAAGAGGTACAGCGTGCGGGACGAATCGACGGGGTTCCGCTGCACCCCTGCACGCCAGCGCCCCCCGAAGATGGACTCCAAGGAGAAGCAGGCCCCCGCCAGAAGCGCGTCAGTCCTCTCCATCGGCGTTGTCGCGAGGAGGGGGCTCACGCGAGCTTCCCGTCGTCGACGAGGAGCAACGCGACCGGCCAGTACTTCTCCGACCGGCGCAGGTCGAGGACGGTCTCCGCGCCGAAGAACACCTCCCCAAGAGACCACGCCATCTGCAGCGCGGGGATCTCCTCGGTCTTGATGGCGACGGTGCGCTTGAGCGCCTCGTCGACGCCGGCCTCGCCGTAGATGTACAGGTACTCGCGCATCAGGCACCATCCTCGTCCGCGGACACAGCCACGGCGCTCGGGTTGGGGAACTGGGTCCAGGAGCCCTCGAACACCGGAGGTTTGGGCAGCCTCTTGGGCTCCGGCTCGTTGCCGCCCTTCGCCTTGCTGTCCTGCAGCCGGCGCTGGAGCGCCTGGGAGTCCTCGAACACGAGGCTCTTGAAGATGTTGTTGGCCATCTCGGTGACGGCCTCGCCGGCCTCGACGGTGATCTTCCCGACCGCGACGTAGACGCCGACCTTCTTCAGGAACAGCCGATAGGACGCCTGGTCCTCGATGTCCGGCAGACCCATGAGCGCGTCTTCGATCTGCTTCCGCACCTCGGGGGTGTGGTTCAGCATGTAGGAGCCGTAGTCAGACATTCGCTTCATCCTCGGGAGACCAGACCTGGTCGGTGACAGCGTACTTCCTGTGCCAGTGCGACTTGAAGCTGGTGGCTCGGGTGAACCCAGAGCCCTTGAAGTACATGGGGTTGAGGCCAAGCGCCATCTCCGGCGTCTGGCCCCGCTTCAGCCGCGACTTGAACGTCTCGTAGGGGATGCGGAAGTAGAGCGAGGCGTGGTACACCGACCGGAAGTACACGTCCGCGACCTTGAACTCGGTCCTGTGCCCCTTGGGCTCCAGGTACGGCGTCGCCTCCTGCCAGGTCTTCAGCTTCTTGGGGCTGCGGGCGTAGACCGCCAGGCTCCATCTCGTGAGCGGCGACGGCAACAGCATGGCCCAGGGCTTGGCGTTGCTGAACGGCGTGCTCGGGACGGCGAAGCGAGGCAGGGCGTCGGCGTCGAAGCTCTGGTCGGGGCGCAGGTAGGTCTTGCACTCCCGGCGCTGCAGGGCGGGGTCCCGGAGCGGTGCGTCCAGGAACTCGAAGCGGAGCTCCATGGCGGCGTGCGCGTCCACGCCCCGGGGGAGGGGCGCCGGCAGGATGTTGATGCGCTCGACCCAGGTCCGGAAGCCAGGCATCGTCATGGCGATGTCGAGCTGCCGGCGTGCGCGGTCGACGTCGACCGTGTCCGTGAGGTTGAGCGCCCAGGCGGTGAGCTCGTCCAGGCCCCGGAAGTTGAGCAGAGGGCACTGGGTCGGGACCTCGGGCAGGTAGCTGCCGGCCCAGACGAAGGGCGAGGTCAGATCCAGGGCGGGGTGCTGGAGCGGCCAGGGGTCGTCCCGGGCGATGAAGGCGTCGGGTCGGGCGATGGTGTCCTGGAGCACCGAGCTGCGCTCGAGCAGGAAGAGCCACTGGCTCGTCCTCGCCTGGTGGTTGTTGACCAGGTGGATGCCCCGGGCGGCGTGCAGGCCGTTCATCGAGCCGAAGGCAGGCATGCCGATGGGCAGGGCCTCCGCGCACTGACGGACGAGCCACCGGACCTCGGGCGCAGTCCGGTAGTTGAACATGGAGTCGACGGACTGCAGCAGGTGCTGCTGCGGGCGGTTGCTCACGAAACGCCCGACGTTGCGCGGAGGTAGAGCAGGCACAGCCGGGCGGCGTGGTCGGCGGCTCCCGGGTGCGAGAGGTCGACGTCGTCGAGGCCCACGATCTGGTACGTGGCGCCGGCGTCGCCGACCAGACCGAAGTCCACGTGCGTGAGCATGGACGGCTGGGCGCCCGGCAGCGTGCACAGGAACCAGCGGTTTACGCCCGGCACGTGATAGAAGCTGGCGGCCTCGACCTGGTCCATGCCGGCGGCCGCGGCGAGATCCCGGGCAGCGTCCGGGAGCCGGGCGGGGGCGGGGGGCTCGGTCTTGGCGAGGTGGGCCAGGATCAGCGTGGCCGCAGCTTCGTAGTCGACTTCCGGGCGCAAGGGGCGTTGCTCCCGGACGGACGCCAGGGTCGGGACGACGTGGTAGCGGCTCGGGGCCGTGGGCCCCTCCAAGGGAGACGAGAAGAAGTAGACGCTGCTGCTGTCTCCGTCGTCGAAGACCCAGCCGTGGTTCGACCCCCGCGTCCGACGCAGCTCCCCGCCTGGCAGGCCCAGGGCCTCGGCGAGCGCCACGTTGTACGGCGCGGGCGTGTCCTCGGGCGGGGTACATTCCGCGAGCAGGGCGTCGATGCGCTCGATCTCGGCGGCGTGCTTGGCGCGGGCTTCCAGGGCGCGGGCGACGTCGCGGTACAAGCACAGGTGGAGGTCGTAGATCGGGGGGCCGGGGCAGACGACGCGGTGCCCCAGCAGGGCGATCCCTGACCACTCAAGGCGCCCGACGAGGGCACCGCAGTGGTGTAGGTCTCCGTCGGCCATGACGGTGAAATCGGAGTGCCCCGTGACGAGGAAGCTCCAGTCGCTGATGGGTCCGGTGACGGGGATGCGGGTTTGTTCGGGCACGGGAAGCTCCAGGGTGTGGACGTCTACAGGCGAGGCCGGATCACGCGCTCCAAGACGGTGAGGCAGACAAGGTTCCACCACGCGTAGACGCCGGTCCAGATGCCGAACGTCCACGACAAGGTCTCGGCTGTTTCGGGTTGCATGGGCGGTTCCGGGCGTTTGCGGTTCGTGCACCCTACTTGTAGTACGCCGCGAGAAGGAGCTCAAATTCTCTCCCGAAACGATCGTCTACGCGAGGCGTGGGAGCGGGGAACTGGCGTCCGTTTCAAACCGTCAGGTTTGAAACGGAAGGACGGTAGGGCGGAAGGGCCGGCTGTATCTCGGTCCTCCTGCTGGGGCGTGGCGGCGGAGGCGTGGCGGCGGAGGCGTGGCTGGAGGCCAAGCAAGTTTCAAACCGTTCCGGTTTGAAAGGCCCTGTCTTGGGAGGAGCGAGGGGCTCCATCCAGGCCGGGCCTGGCGCGGGCCGAGCCCGGACAGGGCCCGGACAAAGGCTTGACATCTTGTTGACGTTTGACACCCGCAAAAGCCGTTACCTACGGAGGGACGACGGGCGACGTTTCCAACTTACCGTCCAGCCCCGTACGGCTTACGTCCAGAAATCCTAAGCCTTACAGGTCTTACGCTCCCCGCTACAGGGCTCCAATTAGCCTCCCGCAGCGCTTACAGCCCTCTTAGGTCTTACGGTGAAGCAGGGACTCGGGGGGACTCTAAGCCCCTGCCCCCGCCCTAAGGAAGGATAGGGGGTCCTAAAGCCCAGTGATTCCAGGCACTTAGCTTACGCTAAGTCTTAGCCTGGACTGGGCGCCCCCCTACGCTACCGGGCCCCTTAGGCCCTACGCAGCCCCCTTGTAAGGCGACCCGACCCGCACGGGCTGGGATCCCATGAAGTAGAAGCTCGATTGCCCGTGCTCCACGACCGTCGACCAGAACGGCGGACCCCAGCCCGTGCGCCGTCGTAGCTCTCCCGACAACGCTGTCAGCGCCCGCGCGCCTTGTGCGAGCGTAAGCCACGCCCCTCCCCAGTACAGGACGGCGTCATACGCATCGCAGTAGGGGCGGGCCTTCCGAGCGCTGGCGTGTGCCCGTCGAAGGGAGTCAAACGCCGTGAACAGGGTTTGTGTGTCGGTGTGTTCCATGCCCTAAAGGTACTCCGGCGCTACCGGGGTTGCAAAGGAATCGAGGGACCTGTTGCGAAAGCGTAGTGATCCCGGGCACTTGCGAAGCGATCGCCCGCGCCCCGAAGACGATCGCCCGGCACGTCGCGCCCCGTAAGTGCCCGGAATCACTGCGCTTTCTGCGCCCCGCCGTGGTTTGGGCGGCCTTTGCGATAAACCTTGTCCCGCCCGCGCCCGCGCCCGCGCGTTTCAAATCCCGTGCCAGCCGTAGATGTCGCGGTCGGGCGTCGTGATTCCACGCACTTAGCGCTCCCTACCCCGGACCCCGGCGTGGATGTCGCGGTCTATGTGCCTGAAATCACGACGCCCGGCCCGGATCCACGACATCGATGTCGTGGATCTGGCCTTGCATAGCCCCGATCCGGGGGTTGGCACGGGCTCCCGCGAGGCTCGATCCGCCGTGGTGGCGGGTTCACAGCCGCTGGCACGGGGGCTGCAATAGTGGTTGGCGTCCACGGGGCACACCGCCCCTCAGGACAGCCCCACAAGGGGCAACGACCGAAAGCGCAGCGATTCCAAGGGCTTAGCCCACAAACGATCTTTCTCGGATCATTTGTTGGCACTCCCCGAATCAAGCGCCTAAATGGTTTGTGTCTCCGGGGTTGCAAAGCCCCTCAGGACAGCCCCACAAGGGGCAACGCTCTCACTACAAAGCGAACGCCAGCCCGCAAAGGGGATCCGTCTGGATCGTGGCGTCCTTACAAACCAAACTCCAGATAGGAGGGACGATATGGGCATCCGCCTTATCCGTCCACGGTACGCGGACCCCGACCGTGTACGCCATGGAACCATGGTTAGAGAGCCCACCCCGACAGCGGGTTGGGCATATGGCACGGGTGAAACCGTCGCCGAACGCAAGTCGGCACAAAGGCGCGGTACGCGCTGGGCTGCAGGCAAGGCCGCAGAGGCCCGTTTCTGGCGGGCGATGGAACACGGTCCGCGTCTCAACATGGCGCACCTGCAGGACCTGAGGCACGCGCGCCCATGCGGCAGCGAACCCGTGCACCTGCCCGCCATGGACGAATTCTGGGACCGCGATCGGTGGACGCTCGCGGGTCCCGATCGCGCGGCCAAGCGCCGCAAGAAAAAGCGCGGCGGCAAGCGCTACTAACGCACCTGAGAGCCCCGGCGGAACCCCCGCCGGGGCACCTCGCGTTGGGGTGCATGCACCCGCCAACACCCGTCCGCCCTCCCCCGCTCGAGATCCGCGCATGGCACACGGCTGCCGGGGATCCGCGCATGGCACACGGCTGACGTCCCCTGAAACCGGAGGTTGCTCTATACCCTAAGCATCGCGTAGCCCTACGTTAGGTAGGGCTACGCCCTCTCCGGATACCCCCACCCCGCCCGGCTTGCCGGCGCGGGGTGCCCTTGTTTCTGGAGGCTCTGTGCCGATCAACAGACGACGGCGTCCGTCGAAGCCGACGACGCCCGCCACCACCGCACGCCCCGTCCGCACGGGCCACGGGTCCATCGCGGACCTGCTGTTCATCCGTGAGACGTGCAACGGCACGTCCACGTGCCCGTGCTTCGCGTGCTTGCGGCGGCGCAAGTGAGCCGCGCTTTGTGGCGGCTCGCCCTTGCGGCTGCCCAACTCACGACCGTCGCATGGCTCGCGGGCGTGCGCCCGTCGCACGTGCTGGCCCTGCTGTGAACGGCTGGACCGGCCTTGTCTGGCTGCTGTCGCTCACGGCCATGTGCCACGTGCTGGCGGCAGCGCTGTCCTGAACCCCTGGAGGTGCCCCTATGCCTGAAGGCTACACAGTCGGTCTGAACCTGGACCGCGTGAACGTCGCACGATTGCATGCGATCATCCAGGACCTGAGCCCAAACGGGCGTTGGTACTGCGGCACGATCGGCAGCTACAAGCGCGCGGCCCAGCTTGGGGTCCGGCGCTCGGCGTTGGCTCCGACTATCGCGTACTGCTGGAACCGGATCGCTTACCTGTCCTGCAAGGAACGCGGGGACAAGGCGGGCATGAAGGTCTACCGCCACAGCATGGACCTCTGTCTGGACAGCATGGCAAAAGCGGACACATCTGTGTGCTGGGAGGTGCCCCTCGCGTAGACCCACAAACCCCTGACCCGGAGTTCTTTCTGGTTGAACGTGGGCGCACGGCTGCAAGGTCGTGCGCCCTCTCCAACCTGGAGGCCCTGTGCCTGTTACCTCAGACGAGGACGCCGTGCGCGTCCTACGTCCCTTGGTCTGTAAGGACCGCGAAGCTGAGCGGCTCGCCGTGCTGTGCATCGGTGCACGTGGCGGCGTCGTGGATGCTGCCGTGCTGACGGTCGGCAACGACAAGTTCTGCATCGTCTGCCCGAAGCAGATCTTGCGCTACGCCCTGACGCGTAGTCGGCCCGTGGCCGGCATCGTGTTGGCGCACAACCACCCGAGCAACGACCCGACGCCCAGCCGGCAGGACATCGACTGCACCCAGCGTGTGCAGGCGGCTGCCGAGGCCGTGGGGCTGCGCCTCCTGGACCACGTCGTGATCTGCGACGACAGCCACAAGTCTCTGGCCCGCATGGGCCACATCGACGGGGGCGTGGCCCCCATGCTTCTCGCCTACGAGCCCGGAGTCCGTGGTGTCTGACCTGTTCAAAGGCGTGCGCCGAACGCACGCCGTCAAGCGCGGCAGCGCCCTTGCGAAAGACCTGGGAATCTCCGCAGGGGGCTCGGTCTCCGTCAAGGCAGGGCTCTCCTTTTTGCGAGGAAACAAAGCCCCATACCTGTCGGTGACGGCCGAAGTGCGAAACGTCCGGGGTCGTGTCATGAGCGCCGGCCAGCAGCACGACCTCGTGCTGCGCTTGTGGCCGGACCTCGAAGACCTGTGCGCGATGCACTTGTGGACCGTGGGCGAAGGGCCCCTGCACTACGAGGCGAACGCCCTCTACTGGTGGGAGATGCACCACGGGTGGGGCAAGTGGAAGCCCCGCGAGGGACAGGACCCTGCTGCTTTCTTTCGGCGACACACCCGCTGGGGGCTGCGCTACCCGCACGACCAGGACGAAGACCCTCTGACGTGGTCCCTGTCCGACGCCGGCGAGCCCGACCCCTCCGACGGGTGGCTCGCTGTCGGCGGGGTGTGGACCCGCAACGGAGAGGCGTGGCGGGAGCACGCGATCTCTGTGCTCCGAGACAAGCTGCGGTTCATCCTACGCAGCCGCCAACCGACGCTGCAAGGCGCGTTGGTTCACGCACTGATGGACCACGGCATCGACCCTGACTGGAACCCCGGGAGGTCTGCATGACCCGTAACAACAGCTACGTCAGCGCAGCCAGCCGTGAGGCTGAGTTGCTTGCCATCATCGCCGAAGACGAGGGCTACGAGTCCATCGACCAGCTGGTCGAAGACCAGGCCCTGCGCTCTGTGCAGTACGGCGTGTGCGCCTCGTGCGAGGCCACGACCTCCCGCGTGGAGCCTGACCAAGACGCCGGGTGGTGCCACGCGTGCGAGGCGCGCAAGGTCAAGTCCATCGGCATCCTGTCGGGGCTGTGCTGACACCCAACGCCCTGGAAACAGGGGGTTGAGCAAGGCCCACGGCGGAGCCGTGGGTCCTGTCCAACCTGGAGCACAAAGCATGAAATTCTACGTGTACGCAGGGCACGCCCCGCTGGGCCAAGAGCCTTTGGGGACGGCAGACCGCTGCATCTGGACAGACCTCAAAACGCCAGCCGGCGCACGGCGTCGAGCGTCGCGCCTTTTCCCGCAAGGCTTCAGCCTGTACAGATTCACGAACTTCTACAACAACGCCACGTTCGTGAAGGTGGGGCCATGACCCCCAAAGGCATCGTCGTCTACGAGGACCCAAGCGCCCTGAACGGCGACCCGATCGTGGCCATCGCCACGAATCTGAAGGTCCCGAGCAGGAACGCCAAGACCGGCAAGGTGGTCCAGGTCTGGATCCTGCCCGCTGTCGAGCGTCCGCACGAGGCTGTGAGGTCCGGCGCGGACGCCAGCGTGTGCGGGGACTGCAAGCATCGGCCCTCGTTGGAGGGCACGTGCTACGTGCCGACGTTCCGTGCGCCGGGTGCCGTGCACGCTGCCTTCCTTCGAGGGTCGTACGCCAGGCCCTCGCCGACCGAGGCTCGAGCTCTGCTGGCAGGGCGCGTGGTCCGTCTCGGGGCGTGGGGCGACCCCGTCGCCGTGCCGCTGGTCGTGTGGCGCGCGCTGCTGCGCGACGTCAAGGGCTGGACCGGGTACACGCACCAATGGCGGCTGCCCACGGCCCGGCCCTACCAGGCGCTGCTCATGGCGTCGGTCGACAGCCGCGCAGAGTACGACGCCGCGCGGGCTGACGGGTGGCGCTGCTTCGGGGTGCACGCACAGACGGAGCCCCGGCCCGAGATGCCCGGCCTCCGGCTGTGCCCGGCGTCGGACGAAGCGCCGACCAAAGACTCCGTCACCTGCGCCACGTGCAGGCTGTGCGACGGCAACGACCGAGGGGCACGCCGCCCGTCGGTGATCATCGCTGTGCACGGGGCGAAGTCCCGTCGCATGGCCCCATCTTGGAGGTGACCGTGGCATCCCACGAACACACCACATTCGCCCAAGCCTGCGAACGGCTGGACATCCAAGGCACGTTGGAGCGTATCCCCGGCACAGCGTTGGCGGACACCGCTTCCACTTCGGACCCCGACAGCCCTGCCTACGACGGCGAGACCCTCGTGTGGTGGGACGGACAGCGCACCATCACAGACGGGCGCGGACGACCGGTCTACGTGGACCGGGACGGGTGCGAGCACGTCTGGGACGGCTCGGGCTTCGTGGGTGTCGTCGCGACCACGCACCACGCCGTGGTCCCCGTCGGCGTGCGCTTCCCCCGCATCTGGCAGGCGATCGCCTTGCTTCGGAGTCTCCGGTGAAACACGCTTACGCGTACTGCCCTCCGAAGGTTGGGCGCAAGATCAACCCCTTGTTGAAGGGGCTGGACGACGCGCAGATTTCCTTCCTCCGACACCGCCTCGCAGGGGCGATGCTCGCCTTCCACCGCGCAGAAGAAGCAGCGGCGGCAGAGGCGGCGACGCAGGGCTGGATCCTGTTCCAGCACTCGGCCCACGACGAATTCGTCGCGGCGAAAGCCGCCCTCCGAGACGCCCGCATGCGCGTTGCCTTCGCGGAGGCGTTCCGTGCCTGAGACCGCAGCCCACATCGCCATCATCACTGCCCTGCACATGGTCGGCTTCGCGCTGTCCCTCTGGATGCTGCGCGATGTCTGACCCCAAGGAGACACCGATGGAACCCACCCCCCAGCGCCACCTGTTCGTGGTGACGCACGCTCGTGGCTTCGAGCCCGGAGACCCCGACGCGGCCGTGAAGCTCGACAAGCCCAAGCTCTTTGGCAAAGGCCACGGCACCGACCAGCCCGGCGTGCCCTTCCGGCTGTACGACGACGACGACATCCTCTACTACGAGGGGTTCCTGTTCGACCGAGGGCACGCCGACGCCATGGCGAGCTTCGCCCCGCTGGACTGGGCCATGGCCGACTCCGGCTGCACCCGCCTGGACCTGTTCGAGCGCGGCGAGTGGGGGCGGCTGTGAGCAAGACCCCGCGAACCCAAGGAGACACCGATGGAGGCCTTGTGATGAAAGACGCTTTGACTGTGCTGCGCCGCATCCACAAGCGCGCCCAAGACGTGGGGCTGCGCGATGTCGACGCCGACCTGTCCGCCGAGGCCGGCATGGACGGCAGCTACGCCCGCCTGTTGCAGGCGGCCCGGGACCTGGAGACCCTGCGCGTGGTCAACGCCATGGGTCGGCCCTTCAACGTCCGCATTGTGAGACAGGGCGGAGGGTACGGCGCGGACGACTGCCTGACCCACGACAACGCCGACCCGCTCGTGGAGTTCTACGACGCAGCAGCAGACCCCGCCAAGTTCGGGCCTCGGGGGCAGTTCGTCAGCCGCTACTTCCTCTCCACGCTGGAGGGGAGGTCTGTCCCTGCCGGCCTCAACCTGCACGGCGGTGTGAGCGTGTGGCGTGTCAGCGCTGCCAACGTGGCGGCTGCCATCGCCTACGCCCGGAGCCGTCCATGAAGCCCCGCATCCACAACCCCACAGCGTGGGTCATCCGTCGCTTGGACGAGGGCGATGCCAGCGCCAAGACGTTGGCCGCCGAGGTCGGCGTGTCTCCGGACACAGCCCGCCGCTGGGTCAAAGCGCTCGTCAGCGAGGGCATCGTCGAGGCCAAACGGAAGGAGAGGGGCAGCGACGGCAGACCCGCCACGATCTGGGGGCTGGCGTGAGCCGACACCAACAGCGCCACCGCGTCGTGGCCCTGACCCAAGAGCAGGCGTCGACCCTGGCGTCTGCCTTCCGCGCTGCGCACTTCAAAGCCCGCGTCTTCACCGACGCCCCGGCCGAAGTGGTGCGCCACAAGCAGCCGCCCCTGAGCCTCGGCGATGCCATCGGCTACGAGCTTGTGGCGTGGGGCGTGGGCGACCTGGCCCACATCCGCACGGAGACAGACGGCGTGCCTCTCGTGGTGCGCTGCAAGCTGTGGCGCGTCGTCGCCACCCGACCCCGACCGCAGAAGGAGGCGTCGTGAACGTCACAACCGAAACCTTGCTCGGCAGGAGCGCCTGCGCCCCCGGCATCGCCTGGTTCGAGGCCGCGTTCCCTGACGGCTTCGCCGGGGAGTGGACGGCAGACCACCAGAGATGGCTGATCGCCAGCGGCGGGGCCCGGTGGCTGGGCTGGGCCTGGGCCGAGGACCTGGTCCCGGCCTGGTCCATGGCGGGGCAGGACTGGTCCCGCGCCGACCTGCTCGGGGCCGACCTGCGCTGGGCCGACCTGCGCTGGGCCGACCTGTCCCGGGCCGACCTGTCCGGGGCAGACCTGTCCCGGGCCAACCTGACCGGGGCCAGCCTGTCTGGGGCCAACCTGACCGGGGCCAACCTGTCCCGGGCCAACCTGTCCCGGGCCAACCTGTCCCGGGCCAACCTGTCCGGAGCCAACCTGCTCGGAGCCAACCTGCTCGGGGCCAACCTGCGCGGGGCCAACCTGCGCGGGGCCAACCTGCGCGGGGCCCACCTGTCCGGGGCCTGCCTGACCGGGGCCAACCTGCGCTGGGCCAACCTGCGCTGGGCCAACCTGCGCGGGGCCCACCTGTCCGGGGCCTGCCTGACCGGGGCCAACCTGCGCTGGGCCAACCTGCGCTGGGCCAACCTGCGCCAGGCCGACCTGCTCGGGGCCCGGGGGCTGCCCCCGAGCTGACGCCACGCCACGTGCGAGGCCGCCCGCACCCCACCCCACCCCTCCCCTCCCCTCGCCATGGAGCCCTCGTGCCCAAGCAAGTGATCCGCTGGTACTTCGCCCTCCTCCTCGCCGTCGTCGTCGGCCTCGGGGCCACGCTGTGGAGCGTGGTTCGAGCCCCGTCTGTCGACGCGCCGGCCTCGGCTGCGGTGCCATTCCCCGACCCCTGCACCCTGAACGCCGTGGAGTGCCTGTGACCCCCGCCGCCGCCCTGCGCGCCATCATCCGAGCCCGCGACCACCACGCGGAGCACGCCGAGTACCCGCCCGACACCGTCCGCACGGACCAAGGCTTCGACGACTGGGCTGCCGACCTGGCAGCCCAGGCGCTGAAAGGCGCGGGCACCGGTCACCGCCTGAAGCTGGCGGCCCACGCCGCCCTCGACGCCCGCGCCTCGCGCGTGCTGGACTGCGAGGTCCTGAACGTGCACTCCGTGCTGCGCCGCATCGACGGCGATGACGTGCGCTACTACGACGCGGCCCTGGTCTGGCGTCGGCCTCGCCTCCGGGGGGTGGAGCACGGCACGCACCGAGCAGAGGTCGCGCTGCTGCCCGACGGCTCGGTGCTCGGCAAGCCGACCCTGTACGGGGGTCACTACGGCTTGCCGCTGGAGCGCGTGCTGCTGGACTACGCCAACCGCTGCAAGGACGTCGACGTCCTGCGCCCGGCGGACGGATGACCAACCCCATCGCAACCAGCGTCGACGGCTTCTCCGGGCTGGGCGGCACCGCCGTCGGTCTCCGGGCTGCAGGCGTGGACGTCTTGCTCGCAGCCAACCACTGGCGGTGGGCGGTGGACGCCCACCGGCTGAACCACCCCGACACCAGGCACGTGTGCCAGGACCTGCGCCAGGCCGACTTCAGCACGTGGCCGAAGGCCGACCTTGGGGTGTTCACCCCTGCCTGTCAGGGCCACGCTGCCTCCGCCAAGCCTGCGCGCAAGCGCTCAGCGAGCGTGCGGCGAACGCACGACGCTCTGCGGGGCAGCGCCTGGGCCGTGCCGGAGTACGCCGAGGTCCAACGCCCTCGCTTCCTGGTCGTGGAGAACGTCTCGAAGGATGGAGGCTTCCGCAACTGGGCGCTGTACAAGCACTGGTGCGGCGCGCTTCGGACGCTGGGCTACCGGCTCACGGAGAACGTGCTGATGGCGAGCCGCTGGGGCGTGCCACAGCGCCGCGAGCGCCTGATCATCGTCGGGTGCCTGGACCAGGAGATCGAGCTCCGGGATCCCGACGTGCCCGAGCCTGCGTTCGGGCCGTGCATCGAATGGGGCCAAGGGCGTTGGCGCCCCGTCGACGACAAGCTGCCCGCCGGGCCCCGCCGCCGCATCGCCAGGGCTCGAGCCAAGGGTCTCGGAGACCGCTTCCTGATCCAGAACGTGACGGGACACAGCGGCGTCTCTCTCGACGAACCCATCCGCACCATCACCACCGCCGATCAGTGGGCAGTGGTGGACGGGGACAGGTATCGCACGCTCACGTTGCGGGAGAACCTCCGGGCGCAGGGCTTCCCCGAGAGCTACCGCCTGCCCGGAGGGCGACGCAAGGACTGCATCAGGGGAATCGGCAACGCGGTACCTCCGCCCTTAGCTACGGGGATCGTAAGCGCCCTCCGCCGGGCCGTAGCGTAGGCTAAGCCTTACGGCCCTTAGCTAAGGGCCGTAAGGCTTAGAGAAACCCGTAACTTTCTCTCCCGGTCCCTTCGTGCTGTGCTATACGCGCGCGCGGCGCGGGCGCGCGCACGCGACTGGTTTTTCAGGTTGGCGAAAAAATTAAAGAGGCCTGAAATCTAAAGTTGAGTCTGTCAAAAAGGACTTGATCGGGGGCGGGCGCGCACGCGCAGCCGCGTTTCAAGTTCCGTGCCAAGGAGGCCGCATGCCCGAAGAACCCACCCGCTCCGGCAGACCGCTCAAGGTCGTGCCCCCCGGAGACAGACGCCGTCTGTCGGACGGACGCAACGCATGGCGGAAGATGACCCCAGAACAACGCCGCGTCTTCCTCGCCTGGATCGATGCGGCGGCCCTGCCTGTCTCTCCGCCTTAAGGAGGCCTCCTGTGGCCATCGAGATCGTCAAAGCCCCGCGCCCCGACCGCCACGTGATCCAGGGCCTGTCCCGGAGCGAGGGCATCGCCGTCGCTGCCGGCTTCATCGACGCCGGGTTCGACGTGGCCCGCGTCCGTTCCGGGATCCGCCCGGCAACCTACACCGTCACAGCAACGAGGCCCCCATGCCCACCCACATCCTGAGAGACGCCAACGGCAACGAGGCCGGGCGCATCCACTTCAACATCGATCTGAGCGGGGAGGCCCGGGTCAGCACCGAGGTCGAGGGCGTCGGCACCGTCCGCGTCTGGGTCCCCGCCCAGGCCCTCGTCGACTTCCGGGGCTGCGCCCCCGAGCCCGAGCCCGAGCCCGAGCCCGTGTGGCTGTGGGCCACGCTCCAGACGCCGCAGGGCCGGGTCGTCGCCAAGGTCGAGACGCTCGACGGCTTCCCCCGGCAGCGAGACGGCGTCTACCGCATCCGCCACGGTCTCGACTCCTCCGTCCTGGCGGGGCAAAGCCCGGCCCTTTTGTTCCCGGCCGCCGTCACGGCGGCCGACCTCGTCGAGATCGTCCCGGCCTGGCGCGCCAAGGCGCTGGACGAAGTCCTCGCGGGTCTCGGATGAAAGCAGTCACCGTCGGCCGCGCCGGCACAGAGACCGCCACCGTCGTGAAGCGCGGCGTCAAGCTCCACTTCCCCGTGTGGGCAGCCAAGCTCTACGAGCTGCGTCAGCGCAGGAGCGACGGCAAGAAGTCCTGGCGCTACGTCGCCCGGGTCGACGAGCTCGACACCGTCACGGGCCCCGAGGCCCCCGCGGTCCTGGTCCAAGCGGCCCAGGACTACGCCCGGCGCAACGGCATGGAGTACCTGCCGGACATCGTGCAGGGCGCCACCACCACAGACCGCGCCGGCATCCGCTGGCGCAAGGAGAACCGATGAAGCACACCCCGGAGGAGCCGTGATCGTCTGCGTCCGAATCGAAGGCCAGGTCCTGGAAGGCAGGGACGACATCGCCTTCGTCGACACCGTCTCCGACACCTTCGTCGAGATCAACGGCTCGCAGTTCTGGGACGACCCTGACGACCTGCGCGCCGACCTCCGTCTCGACGCGTCGACCGCGGACGACATCGGACGCTTCACATCCCTGGTGCCCGAGACCTGGCCCCGCAAGTGCAGCTACTGCGGGAGGTCCGGCGACGTCCACGACTACGAAGGCCCCGGCTACTTCCACCCCAGCTGCGTCGTTCTCGCGATCGACGAGCTCAACCAACGCTGAACCCCAAGAGGACCAATGCCGTTTCAAGACTTCGCTGCTCGGATGCACGAGCACTTCACCCAGATGACCGCAGCCGGCGAGCTGTTCCACGCCAACGTCTCGCGCGACCAGCTGTGGGACACCTACCTGGGCGCGTTCCCGCCCGGCACCAACCCCGTCTTCCGACAGCGCACGGAGCACGACTGCTCCTGCTGCAGGCAGTTCGTCAAGGGCGTCGGGGGCATGGTCTCCATCGCCCCCGACGGCAGCCTGCGCACCATCTGGGACGTCGACATGCCCGGCCACTACGGCGTGGTCGCTGCCCGCATGGCTGCGCTCGTCCGGGGTGCCGGCATCGACCGCGTCTACCGCAGCAAGGAGCCCGGCTACGGTACGGAGTCCAACGTCGAGACGGTCGAGGGCGGCCACGACATCACGTGGCACCACTTCCACTGCAAGCTGCCGTCGCGCGTGGTCGTGCCGAACGTCGGCACCGTCGTCGGCACCCACGCCGCCGCCTTCCAGGTCCTGCGCCGTGGGCTCCAGGATCTGACCGTCGAGGCCCTCGACACCGTCGAAGACCTGATCGCCAGCAACTCCCTGTACCGGGGCGAGGAGCACCTCGCTGTCGTGCAGCGCTTCGCCTCCGTCAAGCGCGCCTACGACGCGGCCGCGCACAAGGACACCTTCGTCTGGGGCCACGTCTCCACGAGCGCCGCTCGGTTCCGCAACACCGCCATCGGCACCCTGGTCCAGGACCTGTCCGGAGGCATGGGCATCGAGCAGGCCGTTCGCCGCTTCGAGGTCAAGGTCGCTCCGCAGAACTACCAGCGCACCAGCTCCCCCATCACCAAGGGCATGGTCGACAACGCGCTCAAGACGCTGCGTGGGCTGGGCCTCGAGGGTGCGGTGCACCGCCGGCTCGCCACCATCGGCGACGTGAGCCCGGCCGACGTGCTGTTCGTCGACCGCAGCGTGCAGCCCTTGATGAAGGACGGCCTGGCCGACCTGCTGATGGAGGAGGTCAAGCCCCAGACGCGCTCGATGAAGGGCGCGGTCGACATCACGGCCGACGCCTTCTTCGCCGACGTCTTGCCCGGTGCCGAGGGCGTCGAGATGCAGCTGGCCCGGGAGCACCTGGGCAACTTCGTGACGCTGACCGCGCCGAAGGAGCCCAGCACTGGACGCCTGTTCAAGTGGGACAACGACTTCGCCTGGGTGTACGACGGCAACGTCACCGACTCCATCAAGGACCGGGTCAAGGCCGCCGGCGGTCGGGTCGTGGCGCTGATGCGTGTGTCGCTGTCTTGGTACAACGGCGACGACCTGGACATCCACGCCCGAGACCCCAAGCACGGACACATCCACTACGCGCGCCGGTGCGGCGTGCTCGACGTCGACATGAACGCCGCCCCGAGCGGCACCCTGTTCTCCCGCAACGCCGTGGAGAACCTCGCCTGGCAGTCGCTGGTCGACGGGCAGTACGAGGTCTGGGTGCACCAGTACGCAAAGCGAGAGTCCGTCGACGTCGGCTTCGAGATCGAGTACGCCTACGGCCACGACGTGCGCCAGGCCACCTACCCCAAGGCGGTGCAGCAGGGCGCCAACATCCCGGTGTGCACCATCACGGTGCAGGGCGGCAAGGTCGCTGCCCTGACCTGGGCCCCCGGCATGGTCGGGGGCGAGGCATCGACGGAGAAGTGGGGCGTGCCTACCGGACAGATGGTGCCGGTCGACAGCATCATGCTCTCGCCCAACCACTGGGGCCCCGAGGATCGGCGCACCGGCAACCGGCACCACATCTTCGTGCTGCGCGGCTGCAAGACCCCCGACCGCGTGCGCGGCTTCTTCAACGAGTACCTGCGCTCGGACCTCCACGGGCAGCGCAAGGTGTTCGAGGTCCTGGCAGGCAAGCTCAAGTGCGAGACCTCGGGAGACCAGCTCTCCGGGGTCGGCTTCTCCTCCACTCGACGCGCAAGCGTCATCATCGCTGTCCGGAAGGACGGCACCACCCGGACGTACAACGTCCAGTTCTGAGAGACACCATGGCAGACGACATCTTCATGCAGGCGACGCGCTGTCGCCTGCGCTTCCCCAGCCCCATCGGCTACCTGCGCACCGAGGACCTGTGGTCCATCGCCCTGACCTCGGAGGCGAGCACCAACGGCGCCTCCGTCGAGGGCGTGGGCGCGGCCTTGCTCGCCCGCCAGCAGCAGCGGCAGGACCAGAGCGTGCTGCGCAGCAGCAGCTCGCGCAGCGAGGACCAGGTCGAGCTCGACCTGCAGGTCGCGATCATCCGCAAGGTGGCCGAGATCCGAGAGGACGAGGCCGAGGCCAAGACGCTGGCCGCGTCGAAGGCGTCCGAGCGCCGCCGCCTGGAGCGCCTCCTGGCGCAGAAGGAGGAGCAGGAGCTCACCGCGGAGCAGATCCAGGCTCGCCTCGACAGCCTGTAGCGGCCGGAGGCCGGGGAGACCCGGCCTCCCCGAAGAAACATCCACCACAGGACCCCACCCCATGCTCTTCCTGATCTCCCTGCTCTTCGCCTGCGCCTCCGAACCGTACGCCCTTGGCTACGAAGACGGCTGTGCGTGGGGCCAAGCCGACGCCACGTCCTGCGCTGCCTTCGACGACAGCTTCGACGTCCGCGGCTCCGACTACGCCCGAGGCGTCTCCGCCGGCTACGCCGAGTGCTACGACGCCTGGGTCGAGGCCGGGGGCTGCTGATGCCCGAGCCCAAAGACCCAGGGCGCGTCGTCCTGGTGGTCGACGGGCACCCCGCCTTTCGTTTCGAGCGCCTCTTGGAGCAGACCGCAGCACGCTGCGCTGCCGAGGCGGAGCAGCATCTGCCCTCGCTGGAAGCGCCCCGGCCCAACAGAAAGCAGCGGCGCGCCGCTCTTCGGCGGAAGCGCCTCACATGATCGTCTTCTGGCTCTGCGTCGCGTAGCGGCGTACGTTGCATACCCCCAAGGAGGGGCCGTGGAAGCACTATGCTTCAAGAACAAGTACGTGGCCAGCCTGGACCCGGACAAGCCCACGGCGTCCCGCGCTGGGGACGTCCTCCCCCTCGCCGAGGCATGGGCCCCGCACTCCACAGACGCCCATGCCGTGGGCTACCTCCCGCCCGTCGGCGAGGTCCAGGGCTACCGCCTGTCCAAGGACCAGGCCGAGCTCGCCGATCAGCGCGGCATCAAGCAGCACTGGCTGTGCTTCGACATCGACCGCCCGGGACACGAAGCCTGGCCCGACCAGGCCCAGGCCCAGGACGCCCTGTACGAGGCCATCGAGCAGCTGCCCGAGCAGCTCCAGGACTACGCCGGCGGCTACACCACGCGCGCCGGACTCCGCATCGTCTTCCATCTCGGCCTCCCGGTCGCCGTGCGCTACGTCAACCACCTGCTGCGGGTGCTGGGCGAGCGTCTGCACGACGCCGGGTTGCTCGTCGACCCCGCCTGCTACCAGTGGACCCGCCTGTTCCGTCTGCCCCGCGTTCGGCGCGAGCGTCACGGCCGGCTCGAGTCCTTCACGGAGAACCCCACGACCGTCCCCAGCAGCATCCACGCGCTGCTCGGGCTGGAGCCAACCGTCGAAAGCACGGCCGCGGTGACCGCCGAAGACATGCCGTCAGCTGCCCAGGAAACGCCTGGCTGGCTCCTGAAGCGCGTCACGGGTGTGTGCCCGGAGTTCCGGGACGGGAGCCCTGTGGACGTCCTGGACGACATGGACGGAGGCTCGTCCATGTTCCGCGCCATCCGCACCGTGCTCGCCCGCGCCTGCCGAGCAGGCGCCGTCACCGAGCCTTCCGTTCTGATCTCCCTGGCGTGGGCCTCCATCGTGGCCAGCGGCCGCGAGCCCGAGGAGTTCTGGAAGTTCGCCTGCTGGGTCTGCGCGCAGCAGGCGGAGACCGAGGCCCAGGCCCAGGCGACGCCCGACTACGGAGACACCCCGCCGTCCGACGTCGTGGTCGCCCCGGAGTCCTGGTGGAACGCCGTCACCGCTCGCGCCGCCAAGGCGAAGGCTCGGTACATCCCGGACGTGGTCCGGCGCATGCGCGAGGGCATGGACGTGACGCCGTCGCGCGGGATCAAGGACGTCCCGCAGGCCTTCGGCGTGCTCCTCGACCTGGTCGCCGGCACGCCCCTGGCGGAGGACCCAGCGGTCTTGGTCGCCGCCATCCGCGACTCGTGGAAGCACACCCCCAAGAAGGCCTCGACCGTCGAGGACCTGTGGCGCATGGCCAAGGCCGCGTCCGAGGCGTGGCACGAGCTCAAGGCGGAGCGACTGCGCCAAGAGAAGGACGCGCTGCAGTCGCAGGACATCCTCGAGCGCTGGCCGCTGTGCCTCGCCACGGGCAACCAGTACTTCGTGCTCGTCGCCCGGGACGAGCCCGGCACGTGGACCTACGTCCCGGTCAAAGAGGGGCAGCTGGTGCCCCTGATGCGGAAGCTCCAGACCCGCCTGCCTATCGACGTGCGCCTGATCACCACCAAGGACCGAGGCGGCATGGTCTCCGCCATCGAGGCGCTCGACCGCTTCGGCCGCTTCGTCGACGACGTCCAGTACGTCAGCGCCGCCAAGGGCGCCCGATTCGTCGAGGGCGGCCGCGTCGCCCTGCTGCCCTGCCACCGCCGCAGCGACGTCGAGCCGCGCCACGACGCCCAGGTCGAGGAGTGGCTCCGTCTGCTGTCCGGCGATGCGCACGAGAGGTTGCTCCGCTGGATCGCTGCAGCACCCCGCACCGCCGACGGCCCGCTCGCCGCCCTCTACCTGCAGGGGCCCGCCGGCAGCGGCAAGACCCTGCTGTGCAAAGGGCTGTCCAGCCTCTACAGCGCGGGCCACGTCGACTACAACCGCATCACGGGCAGCGAGTTCAACGGGGAGATCGTCGATAGCCCCATCCTATTCGCCGACGAGGGCATCAGCCCGCCCCTCGGCAAGGGGGCGGGCAGCCCCAGCATCGTGTTCCGCTCCTACGTGAGCAACGGGGACCACGTCGTCCGGCAGCTGTACACCGCCCCCGTCCCCCTGCGTGGCTACCTGCGCGTCCTGGTCACGGCGAACGACGCCGAGGGCATCCCCTTCAGCGAGACGCTGGGGAAGGACGGCATCGGGGCGATCGTCGAGCGCGTGTTCCACGTCATGTGCCAGCCCGAGGCTCGGGCGTTCCTACAGAACGACGTGGGCGCCGCGACGATCCGCGAGTCCTGGCTCCAGGGTCGGGTTCTTGCGGCCCACCTCGCGTGGCTGGCGCAGCGCCCGGTGGAGCCCGAGGGGCGCTACCTGGTGTGCGGGCAGGAGACTGTGTGGCACAGACGGTTCGTGTCCAACCAGGGGCTGAAGCCGGAGTTGTTCAGTGTTCTCGGGGACATCGCCGAGCGAGCCGTGGCGAGCCGCTTCGACGGTGCCTTCATCGACGGCGACACGCTGTACGTCCACAAGAAGCTGGTGGAACGCACGTGGCCGGACGTGGTCGGCGGGTCCATGCCTCGGTTGCGTGTGATTACGCGTACACTGGCGGCAGTTTCGCAGGGTCCGCAAAGCCGCCCCAGGCGCGACGAAAACGACGAGCGGTGGTACTACGCCATCGCGTGGAAAGACCTGGAAGAAGCCGACGTTCTGTCGGCGAAGGCAAGGAGCCGCAAGTGAGCACGATCACCATCCGAGACCCCGGCGTGCGCGCATTGCACAGACCTTGGATCCCTCGCAGCTCGGCGTGTTTTCGCGCGCGGCGCCCTTGGTGCAGCACCCCCATCCGATACACAGGCTGGGATCGCTGCTGGCTCGGCGTCGACCCCGCATCCTCGGGGTACGTCGTGCTCTCGAAGGTCCGGGCCGGGTCGAAGTCGGTGCACGTCACGAACGTCGTGCACGACGAAGTGACCGTCTGCGTCCCCGAGACAGCGACCGAGCTCGCGCTCTTGGACGTCCCGCGCTACAGCTTCCGCACGATCCCCCCGGAGGTCTACGACGCCATAGCCCGCTGGCAGCGGAACGTGCGCCTCTACGCCAAGACCGCAACCTTCGGGGTGCCGTACTACGCCCCGCCCCGGCGCTACCCGATCGACATCAGCCACGCGACAGTCGACGGCTCGTTCCCCGTCTGGGCCCGCATCTTCTGCGTCGGTCTCGCCATTCTACGTCTGGCCCTGCGCCACGACATGCTCGACGTAGCCGAGGCCCGGTTGCCGGACCTGATGAGCCGCGCTGTGTTCTGGATGGGGAGGCTTCGTGCTTGATGCTCTCGGTCGCCCGATCCGCATGTCGGTGTCGCGGTACATCTCCACGTTCTCCGACGAGATCGAACGCTGCCCCCGCAAGACGTTCTACGGCAGCATCCTCCACGTGCCGCAGGACTCCTCCGTCTCGGCCTCCGACGGCAAGGCCTTCCACGCCGCGGTCGAGAGCTACGAGCTCGGCGGGGCCGACGCCCTCGCCGAGCACGCCAAGCGCTTCCGCGACCTGGCCGTGGCCGCCATCCCCGGCACCGGCTTGGACGTCCCGCTGGACCCCGCCCTGTGGTCCGTGGAGCATGAGCTCGACGCCGTCATTCCGGTGCCTGGCTACGAGCCGATGGACTTCAAGGGCTTCATCGACCTGGCCCGGCTCGACAAGCCCTGGATCCTGGACTGGAAGACCACGTCCAGCCGGGACTTCCGCTGGGCCAAGACCCCCGCGCAGCTCTACGAGAACCCCCAGCTGCTGACCTACGCCTACCTGATGTACCGGGACGACGCCCCGGCCAAGGTCCGCATCGAGCACCTCAACGTCTACGTCGGGGGCCGCCCCAAGCAGGCGGAGCCTGTCTCCGTGCTGGCGCCTTGGGCCTCGTGCGAAGACATGTGGCACGAGAAGATCGTCCCTGCAGCCCTCAGCTACCGCAAGCTCTACGCCGACGCGGTGGCTGTGCCCGACAAGCCCACGCTCGCGGACGCCGAGCGGGTCCCCTACGGGGACGAGAAGGCCTGCCTGGCGTACAAGGGCTGCCCCTTTGCCTCCATCTGTTCGGCGCACGCTGATGTGCGCCGAGAGCCCACCCCGTTCTACGGAGCCATGACCACGATGAGTACCACCAAGAAGAAGCTGAGCCCGAGCAAGGTCGCCACCTTGAAGCGCATCGGACGCTGGACCCCGAAGGGCCTCGAGCGGTTCGCCTGGGAGGGCTCCGAGTGGGACGCGGAGATCCGCGCCCTGTCCGGAGACGAGGCCTCGGGCGAGCCCCCCGAGGAGGACGCGCACAGCAACACCGGCGACGCCGAGGTCATCGCCCAGGCCGCCCGCACCATCGGAGACATGCGCCCGGTGCCGGAGAAGCTGATGGACAGCGTGGCCGCCGACCACCGCATCTACGCGTACGAGCTCATGCAGCACATGGGCCTCAAGAAGGACGGCGACGTCTACGTGGCGAAGGCTGCCGCTGCCGAGGTCAGCACGGCCGAGGCCCCGCCGGCCCTGACCGACGAGGAGAAGGACGCCGCGGCCGTGGCACTGGTCAAGCCGGGCCTCAAGGTCGCTGACTGGAAGAAGCAGCTGCGGGAGGAGGGTCTCCGCAAGCGGGTGAAGGCGGTGTTCCTGCAGAGTTGCGCCGAGGCCGCCGGGCTGGTCGTGGTCGACGGGGTGTTCGTCGAGCCGGAGCCGGAGCCCGAGCCGGTCTCCGGCACGGACGAGACCCCGACCCCGACCCCGACCCCGACCCCGACCCCGACCCCGACCCCGACCCCGACGGAGCCGACCGAGGGGGACGGAGCCCTGGCCCAGACCGTGCTTCACCAGCTGCTCTACGGCAACAAGGACCGGGACCTCTCCGGCATCAGCATCCTGGTCACCGTCGACAGCGGCGGCTTCACCGACCGCATCATGGACGACACCATCCCCGGCATCCTGCGCTGCATCAAGGCGACCACCGGCATCACGCCGGACCTGCAGGACTGCACGGTCGCTGACGCCGACGACGACGTCCGGGACTGAACAACCTTTCAGCAGGCGCGAGGCCCCTCGGGGCGCTTCCAGGTCTACCTGGGGAGCCTCGCGTCCTGCTTTGGAGGCACAATGTCTGAACGGATCCAAAGCGAAGGCCGCGTCGGCATGTCCCCGAGCAACACGTTTCCAGCCACCGATGCGCCGGGGCTCCTGCGTGAGGGGTGCGCGTGCCTCGGGCCGGAAGGGCGCCAGTTCGTTTTGTTGGGCTCCCACGGGGAGGGGTGGACTGTCGCCGACCAGTTTGGCAGCGCCTGGTGGTTCACCAATGCCCGGGTCACCATCGACTGCGACCGCCCCGCTGCCCGCGACGTGACCGTGCGGTGGTTCGCTGAGCAGGGCCTCGACTACGGGTGGGCTCGGGACATCCCTGGTGCTCTGGTGGAGGGTGTGCGTCGGCTCAAGGCGGGGGAAGAGCCCTTGCTTGGGGTACTGGAGGGGCCGCTTGGGTGGAAGACAGATCCCCACGGCATCCACCGTCTTTCCTTTTTCGATCAAGGCAAGGCGGTCTGGATGGGCCTTGCTTTAGGGCGGCGAGACGAGCGCCAGAGCCAGTTGGGGTGGAGGGTCTACCTCTTTGTCCACCAAGAGGGCCCCGAGACCGGCGAAGAGGGCAAGCGCCTCGCTGAAGCCGCTGTGCGCCGCCGCTACTGGGTGACCGAGCCCGCGCGCTGCCTCAAGCCCATCCACCACACGCACCACGGAGAGGTTCTGGCCAGCACCCTGTGCGTGCGCGAAGAGGAGCACGAGGGCGACTGCCTCGATGCGTTGGCGGCGCCATGAGCACCATCAGCGACAGCATTCGCACCGTCCGCGTCGGCCGGCGCGTGTTCCACAACGTCACGCTGACCTCCGAGCCGCCGCTGTTCCTGCGCATCGAGGGCACCGAGACCTACACGGAGACGTGCGCTCGAAGCCACCTCAACCCCTACGACATCAGCGACTACACCCCCGACACCGTGCCCGAGGGCTGGCCTCGCGAGGCCCTCCCACGTTGGAATTGGCGGCGTCTGTTCGGCGCCGAGACCCGACCCGAGGCGCGCCGTAGCGTCACCCGCGAGGTCTCGCTGATCGTCAACTACCACACGTGCAACGTCCGCTTCAGCGACGGCTCGGCGTGGGCCCCACCCAAAGCCCTGGACCTGCGTTCATGAACACCGCCCAAGACCAAGCCGCTGAGTACGCTCGCATCGAAGCCTCGGGGGGCCACGTGCTCCCCGTCGGGGCCGTGAGCCGTCTGGTAGGCGCCTTCGAAAGCATCCGCCCCGCGTGGGAGTGTCGTGGGTGCAACACACGGAGCGTAGGCTCCCGCACACCCGACACTGTAGAGAGATGGGACCCCCCTCCGGGGTGGTTCCGGGTGTGGCGGGGTTTCGCCGGCTGGTGCTGGTCCTGCCCTGACTGCAATCTGCCAGGACGCGAGGTCTTGTGAACCAGCACATGAACTTCGTCCTTCAGGGGGCGGAGGGCGATGGCTCCCATGCCATCGACGCCCAGGACAAGGACGGCAGTCTCCGCGAAAAGTGGAACAACGTCTTCTGCAAGTCGGGGCTCTACGGGCTGCGGCCGTCCCAGGCTGCAGCGCTCGAGGCGGCGAGCCTGATCTCCGAGTTTGACGGCACGGGCCTCTTCACCTCCATGGCCGTGGGCGACGGCAAGACGCTCCTGCTCCTGCTGATCACCCAGCTCTACCCCGACGTGGAGCGCGCGCTGCTGCTGCTCGACCCCAAGCTGGTCGCCGAGTTCGAGGAAGAGAACGCGAAGTGGCGCCCGCACTTCCACCTTCTGACACCGCAGCTGATGACCTACAGCCGCTTCTCCCACAAGGAGAGCACGGCCGCGCTGCGCGACTACGCCCCCGACCTGATCATGGCCGACGAGTGCCAGGCGTTGAAGAACGCCAAGAGCGCCCGCGGACTGCGCTTCTTCCGCTACATGAAGGAGAACCCCAACACGCGCTTCATCGCCACGACCGGCACGATCGAGGACAAGTGCATCAGCGAGTACACGCACCTGCTGCGCTTGAGCCTGGGCCCGCTGAACTGGCTGCCCCGCCACAAGGCGGAGATGAACCGCTGGGTCTCCGTCCTGTCCAACGACGGTGAGCCTGCGAAGGAAGACGTCGCGATCTGGCGGCCCTTGGCCAAGCACTACGGCATGTCCTGGCCCCGCACGGAGGACCAACAGCGAGACGTCGCCCGACGCGCGTATCGCGAGCGCCTGAGCGCCTGCCCCGGCGTCCTGATGACGGAGGAGAGCAGCTGCACGGAGCCCCTGCGCATCCACCTGGTCAGGGACCCGGTGCCCCAGCCGCTGCACGACACCATCGTCAAGATGATGAAGGACTACGAGCTCCCCAACGGCGACGCGATCGTCGACGCCGCCGAGATGACCCGCCACCGGCGCACCCTGGCGGTCGGGTTCTACAACCGCTGGGACTGGGACGCCGTCGACGCCGATGACGAGTGGCTCGTGGCCCGCAACGAGTGGTCCAAGGCCGTGCGAGGCTACCTGAGCTCCCACGCCCGGGAGGGGTGCGACAGCCCCGCCCTGGTCGAGGCATGGGTCGAGCGCGTGCAGCCCCGCAACGGCCTGACCGACGCGCTCAAGGCGTGGAACGCCGTGCGCCACCTCAAGAAGCCTCCGACGATCCCCGTCTGGGTCAACTATTCGGTGCTCCAGAACCCCGTCCGATGGCTCCACGGGGAGGGCAAACGGACCCGCATCCTTTGGTACTACTCGCCGGCTGTCGGCGACGCCTTGGAGATGCTGGGCTGCACCGTCGTGCGCAAGCTGCCCAAGCCGTCGGCCCGGCGCCAGCCGCGCGTGTGCCTGCCGTTCACAGCCTTCCATCGAGGGCAGAACCTCCAGGACTACGACGAGCACAGGCTGATCGAGCCCACACCCAACGGAGCCCGCCTGGAGCAGTGGGGCGGCCGAGGCCACCGCGGGGGCAGGGACGGGGACATCGACCTGCTCCTCGACGCCCGCACCCAGAAGCAGCTGGAGACTGTCGAGACGGCGGTCGAGCGCAGCTGGGGCGCCGCCAACAGGAACCGACAGAAGCGCAAGATGTTCCTGGGGTGCACCACCTGGACCAACCCGACGCCCTTCATCCGCGACATCATCCGACGCAGCCCTGCGTCCATCCTGGAGCCCTGATGCCCTTTCTCTCCGCCGAGAGCCTGCCCGAGGCCTTGACCTGGGTCCGCCTGACCGAACACAACGAGCTCGCCGAGGAGTCCTGGCATCGCTGGATGCTCCTGACGGACGACGAGATCAACCGGCTCGCCGACCACTTCACGGACAACGAGCCCTGGCTCGACCCCTTCGACATGGAGCGCTTCGACAGCATGACCCGCGCCGACGTCGAGGACCTGGTCGTTTCGGCCAAGGCGGACTTCAACTCCGACCGGCCGCGCCACACCGTCGACCGCGTCGAGCACGCCATCGTCGAGAACGCGGACGTCTCGGGGCTGTGCCAGGAGCACAAGGGTGCGCTGGAAGCAGCGCTCTACCGCGACGGCATCATGGACTTCGCCCGCGAAGCATCGGAGGCAGCGTGAAGCAAGACGAGATCGACCTGGCCAAGGCCTTGCTCTCGCACCCCGGCTACCCGTCGGTGCACCGACAGCCGGGGGAGCGGCCGTTCGTTTGCCCCTCCATGGCCCGGGGCGACATGCACGAGAAGCGCTGCGAGAGCATCTCCGAGAAGTGGGAGGACCGAGGCTGGCTCGACGGCGTCGGCAACCGCGGCGAGCTCTCCGGCCTGACTGACAAGGGGCGGGCCGAGATGCCTGCCGCCATCATCGAGGCCGAGCGGATCTTGGCGCGGGGGCAGCTGCGCGACGCCGTTGACGCCCTGACGAAGACTCCCGCCGGCAAGGCGCTGCTCTACAACCTGCCGGCGGTGCTGCAGGCGCTCCACGAAGACGTGGCCCAGGCCCACGCCGACGGCCTCAACGCCACGTGCCTGCGTGCGGACTTCGACGCTACGAACACCTTGGTCCGGGACACCGTCGTCCCCGCCATCGACGCCCTGGTCGCTGCGGAGGACGCATGATCGTCGCCGTCACCGCCGTCGGCGGGGCCTCCGTCAACGTCCGCCTGGCCCTGTTCCCCGGCACCTACGAAGTCGTCGCCGTCAACGACAAGGCCGCGGTCCTGACCTCCGCGGGCGCGGGCGCGCCGAGCTACGCCGCGGCCGCAGGAGTCGCAGTCCCCCTCGCCGCCATCGAGAAGGCCCTGCGCGCCGCGCTCCGCAACGACTGGATGACCCCCGCGGGGGTCCTCGCCGGCGCCCTGGACTTCCTGGGCATCGAGCGCTTCGACCTGGACTTGGCTGGGCCTGCCGAGCCGGGGCCCGGCTACTGCGTCCCGTGCGACCACATCATCGACGAGGACATCGACGCCCTGTCGTTCGACTGGCCCGCGGGCAAGCACTGGCAGAACTTCCCCTTCGGAGGGGAGCGAGGCCACAAGGACCGCTGGGCCGACTACGCCATCGCCCAGGTGGAGAAGAACCCCGCCCTGGTCGTGGCGTTCTACGGCCCGTACTACGGCGATGCCTGGTGCGGCCGCCTGGACGCTGCGTCCCGCGGCCTGAGCTGGGGGAACTTCCCCCGAGTCCATCACCTGCCCCCGCTGGGGCTGAAGGCCTCGAGCCCCCAGCAGCACGCCCACAAGACGTGGATCCTGGCCGGCGCCGCCGCCCGGGAGCGCCTACCGAAGACCGTCCCCGGAGCCTGGGACTGGCGCGAGCAGGCATGGATCACCCCACCAACGGAGTCCCCGTGACTGAGACCCTCGACAAGCTGTACCTGGAGATCGCCCCCATCACCCAAGCCCGCTCGCAGCGGGATCTCGAGCTCTTCCACGCCATGGACGCGGCGCTGCACACGTGGGAGGAGGGCGGCGACATGCACACCGCCATGGACAACCTGCGAGACGTCCTCCACCGCCACGCCATCCCCGTCGCCGGGAACCTGCTGACGTCGCCGGAGCCGCCCGCCCCCGCGTCGGCCCAGCTGCCGTTGGGCCTGCCCCCCGCGGAGGGGTCGGGCCCAGGCCTGGACTTCGAGCGGGGCCCCCGCCAGGGCCACGCGAAGGACCTCTACGGAGACTCCTTCGCCCTCGTCGAGGGCTCCGAGAACACCGAAGACGGCGGCCCCACGCTGTGGCTGGGTGCACACCGCCCCGGAGACCCTCGCGTGGCGAAGTCCTTGTTCTCTCGTAGGCAGGTCGGCGACCTCGTCCGAGAGCTCCAGGGGTGGCTGCAGACCGGCCGGCTCCCGGAGGGCGCATGACTGCCGGCGAACGCCTGTACCAGGTCTACGCCAGGGACCTCCCCGAGCTCCCCTTGTGGCTCTCCGTCCCGTTCGTGGAGCGCCAGCGCTGGGAGCGTGTGGCCGTCGAGGCCGGCATGCTCGCCGAGCGTGAGCGCGTCGAGGCGTTCGACGCAGGCGTGCGCGAGGGCTTCGATGACGCCGCCTCCGCCCTCGACGACTTCGTCGAGTACAACCCCGAGGGGTCCATCGTGGCCGACGCCCTGCGCGCGGCGCGACCGGCCCCTCTCGCGATCTGATCGTCTCCTTGCACGGCCCGGCCTCTCCGGGGTACGTGTTTCACGCCGCAAGGCATTCCAACGACCCAAAGAACCAAGACATAGGAGGAGCCCATGGGACTCCGTGACACCCTGAAGAACAACCAAGGCAAGGCCGGAGCCGACGAGCAGGACTACCTGGAGCACCTGCGCCTGGGCAAGTACCGCTTGGAGCTGCAGACCGTCGTCGACGGCGAGTACGGCGACCACAAGGGCGCCAAGGCTGGCATGGCCTACAACATCACCGAGTGGAAGGTCATCGAAGTCCTCCGCAAGGACTCCGGCGACGAGCACTGGCAGACGGGCGAGCCCTGGGAGAGCAACGAGGCCGGCACGCTGGCCAAGGTGTTCATCGAGCTGCAGACCAACGCCAAGGGCTACACCACCCGCGGCAAGAACGACCTCAAGCGCCTGAAGCGCGTCGGCGCCGCCGTCATGTCCAGCGACCTGGGCGAGCCCATCGCCCCGCAGGACCTGGACGACGACCAGATCGCCGACTGGGCCGAGAGCGGTGACGAGTACGGCGGCACGCAGGTCATCTTGGACCTCACGCAGGGCAAGAACTACACCGAGATCCGCGCCTTCGCGGTCTCCTCGGACTGATCTTCATCGGAGCCCGGCCTTGCGCCGGGCTCCACAGCCCGGAGGCACTGTGCCCCTTCTGCCCATGCCCCTCATCGTGGGCAAGGACTACGAGACGTTCCTGATCCGCCCGGACTTGCAAAGGCCTCCCCCGGTCTGCGTGAGCTACGCCGGCTCCGACAAGGAGCTGCACATCCTGAAGCGCCTGGAGTCCGTCGCCGGCGCCCTCCCCCTCGGCTTTCGAACCGAGCGCTTCGACCGCCTGCCGGTGCCGGGAGGCACCCGGCGCATGAGCCACGGCACGTCCTGGAAGATCGTCGCCGACCCGCGCACCGCCCACATCTGGATCGACGACCCCGAGTTCCGCGCCAGCGCGGTGTGGGTCGCGCACAACCTGCCGTACGAGGTCGGCGTCCTCCTCGAAGACGCGGGACGCTGGGACCTGCTGGCCGAGCTGATGGAGCCCGGCAACCTGCGGTGCACCGGCATCCGCGAGATGCTGATCGCCATCGCCAACGACTTCCACTACTACGACCCGCGCCTCAAGAGGAAGGGCCACGGCAGCTACAGCCTGGCAGACATCGTCAAGCTGCGCTTCGGCGTCGACCTGTCCGCCGACAAGAAGAACCCGGACAGCTGGCGCCTGCGCTACTCCGAGTTGCACAACGTCCCGATCCAGGACTACCCGGACGAGGCCTACCACTACAGCGCGGACGACAGCGTCTGGGCGCGCGAGGCCGCCATCGACCAGGCCCGCGACACCTACCGCCTGCAGACCAACGCCGGGTCGATGCTGGCGGACCCCGACAAGGATCCCTTCACCTTCGCCAACGAGTACCTGCAGCTGCTGGCAGACCAGGGCCTGGCGCGCTGCCAAATCGACGCCCCGACCGTCGACCCGGAGCAGGTCGACCGCTACGAGGACAGCATCCGCGACGACGCCATGCGCTGCATCGAGGCGTCCCGTCGGGGCGGCTGGAGCAAGCACGGCAACTGCCGAACCTGCGAGGGGTCTGGGGCCATCTGGGAGGAGGGCACGCCCATCGCCGACATGCGTGCCTGCGAGCTGTGCCACGGCACCGGCGAGAACGCCGCCGATCGCCCGCGGCCGAAGTCCTGGTCGCAGACCATCAAGAAGCGCAAGGTCGCGCGCATCACCGAGGCGTACGAGGGCGCCCCTCCGACCACGGACAGGGGCAACGTCCGCGAGACCGTCGAGATTTGCGAGGCCAGCGGCGACCCCGTGCTCGTGGAGTGGGCGGCCGGCGCCAAGGCGAAGAAGCAGCTCGAGCGGCAGATCCCCCTGCTCCGCGAGGGCATCGCCAACGGGGGGCGCGTGGTCTCTCGCTTCCCTGTGCTCGGGGCGCGGACCGGGCGCCCTACGTCGAAGGGCCCGAACATGTACAACCCCGACCGCAAGGGCCTCTTCAGGAGCTGCTTCGTGGCGCGGCCGGGCAACGTCATCGGCTCCGTCGACTGGACCACCCTGGAGCTCTACCCCTGGGCCCAGGTCTGCATGGACTGGTTCGGGTACTCCACGACCGCGGACCGCCTGAACGCCGGCATCGACCTGCACAGCCGCATGGGCGTCAGCGTCCTCGACCGCTTCTGGGGTCGCTCCGTCACGTACGACCAGTTCATGGAGCTGCGCGCGGCAGGAGACAAGGACGTCAAGAACGCCCGGCAGATGGCCAAGGTCCCGAACTTCGGCTGCCCCGGAGGAATGAGCAACCCGGTCACGCTGAAGGAGTACGCCTGGCAGAACTATCGCCTGGAGCTCACCGTCATGCAGTGCTCCGGTCTGATCGAGCTGTGGCAGTCCGAGCTCGCCGAGGCGAAGCCCTGGCTCAAGCGCATCGGCCAGATGCAGCGCGCGGAGGGCGGCAACGGCTTCACCGTCCGCCTGCCGTCCGGCCGGATCCGCGGCGGCTGCCGCTTCACCAGCGGCGCCAACACCCTGTTCCAGGGCCCGGCCAGTGACTTCGCCAAGACCACGCTGTGGGAGCTGGTGAAGGCCATGCTGTGCGACCCGACGTCGCCCCTGTTCGGGGTCAAGGTGTGGCTCTTCGTCTACGACGAGTTCCTGTTCGAGGGCCCAGCCGAGACGGTGGACCAGTGGATCCCGGCGGCCCAGGAGTTGATGCTCAAGTGGGCGAAGTTCTACTTCCCGGACGTGCACAGCTCGCTGACCACCGAGGCCGGCGTCAGCGTGCGCTGGGACAAAGAGGCCGAGCGTCTGCTCGACGCCAACGGGCGGCTGATCCCCACCGAGTTCCAGGACGTGGAGCGCGTGGCCCAGCTGCCGAAGGCATGGCTCGACGCCATGCCCGACCACTACCTGGACTACCTGGAGGTCTCGTGAACAGAAGGAGGCGCGCCTTCGTCATCATTGGCGACGCCATGCTCCCGACCCGCGTGGTCTGGGTCCAGCCCACGTCGGGATCCTTCGTCCCCGTGCCTTGCGACCCGAGCCCCCAGCCGCCGGCCCTGGCCGAGGCACAGGGCCGCGTCCTCGCGCTCGAGGACGCGGTCGAGGGCCTGCACAAGAAGCTCAAGCTGGAGGCCGACCGGCGTCTGGAGAACGAGGCGCTGATCGCCACGCTCCGCCGCCGCAATCGCATCCTGCGCAACGAAGAGAGGGACTGATGCCTGCCAAGACGAAGACAACGCAGCATCGCGCTCGGCTGCGGCACACGTGCTCTCTGTGCGACTTCCCCATCCGCCTCGGCAGGTTCTACGTCCGCTGGCGGTGGTTCGGGCCAGACGGCCCTGTCACGGTCAAGGCGCACCCCTACTGCGACGACAGGGCCCGAGAGAAGGACTGGCACTACGACACCGAGGGGCCGTTCTGATGGGCCTCCGCAAGTCGCTGAAGCAGACCCCGCGCACCGCAGAGGACGACGTTCGGGAGATCGTGACGAAGCACCCCGGACGCTGTCAGTGCAACAGCCAGTTCGGCGTCGGGTCGACCGTGCGTTGGTCCCCCCAGCGCGGCGTGGTCGGCTGCGCCAGCTGCGGGGGCGTGACGTGGGAGGACATCGGCGAACGTCCGGACGACCCCTGGGGCCTCTCCGACATGTCCTACTACTCCTTCCACAACGAGTTCGACTGATGCCCTCCATCAAGCCCCCGACGCCCAAGGCCCCGTCCGGACTCCTGGCCATGGACCCCGGCGCCAAGAAGGTCGGCATCGCCATCTTCCAGGACGCCCTCCTGATCGACGCAGGCACGGTCACCGCCGGCTCCGACGCTGCCACGGAGCGCGCTGTTCGCACGTGGCTCAAGGCCCGGGGCTACAGCTGGGGCAGCTTCACGACCACGGTCTGCGAGCGCATGCACCTGCGCCCCGGCAAGACCAAGTACGACGCCGACCTCAAGCGCGTGGAGCGCACCAGGCGCAGGTTCAAGTGGACCCGCACCTACAACCCCACGCAGTGGAAGGGCAGCCTCAACAAGACGGTGCACCACCGCCGCTGCCGCGACGTCCTGACGCCGGCCGAGCGCCTGCTGTGGGACACCTTGAGCCACGACGCCCGCGATGCTGTGGGCATCGGGCTCTTCGACCTGAAGCGCATCAAGCGCGGCGGCCTGCCGGGCCGGAGGAGTGTTCTGTGATCGACGAAGCGAAGGCGAGAGAGTTGGGACTGCGGGCGATGGCCTGCAAGGGCTGGACGTGGACGATGCCGTGGTGCAGCCTGCCCGACAAGCACGGCCGGGTGTGGCGCCGGAACTGGTGCCCGCAGGATTCGGGCTTCGGCTGGACGCAACTGCGCGGGCGCAGGCTTCGAGAGCCTCGCGACTCAGAGAACTGCTGCCCCGACTTCCGCGACCCCGCATCCTTGGGCTGCCTGTTGGCGCTGGTGCTGGAAGCCCACCCGGGATGCCGCATCACGCTGGGCCATGAGGTGGAGTCGATGCGAGGGCAGGGCAGCGTCTGCTACGAGGGAGTCGATGGGCGCTGGCACCGCACCAAGCCGGGGCTGTCCCTTGTTGAGGCCCTGGTCGCCGCGCTCGAGCAGGCGCCGTGAGGTGCTCCAGCGGCAAGGCCGGGTTCTCCAGCAGACGCAAGGCCCGGCACGCCGGTCGCCTGGTACGCGAGGGGGGCGTGTTCCTGAAGGCGTACCCCTGCGGCGAGTGCGGCCGCTGGCACCTCGCCACCGTCAAAGGCGGCGCCGTCCCCCGGGCGTCGACCGCGCGACCGACCCCGCACCCCCGACACCTGTCGATGGAGGGCCTCGAAGAGCTCGCCGCCCGGATGCGCGCCGAGCGGTGCCCTCCCCCAGAAACGGAGACCTCATGACCCTCGCCGACAAGATCGACGCCTACCAGAAGCGCATGCGGGAGATCGGCCGCATGACGCCGGAGGAGGCCGCCGCAGCGAAGCGGGAAGTCTTCCGTACGGACCCCTTCGTTGGCGGAGCCCACCGCGCTGGAGCCACGGACGACCAGCTGATTCTGCTGCTCGTCGAGGAGATGCGCCTGTCCAGGGCTGCGGCCGAAGCACTCGCCGAATCGAACGTGAGGGACATCGTCCTTCCTGCGAGCCAGGCGGAGGCGTAGCCGCCCTCGTTGACGCCCGCCCCCAAGGCGAGCTATGTCTGGGTCGTGACAAAGCCCGAAGAACGCCTGCCCTGGTGGTCCTTCCCTCGACTGGGAGAGGCTGGCGTCCGCATCTGCTCCGCCTTGGACGGGTCCCCCGGGATGACCACGGCCGAGATCGTGGACCACCCCCTGCTCTTCCCGAGCAACGACCGCACGGTCCAGACAGCGCTCACGCAGCTCCACAAGAGGGGCATCGTCGAGGGCGCCCGGGACCCCAACCAACGCCGCCGCTTCATCTGGAAGCTGTTGCAGTAGCGCGACCGTTGCACGCCGAATTGCGCGTGTGCAACGCACGCCACGGGCGCACCCGGCATATCGCTGGCACGCTGCGTGCAACGCCCCCGCCGCATGACCGACCAGCTGCGCGAAGTCCTCGAAGAACGCCGTCGGCGTCGCGACCGCCACCACCGCTGGTGGGCGGTCGCGTTAGCCCTGATCCTCCTGCTCTTGGCTGTTCAGGGCTGGCTCTGCGTGGATGCTGGTGTCTCCCTGGGTGGCGGTGAACGTCACCCCGACCATGCCTCCCATGATCACGACGACGACGAGCATGATGACGCTCATAGTCATGAAGCGCTTTGAGTCGTGCTGCCGTAGCGCCGTGAGTTCCTCGCGGATGGCGTTGGTCATCTGCTCCATGGCCTGGGCCTGGCGGTGCAGGCTCGATGACAGGATGCCCATGACCGGGTCGTCCTCCAGCGCGCGGAACGCCGTGCGCACCACAGCCACGTGCTGTCGGTTGTCTTCGCCCTGTGCCGCCAAAGTGGTCAGCGCTTGGTCCACCTGGTCTTTGTCGTAGCGGTCACTGCTCATCGTCGCTCCTGGCCAGCATGGCTGCCGCGCTCTTGGTTAACGCGGCGCTCGCTCGACAGGCACCCAGGGCCTGTTCGAGGCTTGTACCACGCCGGTTCGGTGCGCGCCGGAGCTTCGCTATGGCGTGAAGCTCTCCCTCGTGCGTGAACGCGCGCCACCGCATCTCGACCCACCCGGTTGGGGGTCTTGTAGCGGTTGACGAAGCCCACGACGACGGAGGCGTCCTTCAGCAGCCCGGCGGCCGCCTTCTGCGACGGGGCCAGGTCGTCTGGGTGAACGAAGCGCTCCAGCCACACGGACAGGAGCATGCCCTCCAGATCACGCAGGGGCACGCCCAGAAGGTCCTCCCACCCCGTGGGCAGGCCGACGACGATGAAGTCCTGCCCCGAGCGGCGAAGCGTCAGCGAGAGCACGGCTCAGCCCTCAGTCAGCACGCGCGTCGCGCAGGGCGTCCATGAAGGCGCTGATCTTGTTCGTCACCCGACCGAGCTCCCGGAAGGTGACCCGGCCGTCCTCGACCACGTCCACGCACACCTCGACCACGTCGAAGGCCTTGTCCACCAGCGCGGGGACCTCGTCGGGCTTGACGTTGCTGTCGGCCAGCTTCTGGGCCAGGCGCTCAGCGCGCTCACGGATCTCGGTCATCTGGTCCTCTCGGTGTGGTGGATCAGCAGCCCCTGCACGTAGCACGCTGCGAGCTTCCGCCTGTAGCCGCGATCGCGGAGCAGCGCCACGTCCTCCGCCGACGTGAAGAACCCGCCCTCCACCAACACGGCGGGGGCGCGGGTCTCGCGGAGCATGTAGAAGTTGGCCTCGCGGGGGTGTCGCGCGCGGAGACCGTTCGCCACGACCTGCTGGTGGATCGCCTTGGCGTAGCCGTCGGCGTCCGTCTTGCCGGGGCTGGTGAAGGCCGTGATGCCCCGCGCAGCCCGCGAGGGCCCCGCGATGACGTTGCCCACCGCGTTGGTGTGGATGCTGAGCACCACGTCCAGCTTGATGCTGTTGGCGTAGTCCTTGCGCCGCTTCAAGCTGGTGTCTCCGTCCTCAAGCGCGTGGACCGTCCCGACCTTCTTGCGGGCGACCAGGTCGTAGACCACGGCCCCCGCCTCGAGCAGCTGGTCCAGGACCTCCAGGGCGACCAGGCGGTTGATCTCCCCCTCGACGGCCTCGTACCCGTCCCCGTCGAAGCGGTAGCGCTTGGCCCCCTCGGGCAGCCGCAGGCCGTGCCCGTAGTCCAAGCCGACGATCATGCCGCCCCCAGCCGCGCGCCGTGTAGGTGCGTCAGCGTGATGCCGCAGTCCGACGCTGCCGCCACGGTGGCGTAGTCGGTCTCCGCGTCGAAGCCTCCTGCGTCCACGCGTAGGCGTGTCTGCTCGGCGGCGTCGTTCCGCGTCCAGGAGCTGAGGTCGTCCCAGGTAGGCGCCGAGCCCCCTGCGCTGGTGCTGTAGTAGCAGGCCGTGTACCCCGTGCGCGTGTCGACGATCATCAACATGCGGCGGACGGTGCTCCCTTCGGCGACGGTGTCGTTGGTGGCAACGCCTCCGGTGATCGCCTGGGAGTCCACATCTCCGTTGCCCCGCGCTCGGATCCGCACGCCCTCGGCGGCCGCGTCGGTCGGGTCCTGCTCGATCATCAGAACGTAGGCGTCCTGCGCCGTGCTGTGGTCCACGGGGGTGACGAAGTCGGCGCACACGCCGATGATGTCTCCGTCTGAGACGCCGGGGATCACCTCCGTCAGCAGCATGCTCAGGCAGCCGGTGTTGCGCGAGGTGGCGTTCCACGCCTGAACGCCGTCGGTGCGGAAGACGCACCCTGTGCCGTCCGGCCCGAGGGCGGAGTTGTTGCCCCCGTTCGTGATCACGACGTCCGCGGAGCCGACGGTGTCGGCGCTCTCCCCGGTCCAGTCGTCTGCGGCCTCCGCTGTGAAGTCGTGGGTCGTGTTGATCCACTGCAGCGTGGCTGCGGCTGCGGGGGGCGTCGGTGTCACGACAGTGGCTGTGGTCACGACGGGGGCGACGGTCGCCATCAGTCGCAGTCCTCGGCGTAGAGCACCAGCCGGGCGGTGCCTCCGGTTGTGACGGTCGCCGGGGCCTTGATGCTGACGCCCACGGTCTCCGCTGCGGCATCGTCCGCCGGGTTGGAGCTGGCGTGGGCCGCGTACGTCGCCGGGGTGGCCCGCAGGTCGGTCTCGTCCGGCGCGGACGAGCTGGCGCCGGTGGCGTACACCACGCGACGGTGTACGTCCGTGACGATGGTGGCGATGTCCGCCGTCACCATGTTCGGCAGGTCGTAGGGGCCGTTGAACACGACGAAGTCGAAGGTGCCCGTGACGTTGCCGGTGAGCATCTCGAACACGGCACGCACGATCTTGCCGCCCGTGCCGAGCTCCGCAGGGCGGAGAGGCACCAGCCAGTTGCCGGCGTCTCCCGTCGCGAATGTGAAGGTCAGCTCGGCGCGCTTGTTGCCTCGGCGGGCGCGGGCCACGCCTACACCAGGTCCGCGAGGGTGACGACGCGGTAGGCGATCATCAGCTCCAGGGTGCTGAGCGGGGCGCCGGTGTTGTGCCACTCGGTCCCGGCGATGGTCGCCACCACCTTCGTCGCGGCGCGGAGGATGTAGCTCGCGGGGTTGAGGCGCATCCACGCGTCGGCGGTCGCGTCGCCGAAGTCCCGCGGGTCCACGTCCTGCGTCAGGACGTCCTCTCCGTCGTACTGCAGCCGGAAGAAGTCGGTCGCTGCGACGGCGTTGAACGCCTCATCGACGTAGTCCAGCTTGACGACGGCGTGGACCAGATCGATGGCGGTTCCTGCAGCGGGCGCTGCCAGGGCGTCCACGGGCGTGGCGTTGAGCGTCCGCACCGCGGCGTTGGCGATGCTCAGCGGCATGTACAGGATGGTGCGGTCGAAGTCCTGCGGGTGGAGCTTCACCAGGTTGGTGCCGACGACGGTGCCGACGCGCGGACCGCCGTTCGCCGTGAGCACCAGCTCGCCGGCGTTGGCGCTGTCCAGGTACACGGGGTCCTGGTCGCTGAAGCCCGTGGTGTCGACCGTGACCAGCGCCTCGCGGGACATGCGGGGCTTCTGGTCGTCGTCCACGTCGAACTGCCCGTGGGTCACCCAGATGTCGCCCTTGCCCGTCGCCGTGGCGGGGATGACGCGCTTGGCGCTCTCCTGGGCGGTGGTCTCCTCGGCGAGGATGGCGTTGGCGCCAAACGCCGTGACGCAGATCGCCGTCCAGCGGTTGCGGTCGACCCGGATGTCCGGCTCCACGCTGCGCGCTGCGAGGTTGGAAGGACGGTCTGCGATGCGCGTGATGTCGAGGCCCACTTTCGTCTCCGCGTAGGGGTCAGGGAAAGTTCTTCGCTTGCGTAGCACGGCGAGGGGGCGGCGCGCAAGGAGTAGCGCGCTGGCACGGAACTTGAAACGCGGCTGCGCGTGCGCGCCCGCCCCCGATCAAGTCCTTTTTGACAGACTCAGCTTTAGATTTCAGGCCCCTTTAATTTTTTCGCCAACCCGAAAAACCAGTCGCGTGCGCGCGCCCGCGCCGCGCGCGTATAGTCGACCGAGGCGCTAAGCGCAAATCGCGATCGGACGATCGTCTGCGTGCGTAGCCCCCGTCGGGCTCATAGGGGAGGGCATGGCCACCTATCAACGCTCTGGCGCCGCCCTACGACAGCCTGGACTCGCGGCGGAGATCGCGCGGCGGCCCCACGTCCGCTTCCTTCAGCCGAGGGACGGCTGGACGCCGGACGACTTCGCTCAGACCATCGCGCTGCTCAGCGCTACGCAGGACGCACCCATGAAGGTCGTTGCTTTGGAGTCGCCGTTCGCGGGCGACGTCGCCCGAAATGTCGCCTACGCGGAGGCCTGCGTTCGCGAGTGCGCGCTGCGCTACGGCGAGGCCGCCTTCGCCATGCACCTGTACTTCCCTCACGCGCTGCAGGACCTGGACGACGCCGAGCGCAGCGTCGGTATCGAAGCCGGCCTGGCGCTGGTCGGCGCACTCCAGGCGGAGGCCTCCGTGGTCTACGTCGACCTGGGGGTGTCCTCCGGCATGCGCCAAGGCATCAAGGACGCCTGGGCCAAGGGCCGGGCCGTCGTCTTGGCCCGCCTGGGCGCAGGCCGCCTGCCGATCGAGAAGGGCGCCTGGGCCATGGTCGACTTCTTCGCGGAGAGCGCCAGCGGCTGGACGCCCCCGGAGCGGCCCGCCGCGCCGGCGGAGGCCCCGACGCCGGCGAAGCCCGCCCCGGCCGGGGCGGAGCCGGACCCCGAGGCGCCCTTCGACGTCGAGAGCCTCCAGGAAGGCGACGTCGTCATGATCCTGCACACAGGCACCCAGGATCAGCGGGACTACCGCTACGAAGAGAAGGGACCCGACGCCGACCCCGAGGCGTTCAAGAAGAGCCTGCGAGAGCTGGGCAACGGCTGGACGATCCAGCTGGTCATGCGCGGCCAGACCACGCTGTGGCGCATGCCTGCCCCTCCGGAGGTCTTCCACGAAGACCCCCCGCCGTACGTCGCCCCCACGAAGGACGCATCATGAGTCTCCTCGACTTCTTCCTGGCCGCGGTCGCCGTCTACGCAGGCTGGGCCTTCGCAGGCACAGGCTTCATCGTCGCCATCCTCCTGGTCGGAGGGGTCCTGTTCGTGCTGACATCCAGAATGGAGACCTCGTGAGCGACCTGTCGCCGTGGCAGCCGCAGCACCGTTCGGTGTCGTCGATGGCGGAGAGCGGCACGGCCCAGATCCAACGCCTCTACGAGATGGCCTTGAACGCAGAACCCTCGCGCATCCCCGACAGGGTCTACGTCATGTCGTTTGAAGACTGGCGCGGCGTGAGGGGGTACATGCTCCGAGGCCGCCTCAACCCGCCGATCCCCGTCCTTCGCCACTGGTGGACGGGTTGGCTCGGTCGGACGAACAAGAGCTTCAAGCGCACTCGGCTGGCGGACATCCGCCGCAAGTGGCGCAACGCCATCACCCCGCCGCCTGCGGAGAAGGCATGAGCAAGAAGAAGGCCCTGATCTGCGCTCTCCGCCGAAGAGGCGTTCGGGTTCTGCTACCCTCTCCAGGAGACGCAGACACCCGAGCAGTGCTTCGCCTTGGTTCCCCGAGGCACCACATCAAGTACCGCCTGCACCTCGTCGCTGCTGCCGCAGGAGACGTAGAGAAGACCGCGGCCTGTGTGGCCGAAACCATGGCGCGCGCCGCGCTCTCTACTTGATCTCGCGCAGTTCGTAGTCCGCGCCCAGCTGCTCGAGCGCCAGCTTCCCCGCGCCGCCCTGCACGGGCTTCGCCGGGGTGCCGAGCTCCAGGGCCCCGATCTCGCGCCAGACCTCCGGCTCCAGCGCCTGGGCGAAGAAGTCGTTGGCCTCGGTGCTGAGCGAGCGCCGGAGCACAGGCTCCAGGTCCCGCGCCACGCGGTTGACGCCCGGCATCAGGCGGGTGCCCCAGATGCGGCTGGCGGGCCCCCGGTAGCGGTAGCCGGTCTCCGACGCGGCGAACTTGTACTGCACGGGGATACCGACCATGCCCAGCAGCTTGGCCTCCGCCGGCGACGCCGTCAGCTTCCCGTCGTAGCTCTCGTACGCCTTGTCCATGCCCAGCAGGCGCGCCGCCACCGGGTTCAGGAACGTCGCCGTGGTCGTCTTGAGGTGCTGCGCGTACTGCTCGGCCTCCAACCCGGTCGACCGGGTCCGGCCGGCGCCGTCGATGAACAGCGCCGTCTGCAGCGCCGTGTTGAACATCATCAGGCTCAGGTCGTGGGCCATGATGTTGGGCAGCGCCGTGGCCATGGTCGTGGTCGGCGCGCCCTTGTAGCGCACGCCCATCATGGCCTCCTCCTCGGTCGCCGGGCGTGTGATGAAGTGCTGCCCCGACGTCTGGCTCCACCACGGGAGCTCCCGCCGCAGCGACTCCATGTCGCCCTCGCCCTCCTCCGACAGCGCACGCGTGACGATGTCTCCGGCCTTCCACAGGTCCATCATCCGCTTGGCCTTGGCGGGGTCCATGAGCGCCGCCACGGTGTGCCTGATGCCGTTCTCCCACATGGTCGGGAACATCATCAGGGGGATGCCCGCACGCAGCTCCGTGATGGTGCCCGCGTGCGTGTAGCTCCAGTCGAAGTACGCTTCGCGGACCAGGGCGCCGGACTCCGCCGCGGTCGCTCCTTCCCTGATCCGGCGTTGCATGTACGCGGCGACCCGCTGCCCGGACTCCAGGTCGTCCATCCACCGGCTGTACCGAGTGGGGTTGGCCTTCAGCCCCTGCCACATGCGGTCGACCAACGACCCTCCGGGCATGCCGGTGGCCAGGGCCACGCCCGCGTCCTCCAGCAGCAGCGTGCTGGCCTTGGTGGAGTAGACCCCCTCCCGCGCCATCTCGCGGATCAGGTGCCCCTTCGTCAGCGACTCGCCGCGCTTGGTCACGAAGACGAAGTCGTCCGGCATGATGCGGCTGTCGAACATGCCGTTGACCCACATGTTCATGCGGCGGACCTGGAACGGCGGCAGGACGTTGTCGGTCTTGAACTTCTCGACGTTGTGCTTGATGATGCGGCTGAAGGCGTTGTCGATGGGCGCGTACCCGAAGTACACCGGGTCCGCCATCTGCCACGGCACCTGCCCCCGCGACGCGATCGTGTTCAGGACGGCGTCGACGTGCCCGCGAGACGTCGAGACCTGGCCCATGACGCCGACCAGGTTCTTGTAGTAGTAGGAGGCCTTCGGGGCGATCAGCCCTGTCGTGAGGCCCCACCGCATCAGCATCATGGCGCGCTGGGCGTTCGTCCCCAGCGTCTGCACGACGCTCGCCGTGGTGGCGGCCTTGACCGGGTCCGCCGCCTTCTCGAAGCGAGCGAGGCCCTCCTCCATCGCCCGCATGTACGACGTCGGGACCAGCGCCTTGATGGCGGCGTCCGCGTTCTCGACCCCGCGGAGGCCCTGCAGGTCCACGATCTGGCGCTGCTTCTGCGCCAGGCCGCGGGCGGTGCGCGGGGGCACGCCCAGCTTCTCCAGCACGGCCAGGCCCTGGGCCGCGTCGAGGACCTTCTCCTGGGAGCCGGCCAGGCCCTGGGCGCTTTGCAGCGCCCTGGCGTCGAAGCCCGCCACGCGAGCAGCCAGGGCGTCGAAGACGCGGTTCATGGACGCGGCGTTGACGATGCCGGCCGCCATGAAGGTGTGGGAGCGCACGTCGTCGAACGCGGCTGCGCTCTCCCCGAAGGGCTTGCGCGACTGCGCTGCCAGGTCGTCGTACGTGAAGCGCGCGTACGACCCGTCCTTGCCCTTCTTGAACACCAGCTTGGCGAGGCTCTCGACGGCCGCGTCCGTGGCCTTGCCTGTGGACGTGCCGGTGCCGCCGAACGCCTTGGCGGCGACGTGGAAGGACTGCGCGTTCTTGGCCCCCTCCTCGCCGAGCTTGCGCCAGGCGGCGACCGCCTCCTCGAACGGCGTCGCAGCGCCTCCGCTTCGGAAGCGGGACGACCCGCCTGTCGGCAGAGGCTCCGTCAGGAAGCCCTTGATCTGCTTCACCGCGCTCTCTCGCACGGCCCACAGCTTCAGCACGTCCTTGCGCGGGAGCTTGGTCGCGGTCGGGTTCGCCTTGCGCCACGCCGCGGCCGCCTGCTCCAGGTCGACGCGCTTCATGACGTGCTTGTAGAACATCCCCATGGTGGCGCCCAGGTCGTCCAGACCCATCTGGCTGAAGCTCACGCCCATCCGAGCGATGTTCAGGGTCTCCTCGTTGCCGACCCCGAAGCGCTTGAGCAGCGGGCCGATCTTCAGGGTGCGGATCACGCCGTCGACGTGGGCGAACATCTGGTACGCCGCCGGGGCCCCGCGCAGACGCAGGTTCCCCAGCTTGGCCAGGTGGATGCCCATGGACCAGGCGCTGAACGGGTCCGCCGACGCCCGCGCGGCGAAGGTCCGGACCAGCTCGGAGAGCTCCACGTCCGTCGGCCGCACGCCCTTCTCCAACGCCTGCAGCGTCTTGTCCCCGCGCAACGCCTCGAAGGCCTCCCCGCCGTACGTGCCGCGGAACTCCTTGAGCAGGTCCTCCGTCTTGGTGCCCTTGAAGCGGTAGAAGTCGTAGAGGCCGGCTTCTTCCGCCGTGCTGCCTCCGGCCCGGATCCGAGCCGCGGTCTTCTCCGAACTCTCCGCCATGGCGCGAGCCAGGGAGCGCACGCCTCCGAAGCGCACGCCCGTCTGCAAGCCCTTCGCCTCCAGGATGGGGCGCTTGGCCCGGGACAGGCCCAGGTCCTTCGGCGAGCTCTTCAGCATCTCGTTCAGGTCCATCATGAAGCTGCGGTGAGCCACGCGCAGCTTCATGGCTCCAGGGGCTGCCGGCAACGCTCGCGTGGCCTCCACCAGCAAGGCCTCCAGGCCGTCCCCCGAGCTCTTCAGCGCCTCGCGCAAGGCGTAGATGGCCTTGTCGGCGACACCGCCGCTGGCCTGGATGTGGCGCTGCATCGCGTGCCGGTACCGCAGCTGCGCCTTGGCGAGCGCCTCGCGGGCCGCGTCGTCTCCCTTGGACGCCATTCGCGTCATGGCGTCGTCCAGTACGCGCGAGGCGGCCTTGAACTCCACCAGCGCAGGCAGGGCCCCCTCCGTTTTGGAGGCCCCGCGCACCAACGCACCCAGCTTCTCCAGGCGCTGGATGGACGTCGTCGCCAACGCCTCCTGCGCGCGCACGGCCGCCAGCTTGTACTGGAGCCCGACCATCTCCCGCTCGGCGACCTTCAGCACCGTCTCGGGGGGCAGGGTGTCGGGCAGGTGCTGGAAGCGCAGCGTGGGGGCCCAGCCGTCGACGACCTTGTCCGTGCCGAAGCTCTTGAAACGCGCGCGTCGCGGAGGCAGCGCGTCGGTCCCCGTCTTCTTGGGCAGGGAGGCCAGCAGCTCCTGGACGTTGCGCTCCGCCTTCTCCGCCGCCTTGGCGTGCTTCTGGATCCGGCCGGCGAAGTGCTGGGCCTGCGGACTGCCCCCCACGCCCTTGCGCACCTGCTCCAGCACGGCCTCTTTGGCCTGGGTGCCCAGGCGCTTGTCTGCGAGCAGCGCCTCGACCGCGCGCTCCTGCGTCGCCAGGTCCTCGCCCGCGGCACTCATCGACGCCTCGAAGTCTCGGAACGCCGCCAGCTCGCGCTCGGTCGCCCGAGCGTAGACCTCCAGCTTGGCGCCCTTGGCCACGCTGCGCGCCGTCTTCGCGGCGCCCAGGGCTCCGAACAGGATGTCCGGCGTCGACACGGCCACGGCCAGGGGGCCCAGCACGCTGCGGGAGAACTCCTGCGCAGGCAGGGGCTCGACGCCCATCAGCGCCCCCAGGGGGCCCTGCACGGGCTGCATCTCCGTCATGGGTGTGCCGTCGCGGATCGCTCCGGGGAGCGCCGCCAAGCTGCGGCCCGGCCGGAGCAGGAACGCCTGGGCTGCGTCCTGGAAGTCCATCACGGCGTTGTCCGCCGGGTTGATGCCGACGATCTCCTCGACCGTGTCGAAGACGTTGCCGCCGGTCAATGCCTTCCAGCCCAGCCAGAAGCCCGACAGACTCATCGGGACCTGGTCCCGTTCGGCCATCTCGTAGCTGCTCTCGTTGTTGCGCACGCGGTCGATGACGTCAGGCGCCGCCAGGGCGCGGCTCACGGACTCGCTGTACGTCAGGCCGTCGTCGGCGTCGCGCAAGCCCTTGGCGTGCTCCTGCACCGCCAGCACGGGGAAGACGAAGTCCTGAGCGACCTTGTGGAGCAGGTTCCAGTCGCCTCGCCCGTAGCCGTGGTGCGGGTAGAGCATGGCCGCGGTCGCCCGCGCAGGCACAAGACCGATGCGTTCGGGGATCCGGCCGATGGCGCCGGCGTCGTCGATGAGGCCCGGGGCGACCCACTCGATCGGCGCCTTGCCGGTCGTGGCCTTGATCGCCGCGGCAGCAACGGGCCCCGGCAGGGGCATCGCCATCAGGTCGAACGCCAGTCGCGCGGGAGAGCCCTCCTCGAGCACGCCCTCGGTCATGTCCAGGACAGCGCGCTGCAGGTCGGCCGCGCGCCCGGCCAGGTTGCCTTCGACGCTGGCCGTCGGGAGCAGTCCTGCAGCCAGCGCCTCGTTGTCCTGGTCGGGCGTCAGCGCCCGGGTCGGGTCCATCGCCGGGGGCGTGGCGTCCCGATCTTCGATCAGCGCTGCGGTGTAGCGCACGGCTTCGTTTCGGAGCCGCGCTCGGGTCGCCGCCTTTTGCTCGTTCGTCAGCGGCTGCCCCAACGCGATGATCGACCGCGCCTCCTTCTCGATCAGCCGGGCGTGGACCTGGTACAGCGTGGACTCCGGGTCGTCGAAGCTCCCGAACTCCAGCCGGTCGATCATCACGCCCGTCTGAGGGTCGGCCTGCGGCACCGACCGGGTCGTGATGCCCGTGTAGTCGAAGTCCACGCCAGGAGGGGGCGCCGGCGCCGCCACCTGGAAGGGGTCGTCCGTGGTCAGGTCTGCCGCCCCTGAGTATCGCCGGGCGGTCCTGTCCGCGTGGTCCTTGCGATGCTCCTCGGCGCGGTAGTCCAGGTCGTCCGGCAGGGCGATAGGGCGCAGAGGCACCTTGATGCCTCCCGCAGCCTCGGGGATCGGACCAAGACCGAGGGGCACCTTGATGCCCTCCACAGCCTCGGGGATCGGGCCCAGGGCAGACGCCCCCTGCACATCGCTGTGGGGCTGCGGCGTCTGGAGCTCGGGAGGCAGGCGGATCGTGGACATGCCCGGAGCCTAACACCCAGGACGGACGGGGACTACGTGTCCTCGACGCTGCCGACCTCGGCGGTGTCTCGGGGCCCGGGGCGCTTGTGCTGCGCCCCGGCACCGGGAGCCAGCCCCGCCTTGATGTTCTGGCGCTTGCGCTCCCGGAAGTCCTGCCTGCGTCCGCGCTGCTGCTTCTTGGCGACGCGCGTGTATTCGCGCAGCACCTGACGGTCGTCCGCCCCCTCGTAGCCCATCTCCTTCTTGAAGGTGGTGTACGGGGACGACTCCAACAGGTACTGGCGGGCCTCGACCACAGGCGGGTGCTCCGGGTGTTCCTCGATGGCGTCCATGATCTGGACGTAGCGGTCGAGCGCGTCCGACTCCGGCACGATCTCCAGGCCAGGCAGCAGCTGCTTCTGGGGGTCGTAGCCCTCGTAGTCGATGACGCCGTCACCGTCGGTGTCTTCGCCCTTCGGCAGGAAGGTCGGGGCCTGGGCCTGGATCTCCTCCCACGACGGGAGCTTGCCGGCGCCGAGGTATCCCAGCTTCTCGACCGTCTGCTGGTAGTCCGAGCCGACCTGCGCCTTGTGCTGGATGGCGGCGTTGCGCAGGAACTCGTAGTGGCCCGTCGCGACGCCTTTGACCGAGCCGTCAGCCATGGTCTGGGCGCGCTCGGGGTTCAGACGGTCGACCTTGGCCAGCAGGTCCGGGACGTCCGTGCCTGTGACGGCGGCGACGGCCGCGATGTCGTTGAACACCGCCGCGGCTTCCTTCGGATCGAGCTGCGCCATGTCGCCGGCGCCGGACTCCAGCAGGCGGCGCGTGATGAACCGCGCGCCGTCGATCTTCAGGGACTCCGCCTCGGGTGTGCCCGGCTGGGGGAGCACCCCCGCCAGCTTGTCGTTGCCGACCATGGAGGGGTTCAGCGCCTCGCCGCCCAGGGCGGCGTACATCAGCAGCATGTTGGGGTCGATGCCCCCGGGGCCTGTCTGGGCCCCGCTGTTACGGATGATGCCCTGCAGGAAGGCCTCCCCCGGCTGGCTGAGCCCGGACAGCTCCTGCGTCATGCGCTCCAGGTGCGCGGCCTCGCGCTGCAGGCCGGCGGCGTGGACCTGGGCGGACACAGCCTTGAGGTGCGCGTCGTGCCCGAGCTTGGCCTGGAACAGACCCATCTCCGTCACGTACTGCTGCGTCAGCGCGTCGAGTCCGGCGGTGTAGTAGTTCTGTTGAAGCTGGCCGTACTCGGCGTTGACCTTCGCCAACTCCAGGCGCTTCTCCTCCGCCGTCATCAGGTTCGGGTAGGGGTCGCGTGCGGCGAAGGCAGCGGCACCGCCCTCCCGGCCGGACGCCACAGCGCCTGTGCCGGAGATGGCCTGGGCCGCCAGCCGCGCGCGATGCTGGCGTCTCTCCCGCACGTAGTTCATGGCGGTGTCGAGCTCGGCCTGGCTCATCTCGTACGCCGGCATCACATCCCCCCAGCGCCCGGGATCATCCCGGCCATCGCCTGCCCGCCCGCGTCCATGGCGTCGAACGCGTACTTCATGGCGACCTGGCGCCGTCGTGCGTCTTCAGCGCGCTGGCTTTGCCCCAGCGTCAGGGCCTCAGCCCGGCGTGCCTGGGTCGCTGCTTCCTTGAACGCCCCGGCCTGGCCGCTGGCCTGGACAGCGGCGGTAGACGCCTGCTTCTGGGCCTGGTCGGCTGCGCCCTTGTACACGTCCTGCTGCACGGTGCCCTCGGCGGACGCCTGCGCCATCTCGTTGGCGGCGGACTGCTGGGAACGAAGCGCAGCTTCGGCCTGGTCCTGGGCCTGGTCCTGGAATTGCTGGGTCTCGCGATCTGACACCAGGTTGCCGCTCAGCGCCTTGCCGAGCTGCTGCTTGGTGTACTTGCGCATGGTCTGGTTCAAAGGCACGGACTCAGCCTCGCTTGACCCGGTAGCGCCGAAGCGCGCTCATGGAAGCCCCGGCGTTCTGCGCCGCCTGCTGGGACGCTGCGGCCTCCAGGGGTTCGCCGCGCTCGATCTTGTCGACCTCCTCCTCGGAGGTCTCCTTCATGTTGCCGGCCGCCTTCTGGACGGTCTGCATGATGGCTTTGATGGGCATGCTCATACGGCAGACTCCCCTTGCAGCTCGCCGGTGCGAAGGTACGCCTTCAGCTCGGCCATGTTCGCAGGCTTGCGCCCGTGTGCGCGCTCGAACTCGGCGATGATGGTCTCGCCCTCCGTCGGGGGCTCTTCCCCGCGCAGGGCCTTCCCCGCAGCGGCCCCGAGAGCAGCGCCGGGGGCGTTGACGGCGCGGGCGTTCTCCATACCCGCATCGACAGCAGACCCTGGAGGGGTGTCCAGCGCCGCGTCCCGAAGCGCGCCCCCGGCGGCAGCACCCAGGGCAGCGCCCGGGACGTTGACGGCGCGGGCTGCCTGTAGCCCCTTCTGCGCCGCTCGCGCCGCCTTCCCTGCCTGGGGGGTCGCCGCCTCGACGCGCTGCTGTCGCTCCAGGGCGTCCTGGCCCGGCACTCGCGCCATGTCGGAGCGGATGACGGTGGTGCCGGCGTCGAAGGTCGGGAGCACCTCCGGGCCCTCCGCGGACGCATCGACCACGTCTGCAGCAGTCCCCTTGAACTCGATGTCGTCGTGGGGGGAAGGCTCCACGGCCAGGCCGTCGCCAGATGCCGGGTCGCTGCCCAGGGGCGGAGACCCCGGCCCTGCGTCAGCTCCAGGCTTCGTCGCGGCGATGGCGTCGAACGCGGGGTCGCCGGGGCGGACCTCGGCGCTGACGCCACGAGCCTTGTTCTCCGTCACGAAGTACACGTTGCCGGCGGCGTCGATGTACTCCGTGTAGGTCCAAGGGTCGCCGGGCTGCGTCCAGGACGTGGTCTCTCCGGCGGCCCGCGCCATGGCCTCGTTCCGGCGCTGGTCGCGCGGGATCTCGAAGTCCTCGGACCCCTCGTACTCCGGGGTGAAGAACTCCGGGTCGAAGTAGCTGTCGATGTTGGCCTTGGCGGCGTCGGCATCCATGACGCCCTGCTCCAGGGCACCCGCCACGGTGGCGACGCGGTCGGCCTCTCCGGAGACCTGGTGCGGCACGGCGACCTGTTCCGGGATGTCGGCGTCTTCCGCAGCCTCGTCCATGGCCTCGCGGATCGCGTCCTTGTCCTTGCCGTCATCGCCCTTCAGCAGGTCCGTGACTTTCTTGCGCAGCTGACGGGCCATGGAGGTCTCCTCATGTCCGGCCTATGCCGTGACCAGGCCTCCGTCAACCTCAGCGCTGAACGGTGACCTCGAAGTATCGGGTCTTGAAGCGCAGGATACGGTGCCTGCTGAACGCACGCAAGCTCGCTGTGTGGAAGCCTTGGCTCCGGGGGCTGACGCTCAGGGGGCCGCCCCAGGCGGTGATCGCGGCCGCGTCGATCATGGCGCTGAACTCCCACGTCTGGAAGTCCGAGTGCTTGATCAGGTTGTTCGCGGGGCTGTTCTGGTAGTCCGCCGCAGGGACCGTCGTCGACCGCCCTTCCGGAATGCGCTTCAGCAGGTACGGGTGCGGCACGCCGTTGACGAACAGCCGGAGCACTCCTGCGTCCTTTCCGCGCTTGAACTCCGTGGTCTCCATCGTCTTGGCGGAGCCTCCGTAGCGGTCCTCCGTGTCCTTCGCCCCGTACTTGGAGAGGGACCCGCGCTGGTACAGACCAGGGCCCGTGACGTAGCTCACACGCCAGGTGATGCGCACCCACGATGCCCCGTCGTACGGCACGTGGATCGGCGCGCTCATGCCGGGGATGGTGATGTACGGCAGCTCGTCGGCGCCGAACACGACCTGGTCCTGCGCGCTGTAGACGTTGGTCGTGACGCGGGCGTCGGTGTAGTCCTTGCCGAAGTTGGGGAAGAGGAAGTCCCCGACGAAGTCCACGTTCGCTGTGGCACCGAACTGCGCACCGCGCGACCAGGCCCCGCGCTGGACGTGCCTCCGCTGGAACTTCATGGCCGCGTGCGTGTTGTCGTAGTTCAGGTGTCCGTTGGACTCCCCGAGTTCGGATCCGTCGCCCTTCGGGAAGTAGACCTTGCGGTTGAGGTCGTGGGCGGTCGGGACGTCGTCTGTGACGAGCGCGGTCGGGTCGTTGTCTGCAATGTCGGCCATCTACAGGTCCTCCCGCAACAGCGGCTCGAGCGTCAGCCCCCACTGCCCCAGCCACCAAGAGTCCTCCGTCATCGTGGTGCTGCCGAACGCTTGGTCCTGGCGGATGCAGACGCATAGCCCGATGTTCGTGATCTGCGCGCCGGCGCCGATAAAGCCGCCGGGGTCCAGGTCGTTGATCGTGGACGAGCGGATCACGGCCCTCGTGTGCATGTCGTCCTTGTTCAGCACGGACGGGTACATCCGCATGCTCCGAGGGATGACGATCTTGCGAGGGCTCCCTGCGTAGTCGTCGATCTCTACGAAGATCCCGACCATGGGGCTGATCAGCGTCGGTTCGTAGCCGAGGGCAATGAGCGCGGCACGCACGGTCTCGTCCACGTACTCGACGGTGACGAAGCCGTCGACCTTGACCTCCCAGGCGCCTGTCGAGAACAGCCCGGTGTCAAGGGGGATAGCGCACGCCACCTCGGCGGAGTCCGTGGTGCTGTTGTTGCGGGCGACCACGCACCAGCCGGGGTTCGTGTCGGCGCCGTAGGGGGCGTTCGCCCCCGCCGTCCTGAAGGCGCTGGCGGTGTAGTAGTCGGGGTACGCCATGGTCGGGGTGCCGTACGCCAGCTGGTTGATGTGGCTCTCGTACCGCTCCGCTCCCAGGGGGTCCGTGTCGTCGTGGCCGCCGTACGCGCTGAGTTCCCCGAAGGGCGTCGCGAAGACGCCGCCCGTCGGCCCCGCCTTCGGCAGATGCGGCCACCCGAGCGCGGCCCGGTCGACGTCCTGGACCTGCAGGTCGTTGTACAGCCCGTACAGGTCCGTGATGCGGTCGTTGAGCGACGCCTGGTTGAACGGGTCCTGGTCACGAACGGTCATCGCGCACGCTCCGTGATGTGGCACTCGGCCCAAAAGATCCAGGCCCCAAGAGCGTCAGACGTGGCAGTCAGGTTCTCCCCCGGCTGCGGCTGGACCCAGATGGCGGCGTGCACGGTGTGCCTCCCACGAGGCACGGGCACGGTGACCTCCATGTCGAACGGCAGCGTCACCCAGCCCACGCCCTGGTCCATGTTGGGCATCTCGGAACCCTCGTCCAGGCCCCCGATCACGGACTCGGAGATCAGCGCGCCGTTCAGGAACACACCGAACTTGTAGCACCGGACGTTGTTCTCCCACTTGTAGCCGGCGCCCTGCCCTCCGACCTGGATGCACAGGCGGCACGAGTCCATGTCTTTGGTCAGGGACGTGCCGGCGATGGTGATCCAGGTCTGCGTCTCCGTCACCAGCTGCGCGTTGTTGATCGCGAAGACCTCGATCGCCGACGACGTGTTGGCGAGCCACGGCCCGTTGTAGCCCAGGGCGAGGGCTCCAGGGACGTCAGCAGAGAACCCGGAGTCCGTGTACGCCGTGCGCACCAGCGCCCCCGCGTCGAAGTCGCCGTCGAGCTCGGTGTTCTTCAGCGCGCCTGCGTCGAAGTCGTGCTCGTTGACAGCGCCCAGCCTCTCCTCGAACGGCCGAACGGCCTCCTCGTAGTCCTCGGGAGACAGCGAGCCGGTGACCAGGATCCTGCGCTTGGGGTGCGTGTGCGCCATCAGCTGCCGCTCCTTCCGCCTTCAAGTGCTCCGCCGCCGATGTCTGCGGCGGAGCTGGCCTCCAGGTACTGGATGCCGACGAACTCCGCGTCGCCGGTGAACGTCAGCTTCACGCGGAAGCTCGACGCCTTCGGGATGAAGTCATCGAGCTTCTGCCAGAACGGCCGGCGGGTCTCCCAGCGCACCAGGTCCTTGCCCCGGGGGTTGAGCGCGGAGTGCAGCTTGCGGTGGGGCGCGGAGCCTCCGACGATGCTGGCGCCCCAGAACCCAGGGGCGTCCGCGTCGGGGTAGTTGCGAGGCGCCTTGGCGGACGTGGCCTCGAGCGTGGACGTGGCCCGCCGGCGGAAGTCCCGGAAGCTCTCGAACTTGATGCGGGTGTTCCCTGTCTCGACGAGCCACAGCAGGAAGCGCGGGACGGTCACCGCCATCTGGCTGGTGGTGCGCCGTAGCCAGGAGGTCTCGATCCACGCCTCGCGGGTCTCGGCGGTGCTGCGATGCACTCCGTCCCCGTCGTGGTCCAGCACGTAGACGGAGGACACCACGGCGTTGGCGCGGGCGCCGTGTTGGTCGAGCACGGACATCGTGGCGTCGCCAGCAGCCAGTAGGTACTGCCGCTCGTCGTTCGTGGCACAGACGGCCTGCACCTGGACGTCGTCCCGCGTGCTCCAGCCGGAGCTGTTGAACACGAACGTCAGGTTGTTCTCCGCGGAGCCGTCCACGGGCACGGAGCACCGGTACTCGCCGCGGACGGGGTCCACTGCAGCGCACGCGCGCAGGGCCCAGTTGGGGTTGATGCGCCGGACGTTGCGGCGCAGGTCTGCGCTGATGGGCACCGGGGCCTCGGCGCCGGCCGCCCAGGCGAAGAACCCCTCGCGCGCCAGCCACACGACGGTGCCATCGAACAGCGTCTTCACGGTGTCCGGGCTCACGCACCCCACGCGCGTGCTGATGGAGGCCACGCGGAAGCCCTCGCCGAAGTCGTTGTTCGTCACGAGGAAGACGGAGCTCTCCGTGAACGCCAGCAGGCCTCCAGGCACGGCGTGCAGGGCCGTGACCTCGCCGCGGACGTCGGGGTAGATGCGCTGCCCTGCTTCGAAGGTGCCGTACACGCCGGGCAGCGAGGGCATGATCCGCCCGGGGTCGCCGCGGCAGTTGCCGATCCACAGCCGGCCCAGGGCCAGCGTGGCTACCTTGAACTCCGGCACGGGCTCCAGCTCCCGCGCGGGGCGCACCAGCCAGCTGTCCGGGATGTTGTCAGGGTACACGGTGCTGGTGCTGCCGGGCAGGGTCACGACAGCCAGCTGCCCCGCGGTGGCGTAGTCCAGCAGCTGGTAGAACGAGGCGTCGCCGGAGTTGACCAGGTCCTTCGTGCGGTACAGATTCGTGCCCAGGACGGGGCTGCGCACGTCGGACGTGTCGAGGTCCCACCGGACCTGGACCTTCAGCCGGTCCACGCTCTGCTGCACGGTCTTCCGGCGGCGGTCGACGGTGACGTTCTCCTCCTGGGCGCACGTCACGGCGCCGCTGGCTGCGCTCAGGGGGCTGCGGTTGCCCCAGATGTCCACCAGCTGCGAGCGGCACCGCCACTCCCCTCGGTGAAGCTCGCCGCCGTTGGGGTTGGTCTTGGCGCCGGCCGTGCCGAACGTGGTCGCGTTCGGCGTGACCGTACCGATGCGGTGGGGCCCAAACACAGGGGGGATCGCGCGCATGTCGGCGGCGATGCCTGTGGCGATGCCATCGGCAGGGTAGTCCGACGTGGTGCGGTAGCCACCCATGTTGGCGCCGTCGTCGTACTCGGTGTCGCTGGTCGACGAGTAGATCGCCGACTGCGGTCCGAACCCCTGCGGCGGAGCGGGGGCGGCGTCGAAGCCCAGGGGGCCCACAAGGCTCCCGTCGTAGAACAGCGCCCTGGCGTAGTCGCCGCCGCCCTGGGGGATGACGATGACGCCCAGGGGCGTGGACACGAACTGCGTCAGGAAGCACCGCGCGCGGGCCGACTCCAGACTCCAGGTCCAGTCGGCCCCAGAACCCGACACCAACGAGGCCCAGCGGCTGCCGTGCGTCGCCCAGCCCCTGTGCTCGTACAGGGTGCCTCCGGCGTGCACCAGCAGGATGTCCCGGCCCCCCTCCAGCTTGTGGTGGTGGATGCCGTGGACGGTGCCGGAGATGTTGTCCGACGTCCCCCCGCCCTCCAGCTGGATCGGCTGGTAGAGCACGGGGCCGTGCACCGCCCGAAGGGTGCCCTCCTCCGTCTCCCGGAAGTTGTGCACAGCCGCGCCGGCCCGCTCCTCGGAGAGCAGGTCGTCGTTGATGCCCCGGATGTCCAGGACGTCGCTGCGGCGGCTGTGGTGGGAGAACACGGAGGGCTACTCCTTCGGCTGGGGCCCGGCGTAGAAGGTGCCGTAGACCGGCTTGGCCGTCTTGGTGCCGGGCCAGGGCTTGGCGATCAGGGCCAGCCGCGCCATGCGGTGACTGCCGGCGTCGAACGAGATGGTGCCGCCCAGCTCGGGGATGAAGGCGTAGCCGCGCGCGACCTTGCCCGGGTCCTGGACCACGGTGACCATGACGAACTGGATGTCCTGCTTGGTCTCCGGGTCGACGCTGCGGTACAGGCCGCCGGCGACCAAGGGAGGGGCGACGACTTTGGGATCTGCCATGGAGAGGCTCCTACGGGTACGATGACTGGTCGGTGTCCCCAGGGCGCAGGTTGCGCAACTCGGAACGGGAGACGTGGCCCTTGCGACGGCCGGGGAGTCCGGTGTGCACGGGCTGAGACGCGGGGATGCCAGTGCCCTGGCGCCGCTTGTGGCGGGCGAGGCGCATCCGGTAGTCCTTCATGGCCAGGCCCTCCCCCGCGTAGTTGCCGTTCGCGCGGTGGACCTTGGCCTTCACCAGGTCGATGATGCACGCGGCACCGATCTTGGTCACGTTCAGGACCTGCGTCATCGTCTCGATGCGGTGGCTGCGCCATCCGGCGACCAGCACCATCTCGTAGCGCTTGTCGGGCAACGGCCAGAAGTCGAGGGCGTGGTACGCGCCGGGGTACGGCGCCGGGGTGTTCCGGTCGGGCGTGATGGAGCCGTCGTCCGTCCACGTCGTGACGTGCCCGTCGAGCTCGGTCATCAGGTACGCGCGCTGGTCGAAGTCGGTCAGGGCGTTGCCGGCGCTGTCCGTGATGCGCTTGCGGTAGATCCGCGTCTTCCAGCCCGACTTCTGGTAGCGGAGCACGGCCGCGTCGTGGAACCCCGCGGTGAAGTCCATGTTGGGGAACGTGACGTCGACGCCCTTGGTCGTGACGACGATCGTGTCCGAGCCGCGGCTCAGCGCGGACTCCTGCCATGGCTTGTAGCGGGTGGTGCTCGCCGAGGTCGCGCTTTGGGTGTGCGGGTTGCCGTGGTTGACCCAGATTTCCTGCTTCCCCCAGACGAGGCTGCGGAAGTACTGGAACTCGCCGGCCGGCTCCGGACCGACCCAGTTGTCCTCCGACTCCGCCACGGTCGGGCGGAGGTGGGGACCTTCGATCGGCTCCATGTGGGTGCGCCAGAACGACGTCGGGACGCCCTCGGCGCGGGCGCCGTCGCTCTCCCTGTTCCTCAGCCAGGCCACGGCCTGCTCGGGGAGCACGCCCTCCAGCGGCGCGTACTGCTGGTCCTTGACGTAGAGGTACTTGACCTCCATCACCTCCGGAGGGAGCACCACGGCCTTGGTCTGGATGATCCACTCGAGCACGGACGACGCTGTGTTGCCCCAGGGCGCGGACAGCGAGACGTAGGTGTAGCCCCCGGCGCTCCAGACCTCGCGGATCTGGAAGTCGTGGTACTGCTTGGGGTGCCCCGACACGGCCTCCGCGGGGTCGTGCACCATCAGCTTGCGTCCGGTCCACTCCCGGTAGGTCTCCCACGCGACGATGTCGGCGTGGGCGTCGGCCAGGACGCGCTTCAGCACGTAGGGGTCGGCCGTGGTCTCCAGCAGGTCTGTCGTCGGGGACGTCGGCCGCGTGTCGGGCTCTACGCGGAAGTGGACCTCGCGCTCGTTGAAGAAGAACGGCGCGTCCTCGGCGAGGGTCTCTTGGGCCTTCTGGATGTGCCGGATCAGCCGACGCTCCCACTCCGCGGAGCCTTGGGGGGAGTGGTCGACCTCGGCGATGACCTCTTCGAGGATCTCGTGGACAGGAAGGGCCATGTCTACGCCTACCTCGCGCGAGGGGTGCCTGTCAAACGACGAAGGCCGGGCACAGGGCCCGGCCTTCGCGTAGCGCTGCTACGGCATCAGCCGCGGCAGTCGAGCCACGCCAGGGTCAAGCCGGCGGACCCGTTGTCCTCCAGGAAGTACCCGAAGGTCGCGTCGGTCACGGCCGCGGCGTCTCCCGCCTCGTGGTCCGTGACCGAGACGATGGCGCCCACGCCCGCGGTCACACCAGCGGCGAGCGTGTAGACCTTGCCCTTGCCCTTGCGCAGGATCCAGCCGTAGGTGTTGATGGCGATGTTGTGCTGGGCGACGCCCACCACCTGTCCGGGCGCCTTGCCGGCGTTCGCCATCTCCACCAGCTTGTCGCCGACAGCGAAGCCGGTCGGAGGGCTGGTCAGGTCGATGGAGCAGGGGCGGCCCGCGGAGATCGCCTCGGTCGCGTAGACCAGGATCCACTCGGACTGCCCTGCGTTGCCGTACTGGAAGACCTCGACGTCCGTGGCGCCGGCGGAGTAGGGCTTGCCCTGCACCTTGGATGCCTGGATGACGTCGCCGGAGCTGTCGACGGCGTAGAGGCGCTTGTCGACCTGGACTTCCTCGCTCGGGACGACGGCACCCAGCACGTACGGGGTGCCGTCCGACGCCACGATGAAGCCGTTGAGGCCGTCGGTCAGGCTCGCAGCGGTGTAGGTCTCAGCGAAGTTGGTCGAGAAGGGACGGGGCATGCTCATGGCTGGGGCCTACTGGATGGCGGTGCCCGCGAGGGCACCCTGGTTGCGGAGCTGCTTCACCAGCATGCCCAGGCTCAGACGCAGCTCCTGGCGGTGCATCTGG
>Ga0208160_1000018_pt1 | contig 65858 bp, 66 predicted proteins | sample CB_VirMetaG_FD_184536 | JGI IMG/M metagenome (GOLD analysis project Ga0208160, IMG submission 184536) | Freshwater to marine saline gradient viral communities from Chesapeake Bay - CB_1504_1 Viral MetaG (SPAdes) (version 4) | ecosystem: Environmental > Aquatic > Marine > Coastal | place: USA... | reverse complement strand
TGGTTGGGGATAAGGGCTGACGAGCAGCGAAGAATTAAAACAACTGAAAGCCAGCTGGATTTTTTCGCACAACAAAAGAAAGTTAAAACGAGATTGAAGCTGACTCGATACCTAGCCCAAATATCAAACATTACCAAAAGTGAGGTTTTGGCTTGGTGGGAAGATCAGCCGTTTAATTTAGACCTTGAAGAACATTTGGGAAATTGTGTTTTCTGTATCAAGAAGGGGGCGAACAAGCTGGCTCTTGCTGCGAAAGATGAGCCAGAAATGGCGACAAAGTTCATGGACATGATAGCCAGCGACGCCGTTTATTCTAGGCCGTCGAGGGGCCTTCCTCCAAACATCATGTATCGCGGCCATCACTCCCTTGAGTCAATTATTGCTATTTATGAGGATGTCAGCCGAGAAGATTTAGCGCGACAGGTTCAGCTTGGCGGGAGCGGGGAAAATCTATGCTCTGAGTCTTGCGAGGCAATGACGCTGGATTTATTTGAGGGCGACGAATGATATACGCAGCAATCGTTTTGTTGGCCTTCATCCAAAACGTAAGTTTCACGATGGTGAGCCGAAGCAGAAACCGCGACAACATGACCTACCACGCAGTTTGTAGCGTATTCAGCAACGGCTGCTGGTTTCTAACAATGCGCGAGCTGGTTTTGGCCGATTTAACGCTTTGGCTTTTCTTTCCTTATGTTGTTGGAACAGTGGCTGGTTCTCTTTTTGGGGCTGCGGTTTCCATAAAGATAGAAAAGGCAATCGGGGCTAGAGCCTAAATTATAGGGGAGTGATGATATGACGTTAATTATTCAATTTGTAGCTTTATTGGTGGTGCTATTTGTTGGGTTGAAGCTCTGCGACAAAATCACCTGGTCATGGTGGGCGGTGACTTCTCCATTGTGGGGGTCGATCTCTGTCATGGCTGTGTTTTTGGCTGGGGCATTTGTAGGGGCCAATCTGTAGATGCAGGGTGAATTCTGGGTTATCAAAACCGATCAGCAGAAAGCAAATGCGGCGGCTGCGGTGGCGCTTTGTGAGGTCAATCCAGATGCGCCCTGGTGCGTACAGATCAAGACCTATGACGAAAAACGCAGTGATGCACAGAACAGGCTATCCCACACCTGGTATGGGGAAATATCGCAACAGGGGAAGGAATACGCTGTCGGCAAGGTTCACTCAATTTGCAAGGATCGTTATGGTCTGCCGATTATGAAAGCAGACGAGATATTCTCTAAATTCTGGCGACACGCCACAGCGGGCAACCCCACGCATGAGGAAATTATTGACGAGATCATGCCGATGACTCCAGTGACGTCAATAATGACCGTCAAACAAATGTCCCAATACCTGACGGACATCCAAAACGAACTTGGGCAGAAATACCGCCTCACCGACCCATCTCTTTATGGATTAGAACGATTATGAATAAAGTTGTCCCGTTTCCAGCAAAAGAGAAAACGTCGAAAGAAGTTGCCGACACCTACACATACCACCAACTTCTTTTTTTGCCTGACGACTGTTTTTTTACAGTGAGCCGGATTACGGCTGTGTCTGAGGACGGTAAATACTTTTTTGGCGTTCTTTTGTTTATAGAAAACTGTGCCACAGATAATTTTTCCTATTATCTGTTTGATCCAGAACACAACGCCTTTGGGCTTTTTCACAGATTCCACGCTGGCGAGACCTCGTACAAGTTGCGCCATTCCGCCACCATGCAGCGAATCACGGACAAATACCGGACGCTTGGTGAGGTAACAGTAGATGATCAATATGCAACAGCCCAAGCCACATGGGTCGAGACCCAATGAAAAAGAAAATAAAAACAGTGGCACAACAGGTCAACGCGGCTGCGGTGCTGATTCAGAAACTGGTCAGGATGAAGGCCGCAGATGATAACGGATATGCCTCCTGTGTCACTTGCAAGAAGGTTGACCACTACACCTGTATGGATGGTGGCCACTTTATTCCGAGAACGCGGCGCTATTTGGTGCTGTTTGAAGAAAATATCCATGTTCAGTGCAAGGGCTGCAATCGGTTCGGCATGAAGGACACATTGATCGTCCTCAAGTACCACACCCACATGGTGGATATGTATGGCGAGAAGCGCGTCAGGGCTATGGAGCGGTTGGCGTGGAGGTCAAGAAAGTGGACTAGGGAAGAAGTGGCCGAGGTGGTTGCTTATGCCAAAGAACAGATTAAATACCACGAAGGCAGAATCGCATGAGAGAGCATTTGATGATTCCTGACTGTCAGGTCAAGCCTGGCGTTCCCATAGATCACTTGGAGTGGATCGGTAAATATATTGTTGAGAAAAAACCGGATGTGGTTATCAACATCGGCGATTTTGCTGATATGCCATCGCTGTCTAGTTATGACAAGGGCAAACGGTCAGCAGAAGGTCGCCGCATTCGCCTGGACTTGGATGCTACCTATACGGCCATGATTAAGCTGATGAAGCCGTTGAACGACTACAACGCTCTAAGGAAAAAGTATAAGGAAAAACAATATAAACCTGAATTGCATCTCACGATGGGCAACCACGAACACAGAATCACCAGGGCTGCGGAGAATGATGCCGCCCTCGATGGCTTCCTCAACCTCCAAGAGCTTCGCTATGAGAAATTCGGCTGGAAGGTTCACCCTTTCCACACCATCGCTCATATTGATGGAATCGCCTATTCCCATTATTTCTACAACCCAATGACAGGCCGACCCTATGGCGGGCAGAACATCAAGACGCGCCTGAATAATATCGGCTTTAGTTTCTCAATGGGCCACCAGCAGGGCTACGACTCAGGGCAGAAATACCTCAACAACGGAAAAACCATTCGCGGCCTGGTTGCGGGTTCTTGCTATCTTCACGACGAGGAATATATAGGCCCACAAGCTAACGGCCATTGGAGGGGCATCATCTACAAGCACGAGGTTTTTGATGGGACCTATGACCTGATGGAAGTGTCGCTCGACTACCTTTGCCGCAAATATAACGACCTCAGACCTGGCATGAGGGTTTGGAAATACATGAAAATAAAATACCCCGAATTATTCCATTCTTCAGGCTGGTTGCAATGGCAGGAGCATCGGTTCAATACCACAAATAAGGATGGGAAATTATGATCTATGACAGAAGCAAAATAGCGGGCCACAGCGACGATGCGACTATGAGTTCCCTAGAGATTCAAGTTGGTGGGGGTCACTACAAAGACCTGAAGATACAGCCCATCGAGTTTATCCATGCTAACGGCATTCCTTATATCGAAGGCTGTGTTATCAAATATATGGCGCGATGGCGCGACAAAAACGGCCTTGAGGATTTAGAAAAGGCAAAACATTACATTCAACTGTTAATTGACCTGGAGGGCTGACCAATGCTCGCCTCACTGCTTAAAAAGGTTGCAGCTCATTCTCTACAGGGGGAGCTTGAGGAAATAGCGACTATCTGCGAACCCTGGCTTCCGAAAGTGGCAAAAGAGCGGCTTGAAGAAATTGATTCTGAGGTTGATGAAATTGTATCAGACATAAAAGCAATCCCCAGCGAGGACGAGTTGAGAGCCAGACATCCCGGATGGTGTGAAACGTGTGAGTAATAGCAATGGCACATGTGAGGGGAACAGATGTGAGTGAGTACCTTCCAGAAACAATGGATTCTGCACGAGTTGTGCAGCTCATAGAGACAACCATTTTGCGGCGCGGTGAGGGCTTGGAAAGCGATCCGGTGCGGATAGTGACCCAATATTGGACATTTGATGGGCAGATGGTTGCCGAAGATGATCCTTGTAGCCCGCAACCCTATAGCGCTAATGCAGCGGAGCAAGACTAAGCCGGGGGCTTACAATGGGTAAAGAACTAACAGCACAAGAAGAGCTGTTTAGAGACAGATATTTGCTAACGGCTAATGTGGCGGAGTCCGCCTTGTTTGCTGGGTATGCTCAATCGGTAGCGACTAGCGCCGCATATACATGGGTAAGCGAAAGCAAGTGTCCAGACAACAAAAGGCACTTATTAAACGCCATCTTAAAAGCGAGGTTGGAGCGGTCCAAGGAGACCAAGATAGACGCTAACTGGTTGCTCCAAAGGCTAGCAGAAGAGGCTGACGCCGATGTAGCGGATATCTATACCGAAGAGGGAAGCCTTAAGCCTGTCCACGCTTGGCCCAAGATATGGCGCCAAGGATTGGTCTCTGGGATAGATACCCAGCAAGACTACGCCTATGAGGACGGCCAGAAGGTCCCGGATGGTGTCACAGTTAAGGTTAAGCTATCGGATAGGATTAAGCGCCTAGAGCTAATAGGTCGCCATATTGATGTTGGGGCCTTTAAAGATAGCGAAAGCCAGACAGTGTTGATTAAGCACATTATGCCGGTCCCTACTTGCGCTAGTGTTGAAGACTGGGAAGCTCAGGCAGCGGAATACCAGCCAGCCAATGGAGACTAAGGTAGCATGGAAGCCTCTGCCGGGGTCTCAGTGTCTTTCTCTTAGTTGTCCTTGTGACGAAATACTGTACGAGGGGACAAGAGGCCCGGGTAAGACTGCGGCGCAATTAGCCCGGTTTAGGTCCAAGGTTGGCATTGGTTACGGTACGTTTATGCGAGGGGTTATTTTTGATCTTGAGTATAAAGACCTCTCAGACCTTATTGTCCAATCCAAGCGAATGTATTACGCCTTTAACGATGGCGCCAAATTCCTTAGCTCTGCTACTGAGCTTAAGTGGGTTTGGCCTACAGGCGAAGAGCTATTGTTTAGGCATGGTAAGTCAGAGGACGCCTATTGGGGCTACCACGGGCAAGAGTTTCCATTTATTGGATTTAACGAGCTAACTAAGCAGAAGGACGACGGCCTTTATACTGCGATGTTCTCCTGTATGAGATCCTCCTTTCGCCCAGAAGACCATCCACTGGAAGACGGGACGCTGCTGCCTCCCATTCCATTGGAGATGTTTAGCACCACTAACCCTTTCGGTATTGGCCACGCATGGGTCAAAAAGCGCTTCATAACGCCAGCGCCTAGAGGTGTAGTCCAAAGATATACCCAGACAGTATTAAACCCTCAGACAGATCTAGAGGAAGAGATAACCCTAACACGGGTTGCTATCCATGGTAGCTGGCGTGAGAATAAATACTTAGACCCAAAATATATAGCGTTTTTAATGGCTATCAGAGACCCAAACAAGAGAAAGGCGTGGGTTGATGGCTCTTGGGACGTTACTAGCGGAGGACGGTTCGATCACATATGGGATGAAGCAACGCACGTTATCAAACCTTTTAGTATTCCTTCTTCTTGGCGGGTTGACCGTTCACATGATTGGGGGGAGTCTAAGCCGTTCAGTAACCTGTGGTGGGCCGAATCAGACGGGACGCCGGTTGTCATTGCGGGAAGACAAACCTCCTTTTGTCCGGGGACTCTATTCCTGATTGGTGAGTGGTATGGATGCCCACCGGACGAGTTGAATAAGGGTCTTAATATGGCCTCTATAGATGTAGCCAAGGGAGTTAAGTGGATAGATCAGCGATTAGAAGGGAAGGACGTAGAGCCTCCGCCCGGTATAGGTCGCGGTCAAGTGGCTATCATTCCCGGCATATGCAACAAGGTTAAACCCGGCCCCGCAGATCACGCAATCTTTAACACTGGCGACAACGAAAGCTCTATTGGTGATAAAATGGAGAATAATGGCGTATTTTGGCAAAGATCAAACAAAAAGCCCGGGTCCAGAATCAATGGAGCGGCCTTGTTTTGCGATATGCTTGAGTCCTCCGTCAAGGCCAAGGGGGCTGAGTCCGGTGTAGCAGAAGAGCCAGCGTTTTATGTCTTTAATAATTGCCGAGGGTGGATTGGGCGTGTTCCTATTCTTCCTCGCGACACAAAAAACCCAGATGATGTGGACACTAACGCAGAAGACCACGACTGGGATGGGACGAGATATAGGGTGCTGGCCTCTAAACGGTCCGCTATGACGATTAACATGGGAATGGCTATATAATCATGCAAAAAAACGACGTTAGTTTTAAACGAGACGAATATAAGAAGAGCCAGCCCATATGGAAGAAGTTGGACGACGTTTGTGAGGGGCAGTTGGCTATTAAAGATGGCGGGGTGGATTACCTCCCAAAGCCAAACCCTAACGATCTAAGCGCACAGAATCAGGCAAGATACTCTCATTATGTGGCCAGAGCGGTATTCTATAACGCCACAGGCCGGACGCTCCAGTTTCTTGTTGGGGCTGCATTTAGGCAGACACCACAGCTAGAAAACCCGGCTTCTCTTAACTATATATCGGATGACATCGATGGCGCAGGGGTTGGTGTATTCCAACAGGCCCAATCTACTCTGGCTAGTGTACTAAAAAGAGGACGCCATGGCTTATTGGCTGACTATCCACGGGGGCAGGGGCAGACCACAGTAGCCCAAGTCCAGTCTGGTAATATCCGAGCAACCGCCGTAAGCATTGAGGCGACAGACGTTATTAATTGGCGCTATGAGAAGCATGGGGCCGTTTATAAGCTATCCCTCCTAGTTATATCGGAAGTCTCGGAGGAGATCACTCCGGATGGCTTTGGCCTTGCGTCTATTCCCCAAATTCGAGTCCTACGACTAGATGGTGGAATGTACACACAAGAGCTATGGAGAAAGGACGGAGATAGCAAGGACTGGGTTATCTTTGAGCCTCCTTGGGTTATTAAGTCCGGGAACGGGCAGCCTTGGACGGAGATTCCTTTTACTTTTGTAGGCTCAGAAAACAACGACGCCACGGTAGACCAGTCTCCACTCTATGATATGGCCGAGTTAAACATTGCACACTATCGCAACAGCGCAGACTATGAAGACTCGGCTTTCTTTGTGGGTCAGGCACAGCCTTGGATGTCTGGGTTAAGTGAAGAATGGCGAGACCATCTCCAAGAGACGGGGATATATGTAGGCTCAAGGAACCCAATCCTACTCCCAGAGGGTGGAGCGTACGGCATAGCACAAGCACAGCCAAACACTCTAGCCAAGGAAGCAATGGACCAAAAAGAGAGGCAGATGACAGCCTTGGGCGCCAAGCTCGTCCAGCCCGGAGGCGCAGCTAAGACAGCTACAGAAGCTAAGGGAGAGCAGCAAGCTAACTATTCCGTCCTATCGCTAGCGGCGGAGAACGTCTCCAGCGCCTATACCAAGGTACTAGGCTGGATGGCCTTGTTTATGAATGCGCCCGGAGAGGCGTCAATGGAATTAAATACTGACTTTATAGAACACTCTCTAGAGCCTCAGATGCTAACCGCCTTAATTAGCGCTTACCAGTCAGGCCAATTACCAGAGTCGGATTTGTGGGGCCAGCTTAAGAAGTATGGTGTTATAGACCCAGAGAAGAACGACGACGATATAAGGGCCGAGCTTGAGCTTCAAGATGATGGCCTTGGATTAGACGATGAGCCAGATGTTGCTATCGCTGAAGATGAGCTAGATGCCAATATCTGAGCAGTTAGTTGAGCAGACAGCCCGCCACCAAGTCTTTCTCGAAGGGTTAAAGACCGGAGAGGCGAAGAAGTTTGCCGGGTTCCTTAAGCAGATGGACGCCAGCTTGAGGTCTCGGTTGTCTATGGACTTAACAGGGTTCAACCGGAAGAGGTTGGAGCGCTTGTTGGGTTCTGTAGAGTCTGACTTACAGAAGATATACAGCGCACACGGGTCACAACTGTCTTCTAGTCTTAGAGAGATAGCCCACTATGAAGCTGGATTTGAGGCTCGATCTATCGATAAGGTTGTCTCCGGATTTGAGACTGTGATACCCACAGTGGGACAAATATCCGCCGCCGTACTCTCTACGCCGTTATCGGTGCGAGGGGCTGACGGAGGCAAACTATTAAGCGCGTTCACTAGGGACTGGTCTAAGGCTGATATAACCCGAGTAACCGGGGCTATTAGGCAAGGCTTTTTTGAGGGGCAGACCAACGCCCAAATACTCAAAACCATCCGTGGAACCGCCGCTAATAAGTTTAGAGACGGCATCTTGGCAATCAATAGCCGAAACGCGAGCGCAGTTGTGCGGACAGCGGTCCAACACGCGGCAAGTGTAGCCAGACAGAAGACATGGGAAGAAAACGACGACCTAGTTAAGGGCGTCCGGTGGTCCTCTACCTTAGATGGGAGGACTTCTACTGTATGCCGGTCTCTAGATGGGAAGATATTCCCTATCAACAAAGGGCCACGCCCACCAATCCATATCCAATGTAGGTCTGGCACTGTAGCCGTATTAGATGGACGCTTTGACTTCCTCAAGAAGGGCGCCACTAGATCAAGCATGGGCGGGCCTGTAGATGCAGACGAGACCTATTACAGTTGGCTTAAAAAGCAGCCTATCGCCTTTCAGAATAAAGTCTTGGGACCACAGAGGGCTAAACTGCTTAGAGATGGCGGCCTATCTGCGGAACGGTTTGCAGAGCTTAATCTAGGGAAGACTTTTAAGCCTTTAACCCTATCTGAAATGAAGCGTTTAGAGCCTCATGCTTTCGAGCAAGCGTTTCCAGTTGTTGCGCCTAAGAAGATAGTAACGCCCAAGAAGCCACCACCAGCGCCAGTTGCACCACCACCAGTGCCAGTTGCACCACCGGCCCCAAAAGACACATTCTTTGAAGCTAAGACCACACAAGACGCCTCAGACTGGATTGTAGGAAAGGGTTACGTCGCCAAGTCGGACTATGGAAAGATGGACTTATCTGCGGCTAATGAGATCAACAGGTCCTTATATGAACACATGAGAGACTTCCCAGAGCTGGCGGGTAAAATTAGTTTTGTTGGCTCGGCGCAGTCACTTAACCGGCTATTCCACGCCGCCCGCTATGACTATTATCTAGCCTATACTAAGAAAGTCTATCCGCATCTGACCCACGACGAAGCTCGGGCGGTAGCATTACGGCGCAATAAGAAGATAAAGGTTAGCGGTGAGTATGCTTTTGCTAGAGAGCCTCACTCAATCGAGGAATTCAAAGGGCTAGACGGTGTAGGTTTTAACGAGAAGTGGTCAACCAAAAAAGGGCTGGCGAAGTTTCAGGGGAGCTTAGATAGAGATGTAGATATTAGATGGCATCCTCCGGGGACAAACAGTGTCAAGTCGGTAATGGACCACGAGCTTGGACACCAGTTGGACTTTATATTAAGGCTAGAGCATCGCCCGGACGTTGATGTTATTTACAAGAAGTGGAACAAGGACGAAACCCGCCTTAGCCGGTACGCTAAGACAAACAAAAAGGAATTTATTGCGGAGGCATGGGCTGAGTATAGAGGCACAAGCAAACCACGAGAGATAGCAAAAGAGCTAGGAGAGTTAATTGAGAAAATATACAAAGCAAGAAGGGTTAATTAATATCCCGGACGATGTTGTGGTGGAACCGCAGACTAGCGATGTCTATTACAGCGAGGACCAGATGGAGCTGGTGGCTGAGGACTATCCTTTTGAGAAGGAGGCGCTAATAAAGTCCGGACTACTGGAGGGGTAATGGCCCAATCGTCGGCAGTTAGGGCTTATAATCACTATAACGACCGGCGAAGGCTGGCGTTTTTGATGGGCGGGGCTCATCCAAACGTAGCGGGGCTACAATATGTTAAAATACAAACTGGACACACTCGAAGGCATTAACGAAGAACAGGCGGCTCTATATGAAGCTAGCGGCGATAAGTTTATCCTTAAGGTGGAAGGTCTTGATAATCCGGATGATGTTTCTGGGCTTAAAGCTCAGTTGCAAACACTACTTTCGGAGAAAAAGGAAGCAGTTAAAAAAGCAGCAGATGCAGAGACTGCGGCAGAGGAGGCTACTAGGGAAGCAGCAGCCAAGAGCGGAGACGCAACGGCACTAAACGAATCATGGAAGGCTAAGTTTGAGAACATGGTGGCGGAGAAGGAAGGGACTATTACAGCCCTTAATGGCTCGGTCACGAAGATGAAGGTCGAAAGTGTTGCGGCACAAATGGCCGATGAGATTACAATTTCGGGGAGTGCGGCACTGGTTGCGCCCCAGATATTGCGGCGACTGTCAGTGGAGAGACGCGGGGACGACTACGTTACGGTAGTGGTAGACGCACAAGGCCAACCATCGGCCACCACACTGGACGAGCTGAAACAAGAATTTGTAAACAATCCGGCTTTTGCTCCGGTTATTGTTGCGAGTAAAGCGGACGGCGGCGGGGCCAACGGAAGCAGCGGGAACGGTGGCGGGGCCACAAAGACCATTAAACGCGCTCAATTTGACCAACTAGGCAGCAACGAGAAGATGTCCTATGTCAAAGACGGCGGCTCAATAATTGAATAAAGGAAGTATATAAAATGGCAGAGCATACGCTAACCGACCTCGCTGGTGACATCTATGTGGCAGCAGACCGAGTGGGACGAGAACTTGTTGGAATGATTCCAGCAGTAACAGTTAATGGTGGCTCAGAAGCCGCCGCGCTGAATGACACCATCCGGAGTTTTGCTACTCCCACGGTGACTCCAGCAACTTTAACCCCAGCCATGACTATCCCAGAAGGGGTGGGTCAGACTGTAGCCAACAAAACAATGACGCTAGACGTAATGGAAACTGTAGAGATTCCATTTACTGGTGAAAGCATTAAGCACCTTAACAACGGCTCAGGTTTCGAGACTGTTTACGGTGACATGATTGCTCAGGCAATGCGAGCCCACGTTAATGCTATCGAGTTAAAGCTAGCTGTGGCGGCTAGAGCTAACGCCTGTCGCGCCTATGGTGCAGCGGCGACCGTTCCTTTCGCTACTTCTAACGACTATACAGAAGCATCCAACATCCTCAAGATTCTTAAGGATAACGGAGCGGGCGCATTTGATAACCAGTTAGTAATCAATACTGGTGCTGGCGCTAACTTCTTGGGCAAACAATCAGCAGTTAACTCGGCTGGTACTGATTCAATCTTGCGCCAAGGCGTTATCTTGGATATTGCTGGTATGCCCATCCGTGAGTCTGCCCAGCTTGGTAGCCATACTGCGGGCACTATGGCTGGCGGTAAGACTAGCGCCGCTGGTTATGCTGTTGGTGCTACTACTTTGGCGTTTCAGAATGCCACAGGTACTGGCGTTATGGTTGACGGCGACGCTTTCACCATCGCTGGCGACACGAACATCTATGTTGTAGAGACGGCCACTTTTGCCGGTGCTAACCCAGCAACAGGCGACACCATTACAATTGCTTCTCCCGGTTTGCGTCAAGCTGTCCCGGGTACTAACCAAGCAATTACCATCATTGCAACGCACAACAACAGTCTCGGCTTTTCACGGACTGCGGTAGAGTTGGCAATGCGGGCGCCCGGCGACCCGGTTGGTGGTGATGCGGCTAGCGATATGATGACCGTTACAGACCCCCACTCTGGTTTGTCATTCGGCATTAGCGTCTATAAGGGCCGTAAGAAAGCCATGATAGCCGTAGATGCTCTATATGGCGTCAAAGTGTGGAAACCTGACCATGTAGCTCTGCTTATTGGTTAAGTGTTTTACTGCTGCCCATTCTAGCGAGTGGGTAGCATTAATAACATTGAGGCAAGACAATGGCGCAAGGTATATTACTGTCCACAGTAGAGGACCAGTCAGGGACGAACCCGAAGGTTGTAACTTACTCCGACCCGCTGCCGACAAAGGATATGGGCGGCTGGTCATCTCATGCAGAGGATGAGGTGCTTTTTTCGTATGGGGACATTGTTAAGGTAAAGCCAAAAAGCCTCCTGAAATTCGGTGAAAACACAGTGGTAGGTACTGCTGAAGCAACTGTAATGGAATTCATCGATGCTGAAATTAATGAAACTTATGTAAGCACTAATGCCATAACAAGCATTATATCGGATGGAGCTAATACTCAGGACGTTCGTATCGAAGGGCATACTATCTCAGGTAATGACCTAACCTTTGTTGTTCAGACTGTAACGCTCACAGGGACCACAGCAGCCACTCTAGGTACAGCCCTAGCAAGAGTATCAAGAATATCAAACGAAGGCAGCACAGCGCTGGCGGCTGCCTCTAAAGTTTACGTTTATGAGGGTGGGGCCGTTACTGCGGGCCAGCCTGACGTGGGAAGCACAGTACACATCGTAATGTCAGCAGGAGAAGAACAATCCCTAAAGGCAAGCACAAGCCTATCTAGCACTGATTATGCGTTCATAACTGACATTTACGGAAGTATTGAGAAGCAAGGGGCGGGTGCTTTTGCAACAATACGCCTCAAGGTGAGACGGCCCGGTGGTGTGTTCCAAACCAAGTTTAAGACCGGCGTGGCTACAGATGGGGCGAGTACCTTTAACCAGCAATTCGAGCCTTATCTTATAGTCCCAAAGAATTCAGACATTATTATAACCGCAGAAGCGTCAACCGCAACCACAGCTATTTCTGCCGGTTGGAATTCGGTGCTTGCGGCCATTCAATAAGGTCTATGCAGCTACTTAGTGGGGGCTGGGCTTGGGGCCTTGTCCCTTTTTTTATGCTTGGCGGTCAACTTTATATGTGCGCTCTAGGGGGCGCCTAAATAAGTTATAATTATTAACTGAATAGAGGCGCACGAATGGCACTAATAATAGAAGACGGCTCCCAAGTATCTGGGGCTAATAGTTACGTTACTTTGGCACAGGTCCGAGCCTATGGGCTGTCTAGGGGCGTGGCTCTATCAGAGGCGGATGCCACTCTGGAGGCTCAGGTTATCGAGTCTATGGATTACTTAGAATCCTTTGCTGATAGGTTTAAGGGCGAGCTTGTGGCCAGAGACCAGCCACTGTCTTGGCCTCGCATTGGTGCTTATATCGAGGGATGGAACTGGACGAGCGTAGAGATACCGAGGCAAGTGTTAAACGCCGTTTATTCTCTAGTTTTGGAAGTCCACGCCGGAGAAGACTTATTTAACCCTACAGCGGCAGCCCTCCCAGCTATAAAGAAACGAGTTGAGGGCGCGGTGGCAGTAGAGTACGCAAATCCGGGCCAGTCACTAAAAGTTAAGAAGACCCAAAAGTCCCGGACTCATATCCTTTTGTTGTTGAGAAATAGCGGCCTTTCTGCGGTGCGGACATAATGTCCTTTTATTCAGACATGGCAGCGGTGGCTAACGAGCTTCTCTTGGAGTTTGGGGAGGCGATAACGCTACGCAGGACCACGCCGGGAACATTTGACGGGGCCACGGAGACAGAAACCGGGGCTACTGTTGCAGACCTCGCAACACTTGGAATCCAGTCTAAATACGCGCAGGGGCTTATTGATGGGACCCGGATACAATCCCAAGATAAACTGTTTATTTTAGATGACACGCAAATACCAAGCGTTACAGACCAGATTAAAGTTGGCTCTGTATACTGGAGCATCGTAGACGTTAAGCCAGTAGAGCCAGCCGGGGTTCCTTTGGTTTATTTCGTTCAGGCTCGGTTATAATGAGCTTTAGCGGAGACCTAAAGAAGTTTAGGTTGAAGATTGAAGGCCAAGATGACGAGATTGTGCGGGGCGTGGAGTTGGCGCTATTTTCTGCGGTTATAGATGACACTCCTGTCGATATGGGTCGGCTTAAAGGGAATTGGATGGGCTCGTTTGGCTCTCCGGCTCAAGGCACACTTGAAACCGATGACCCAAATGGCAGCGCTACTAAGGACAAGATGATGAGCTTGGTGACAGGCGGCCCCAAGGGTGGACGGCTGACTTATCTAGCCAATAACCTTCCCTATGCAATGGCTATAGAATACGGGCATTCAACAAAGAAGGCGCCCCAAGGAATGGTGCGGAAAAATGTGGCTAGATTCCAAACCCTAGTGGACGAAGAAGTTAAGAAGGGTAGGTTATGACGTATAAGATTGACACGGCGCTACAACAGGCATTTATGGACGGGGCTTTCGGCCTACCAATAGCCTACGAAAATAGGGACTATAATCCATTGCCGGGAACGCCATACGCCGCCCTTTACGTTATACCAAACCAGCCCTCAGTAAACACTCTGGGCGATGGCGGCCAAGATTTAATAACGGGGATTATGCAAGTAGACCTCAATTACCCAGTCGGTAGTGGGACGGGGGTAGCCAAACAGATGGCGACCACCATCCGAGATTACTTTAAGGCGGGGACAGTTTTTACTTTCTCAGGGCAAGACGTTTTTATTGTTAGCTCTGGGCGGGGAATTGGCGGGGATGTAGATTCCTTTTACAGACTATCAAATACAATCTTTTGGCAAGCAAGGGTAACCAGACCATGACTATAGCAGCGGGCATCAATAAAACAGTAAGCATCAAAAAAGAAGTCACGTGGGGCACTGCTCCAGCGGCGTCCGGCGCTCAAGTTATGCGCCGGGTTGAATCCAACCTAGATTTACAGAAAGAGACATACCAGAGTAATGAGATCAGAGCAGACGGACAGACCGCCGATTTTAGGCATGGCGTCCAATCTGTAGCTGGTAACATTAAGGGCGAGCTATCTGTAGGCACTTATAACGACCTCTTTGCGGCTGCATTGCGCCAAGACTTCCCGGCTCAAGTAACCACGGGTGCGGTTATCATCATCGCAGTAACGGGCACTGGCACAGCTTACACTCGATCAGCCGGTGACTTTATTTCTGACGGCTTTAAGTTGGGGGATATTGTAGAGGCAACAGGCTTCACCGAAGCCAATAACAACAGTCACAGAGGCATGATTACAGCCCTAACTACGACTGTTATGACCGTGGTTACACTGGATGGCACTGTCCTTACTGATGAAGCCGAAGGCGATAGCGTTACACTGTTAGCAGTTGGTAAGAAAGCCTCCGCCGCTGTCACTAGCCAGACGGACGATTCTTTCTCTATTGAACATTGGTTTAGCGATGTGGCTCAGAGTGAAGTATTTACCGGCCTAAAACCTCAATCTATTGCGGTCGGATTACCTCCTTCCGGGATGGCTACCGTTGATGTTGCCTTTATGGGCAAAGGCGTTAACACTGACACATCCCAATACTTTACTAGCCCGACAGCAGCCGGTGGTGATGCGGTGCTATCTGCGGTTAATGGCTTGGTCTATGTTGCCGGTGCTGCGGTTGGCCTTATTACTGGGATGGACTTTACTATCTCGACCGGCCTATCTGCGGAGCCTGTTGTGGGTTCTAACCAATATCCCGCCGTATTCAGGGGTCGTGTGTTGGTGGAAGGTAATATGTCCGTCTACTTTGAAGATGCGACATTTAGAGACATCTTTATCAACGAAACAGAAGTCTCTATTTATGCCGTGTTTAAAGGCAGCTCTGCCAAAGACACTCCGTTCACGTCTTTTGTTATGCCTCGCGTTAAGGTTGGCGGGTCCTCTAAAGACGACGGCGAGAAAGGCTTAATCCAAAGCGTTCCATTTACTGCTCTGCTTAACACTGCGGGCGGTGCAGCGGTTAACACTGAGGAAACCACTATCTCAATCCAAGATTCGGCGGCTTAATTATGGGAATGGAGAAGTTTTTTACTCGGGAAAAAGCGAGTGAGGGCCGAAAGGTCTTCCTCGCGGACCCAGCTACAGGCTTATTAACCAAAGACTGGCTTATTATCCGGTCAGTGTGGTGCGATGAATTCCAAGCAGCCAAAGAAGCAGCGGTGCAAGAAACATTCGCTGAGGCTATGGAATCGAGCGCAGAAGAAAAACAGGCTTTAAGCGATAAGAGGAAGCTGTCTCTTGTTGCCTCTCTTGTTGGAGGCTGGTCCTTTGACGAAGAATGCACAAAAGACAATGTTATGGGATTCCTCCGGGAGGCGAAGCAGCTCGTTAACCAAATCGATGTAAAGGCGGCTCAAGATAAGTTTTTTTTCGGGAAAGCGTCCAAAGATTCCTAAGCTGGTGTGAGGGTGAGATCGCCCTCCTACAGGCTCCGCAAGGCTCCACGGATGGGGTGACAATAAAGGGGCACTTACAGGCAGTATGGAAACACACAGGGCGCAAACCTAAAGAGCTAGTTGACCATGGAGACTGCCCAGCGGACATGGATTACCTCTGGGCTTGGTTTTTGGAAATAAAGCCTCCGTTAACTTATACAGAGATGGCCCACTGGCAAACCCTAACCGGCAGGAAGTTAAAAGTCTGGGAGGCTACGGTTTTAATGCGGATTAATAGGTTGTTACCATGACAGAGCGCGCTAATTTAGTCCTCGGGGTTGATAGTAGGCAAGTAAAAAAGGGCCAAAAAGACCTAAAAGGGCTAGAGAAACAAGGCAACAAGACAGAGAAGGCCACAGACCAACTAGGTCAGGCTTTCCGGCGTATCGCTGGGCCCATTGCTGTGTTTCTTGGGACCAAGCAAATACTGGCGGCGGCGGACGCTTGGACCTCTCTTGGTAACAGGCTCCGGCTGGTAACAGACTCCACGGAATCACTAGCGGCGGCTCAGGATAGCGTTTTCCAGATTGCTCAGAAGGCCCGCCAACCTCTCGAAAATGTAGCAGAACTTTACCAACGAATAGCAACCAACCAAGACGCGCTCGGTATATCCGGCGAACGTGTGGCCGGTGTTGTCGATACTATCTCCAAAGCGGTGGCTATATCGGGTACGTCTGCAACAGCAGCTAACGCGGCACTGATCCAGCTTGGTCAAGGTTTTGCAGCGGGCACACTCCGAGGCCAAGAGCTTAACTCCGTACTAGAGCAAGCTCCAGCACTAGCGCAAGCAATAGCCAAGGGCTTAGGGGTCGAAATAGGCCAATTAAAGGCATTGGGCGAAAGCGGTACATTGACAGCTAAAAACGTCATAGACGCCTTAGAATCACAGGCTGATAGTGTTAACGCCCAATTTGAGACTATACGCTCAACCGTTTCGCAGTCCTTTACCGTCTTAGGGAACAGTATGACGCGGACCGTCGGATTGCTGGATGAGGCGACCGGGGCCAGTGGTGACTTTGCTAATAGTATTCTAGGCATATCGAAATTCCTAGATAGCGGGGCTTTAACTGACGGCATCTTGGACGCGATGTCCTTATGGCGGTCCAGTATCGACGCCACTATTTCATCCCTTGGTGATACCAGCGACGAAATGGAGCTGTTGGGCGATATTGGCGGCGGTGTTGTAGACACAATCATTACAGCCTTTAAGCAATTACCCGTCAACATCCGGGCCTTAATGCAGATTGTAGGGACCGAAATTGCAGACACATTTGCCCGAGGTGAAGTCCGGGCTACCTTTTTCGCGGACGCTGTAGCAGCCATTTTTAACGACGACACGGTAGACGCCGCTCTAGCCCGTAGGCGTGAGTCTATGGAGCGATTGGATGAGGTTAGGCTAGATAGCCTTAGCCTTATTATTCAAGAGCGAGACGCCATTCTAGAGGTCTCTGCCGTTGAGTCAGCTCGGCGCGATTTAGCTAGAGCAGCCACAGAAGATGAACGCAAGGCTAGAGAGGCTAGGCTGGCAGCACTGAGAGCAGATGCAAAAGGGGTCAGCCTTGGCGGTGGCGCCTCTAAAGATGAGTTGGCGGCGGCTAAGAAGCTCCAAGACCTAAACGACCGGACCTTGGAAAGCCTAACAAAACAAAAGGCTCTGTTTGGTCAGACTGGAGAGGCGGCGGAAATCCGCTACGAGGTGGAGCTAGGGGCTTTGTCCCAGCTTAACGACCTACAAAAGCAGCGCCTTATTCAGTTAGCTGTAGAGCTGGACGCTCTAGAAGCTCAAGCCGAGTTTGCCGAGAAGGTCCAAGAGATTATTGACGAGGCGATGCCGGACGCCGAGAAAGAGATTGCCAGCCTACAAGAGAATATTCTGATGCTGGGCATTGCCTTGGATGAGGGAAAAATATCTGTAGACCAATACGCTACAAGCGTAGGTCAGATTAAGGGCCAGATAGCCCAAGTTAAAGAAGAAAACGACGAATTCGGGAAGCAACTAGCGGAGCTTGGCGACGAGATAGACGACTCTCTTATGACCGGCATTACTAACGCCATTGGTGGGGTAGAGGACTGGGAAAAAGCCTTTATCGCCTCAATCGCTAAAATACTCATCCAGTTGGCCGCGCTGAAGCTACAGCAATCAGGGTCCACACTCTTTGGGGCAGACTCAGGCGATGGTCCCAGTATTGGTGGCTCTATTATCAAAGGCTTGCTAAGTTTTGACGGCGGCGGCAATACTCCGAGCGGGCCACGGTCTGGCGGAGTAGATGGGAAAGGCGGCTTTCTTAGCGTAGTCCATCCAGACGAGAAGATAATAGATTTAACAAAACAACAATCCGCCGGCGGCGCATCAAGTAATATTAGCTTTAACTTCCCGGGCGTTACAGATAGAGATACGGCTAAACGAGCGGGGGCAGATGCAGCCCGCAAATTCAACCAAATGACCGCCAACGCTAAGAGGTATAATTGATGGCATTTATAGAAGAGCAGCTTGCCATAGCCATAGATTATGGCTCGGCTTTTAGCGAGACGACGGCGGTGCAGATTACCACCACAAACGGCGGCAACGAATACCGGAGCCTCCGCCATCCTTATATGATAATGGAACATGATTTTGGTTACTCTCTGCGCCTAGATACTTGGATTATCTCGGAAATACTAGGCCTGTGGGCTCGATCTGGAGGGATGTTTGGTGGGTTTAGAGTGAAAAACCTTTCAGACTTTACGACCAATAACTACAAAGATGCGCCGACATACGCTGACCAGCTTGCGGTTCTTTCTTCCTCTGAGGTCTATCAGATTACGCGATGGTATGGGACAGAGGGCGGGTCAACAGCCATACGCCGCAGGGTGCTAAAGCCGGTAGCAGCAACCACGCTGGTCGGTATAACAAACCCCACTAATGGAAATATCCAAGTCCTTAACGACTGGACAGTGGACACCACCACCGGGCTAATAACTTTTACAGCGGACAATGCTGGCGTTATCACCGCTATAACTGCGGCGGCTTCTGCGGTTCTTACTGTTGGGGCCAATACCTATGCTGTGGATGATACTGTATATATATCCAGTGTTGTGGGAATGACGGAGATTAATGGACAGCGTGGAACGGTAACAGCTAGGACGTCTACCACTATTACATTAGACATAGACTCCACGGCTTACACGGCTTACACATCCGGCGGAGTAACTAATACCAGCCCACAGACCGGAGAAACAGTCAGGGCCGGTTGCGAATTTGACATTCCTTGTCGTTTTGATAGCGATCTATCCGGCGTTACTTATGCCAATTTTGAGACTTTAGGCGTATCCGTTTCCGTCGTTGAATTACTAAACCCTTAAGGCGGTATAGATGAAGTCCACAGTTGCAGACCCGGAAACTAGCGTAATGTGCGCCAGAATTGAAGCAGTAGACGGAACCATTCTCCGGCTCGCGGCTTATCCTCACGCCATCACCATGAGTAATGGCGACATATACCGGGCGGACTTGGGCTACCAGCCCACGTCCTATGCGGCAAGCACGTCATTCTCTCCCGATGTTATAGATTTACAAGGTATTTTCGACGCGGCAGGAATAAGCAGAACACAACTAACCTCCGGCATCTTTGATAATGCGAAAGCGTACGTTTTTAAGACCTCCTTCTCCGCTCCAGTTGTTGACGAGGAGCCAATAGGTAAGTTTCTTTTTGGTAAAACCAGACTCCAAGATGACCGCTATGTTATTGAGAAGATGCACTTAATAGACGCACTTAACGAGTCAGTCGGAAGGACGTATGGGCCTAAATGTCCTTGGACCTTGTTCGACGAAACAATAGACGGAGACACTCTTCCAGTCCAGAGGTCAAGATGTACAGGGCCAAGAGCAGCTCCAGACGGGCCAGCTTTAGCCGACTTTCTAGTTTCGGGTACGGTGACAAGCGTTACATCGAGTAAAGTCTGGGCGGACTCAGGTCGAGCTGAGGCTGTTGGGTATTTTGACTATGGCTCAGTTTTGTGGCTAACCGGCAACAACGCGGGGCTCAGGTCTCAAGAGATAAAAACACATACGGCGGGTGGTACAATAACCCAATATATGGCGGCATATTCCGCTATCCAAGTTGGAGATACTTATAATATGGTCCCGGGTTGTAATGGGGTGCGCTCCGGCGACTGTCTTACTAAATATAGTAATGTTGTTAATTATGGCGGGTTTGCCGACCTAGTTACATCCACGGCCTACAGCAAGCATGGAAATAACGGCCAATGATGCAACAGAAAGCAATAGAATTAGCCAGAGACTGCATAGGGACTCCGTTTAGGCATCAAGGGAGGGTCCCGGGCCTTGCGCTGGATTGCGCTGGGCTCTTGGTTCACGTCTTTAATGGGCTGGGTTTAGCCTGTAATGATGTGAAAGGCTATCCGCGACGACCATACGAGGGTCTGTTAGAAGAGGCTCTATTAAATCAGCCAAATCTGGTTAAGGTTGGAAAGTCAGACTTACAGGCTGGAGATGTTGTTTTGTTTAGAATCAAAAAGGAACCGCAACACATTGGCATTTTTACGGGCAGCTCCCTTATTCACGCCTATTACGCCACCGGGCGGGTAGTGGAGCAGAGCTTTAATTCTTGGAAGCACTGCCTAACTCACGTTTATAGGGTTGTAAAATGACTGACAGTATTAGCATTGGGTCGGTAGTTGGTGGCGTCATTGGTGGCATTCTTGGCGGCCCCGGTGGGGCTTCTATCGGGATGGCTATTGGTGGCGCTCTAGACCCGGTAACAGGGCCAGATCAAGAAGGGCCTAGAATAAGTGACTTATCTGCACAAACGGCGGCTTATGGCGTCGGGCTGGCAGACATTGACGGAACCATTTCAGCGCTCGGTAATGTCTTTTGGGTCGAAAACGGCCAGATAAAAGAGGTTGTAACTAAAGAGGACTCCGGCGGTAAGGGCGGCGGAGGTGGTGGCGAAACCACAACTTATACTTATTTCGCTACGTTTGCGGTAGGGCTAACCGACCACCAAGTGGACGGGCTCCGGCGTATATGGGTGGGCGCTGACTTGGTAGTAGACACAGGCGCCACTGATGTCGGGACGTTGATCGAATCGGACAAGATATTCCCTTTGGCTCCACTTTATAACAGTGGAAACATAGACACGCTAAACGGCGCACTAGAAGCAACGCCAACGCCGGGGCCAGATGGAGAAATAAGGCTCTATGTTGGGAGTGACTCACAGAGTCCAGACCCAAGAATGGAGGCAGACTTAGGGGTGGGGAATTGTCCAGCCTATAGAGGAATGTCTTATATCGTTTTGTATGACTGGCCCTTGGCTAGACATGGGAACTCTATTGCTGGCGCACAAGTCAAAGTGGAGCTTATTAGCAACGCGACCGACGAGGTTGCAGTTAATATAAGCCACCAGCAAATAGAAGAGAGCTATGGCATTTATACTGGAACGTCCCATAACGCCTACTATCTAACCGCAGAAAGCTCTATTTTACACAACGAGACAACAGACGCGACGAGGGCATATCATTGGACTAATGTTGGGCTGGAGCAGAAAATTCCCACGGTTAGCCTCCTTGGTGGAACCGTCATCTCATCCCGCTCGGTATGCCATGGTGATGAGCCCTATTTACTCCCTATAACTTGGAAACCATGGCTTGCTGATTATGGTGTAGGAGACTCTTTTTTCGGCAGCTCGGGCCGATTGGTCTATAAAAACAACACTCTTTATGGCTACAACAACACATCTAATAAAATATATAAAGAATTACAATTTAGCCTTCAAGAGGCTTCGGTGGCTTCTAGTCCACTTGCTATGGCTGTAGATAATAGCGGGACCGCCTATGTTGTAAGAAACAGCGCCGTAGACCTTTATGACACGGACTTTGTTTTAATTAAAACCATAGATACCACCACGCTTTTTTCTGGGATTAATTACACCCTTCAGGTCAACCGCGCACATTTTGACGATTCCACCGGCCTCTTGTGGGTTGGGGGTAGCCCCACCAACGCTCCAACAACGTTTTGGGGGCTTGACCCAACCAACGAAACGGCCACCGGCCAAATTGATATAGGCTATCTAGAGGCTACCGCTAGCTTAGAGCGGAATGATTTCTCCGTATCAGGGCAAATATTAACCCGATTTACCGGCCATATTACTAGCCAGACCTACAGCTCTATAGAGCATTGGAAGTTACCCAACATATCAACTAGCACAAAACCTCTCTCTGATGTGGTGTCCGAGCGGATGGTCAGGTCTGAGTTAATAGAGTTAGCGGATATTAATGTTTCCCTTTTGTCTGATACGGTCCGAGGTTTTAGAACGTCTGGCATTCAGTCCATTAGGTCATCGCTCCAGCCTTTAGCCGATGCCTATCAGTTTGACGTAATCCCGGACGGCTATCAGATTAAGTGCGTACCACGCGGACAGGCTTCCGTAAAAACGGTGGATTATGACGACCTCGACGCAATAGTTGGACGGGGTGTTGGCGGCGTGATTATCGACCACCAGCGCGAGATGGACAGCGAATTGCCGCAGCGTGTAATTATTAAGCATCTAGACGACGCAAGAGATTACGATATAAATCAACAAGACTCGCCAGACCGCCGATCTTCTGCGACAGTCCATATTATGGAGCTAGATTTTCCAATCGTGTTTACGCCAGACGAGGCGGCGGGATTGGCTGAAATTATCCAGTATACCCAGTGGGTAGAAAGGGACTCTTATTCGTTTACCTTGCCACATACTTATAACGACCTACAGCCAGCGGACGTGATAACGATTGTTGCGCCATACGCAACACTAGAGCTTAGATTAACGGCTATTGGCTACCTTGACGACGGGCGGCTAGAGGTTGAAGCTGTTGCGAACGATTCCGCCGTATATACTCCAAACGCGGTAGGCGCCACAGGGACTGCTCCCACCGGAACCATCGCGTACTCTGGGGACGCTATTATGACTCTCTTGGACATCCCTTTGGTTAGGGACCAAGATGACGGCTATGGCTATCCGGCGGCTCTATGCGGAATTAGCAGCACTTGGCCGGGTGGGGTTATTGCTCGGTCCAATGATGCCGGACAGACTTGGAAGCCCATTCAAGGGTTTGGAGCGTCTGTTGTGACTGGATTGGTAGATGCGCCTCTAGCGGTACACGCTGGGGACGTGATCGACCGGGATAGCTCTTTGATTGTTGACCTTTATAGCTCCGGAATGACACTCTCATCTGTTACCGAGGTGCAGATGATGACGGGGCAAAATTGGTTCGCCTACGGTGTCGATGGGAGATGGGAATTATGTAGGTTTGTTAATGCTACACTAAACGCTGACGGCACTTACACGCTAGACACGCTAGTTAGAGGACTAAAAGGAACAGAGTGGGCCACCGGGCTGCACGAAGATTACGATACGTTTGTTTTTCTATCCGACGCTGATATAGCCTTTATTAACGCTGATGTTAACTATCTAGGGGTGGACCGTATCTATAGAGGACTGACCACAGCGCAAGATATAGACGCGGTGTCAAATACTGCTTTTAGTTATGATGGTGTAAACCTTAAGCCATTATCTCCAATCAACACAACCGGCGTCCTTAATGCTACCGATTGGGACCTCTCATGGACAAGGCGCTCCAGACTATCTACCAGTTGGTGGACTACCGGCGTAGAAAGATTAATTGGGGAAGCCTCGGAGTCTTGGGAGATTGATATAATGAACGGGGCGACAGTGGTAAGAACACTAACAGCGGTAACGAATGCAGTAACTTACACAAGCGCCGACCAGACGACAGACTTTGGTGGCAATCAATCAACCCTTACGTTTAGGGTCTATCAAATATCAGCCACGGTCGGACGGGGCTTTGTTTCAGAGGTGACAGTTTAATGGCAACCACACCAATTTTAGGTATAACAGAGCTAGCGACGGGTCAGGTCAACCAATATTTAACGGCTAACGCGGCTTTTCAGGCAATAGAAAGCTCCACTAATGACTTCCTTTCTGTTGACTTGTCTGCGGGTAATGTCGCACTGACCGCAGCACAATATCGCGGTTATGTGTTGTTTAGAAGCTCAGGCAATGCTGTTGCCAGAAACTTAACGCTTCAGGCTATTAAACGGCTGATAGTGGTTCACAATAACGGGACGGACATTCTATCGGTGATAGTTGGCTCCACCACGGTTGCCATCCCTGTTGCCGAGGCGCAACTACTCTATTCTGACGGAACCACTAATGGACTTATTTCTATCGCTGGCGGTGCTGGTGGTGGTGGCGCTGCGGTTTCGATCATTGCTCCAGATACAGCAACAACGCACACCGCTGTCGTCGCAAATAATGGCGGGTTATTGATCTTTAATTCTGCTTCAGACTGCACAATAACTGTCCCGCAGACCTCAACAGAGGCACTCGATGCCGGGTTTCACTTGCTCGTCAGGAATGATGGCGGCGGCAATGTGTTGGTGGGATTAGAGGGGACGGACACGCTTGACGGTGTCTCGCTATGGGCAGACCCAACGCAAGAAGTCACAATAATAAAAGAGACAGCAGGAAGCCCGAACGCGTGGGGTCTGATTGGCAATAATTGGCTACCATCGGCAGTTGAAGATGACGCTTTGACCGCACCACCAGCGACTCCAGCAGTGGGTGCTGTTTATATTCCACTAGCAACAGCGACGGGAACATGGGCCACGCATGAAACAGAGTTTGCGATTCATGTTGGTTCTGACGTTTATGAGTTTGTAGCGCCTTCAACTGGGGCTACTGTTTACGAGAAGACTAGCGCCGCGTGGGTTAGCTTCAATGGAACGGCTTGGGCAGAACAGGCCGGGGGCGGGGCGACTGCGGCAAGAAAAAACGCTCTATTTAATGGCGGCTTTAATGTCCAGCAGAGAGGGGTGACGTTCGACAGCACTACCTCTCCACTGAACAGCGACGATACATACCTTCTGGACCGGTGGGTTCTATTGTCAGACGGTAATGATGTTGTCGATGTAACAAGCCAATCCGGGGGTGGGGTTTCAGGGAATGCCGACTATATAAGGCTAGACGTTGAAACAGTCTCCAAAAAGTTTGGCATCTTTCAGGTCATTGAAAACGGGAACCTCCGCGGCATTATTGGTGACACGGTTTCTCTGTCTTTTGATGTAAGGGTGAGTGATGCCACGAAACTGTCAGATATTCGCGCGGTTGTTGTTGCTTGGGATGGCACAGCCGACACAGTGACCAGTGATGTCGTAAGCACTTGGAACGCAGAAGGAGCACGCCCGACTCTAGTGGCTAACTGGACAGCCGAAAATGTTGATGCCGACTTAGCCGTTACGTCTACATGGACGCGGATTTCGATTGACGGGGTGTCTGTCGATACAGCAAGCGCCGCAAACGTAGGGGTGTTTATTTATCAAAATAATGTTGCTACCAATAACACGCTTGGCACTCTTTTGGAGATTACGGAGGTCCAGCTAGAAAAAGGCTCCGTAGCAACTGGCTTCGAGCACCGGAGTATTGGTGAAGAATTACAGTTGTGTCAGAGGTATTATGAGGAAGGTAACGCGTACAGGTCTGGGGCTATAGTGAATACAACAGCGGGCGCAGAATCTACCTCATATACTGTTATAAAAAGATCAGTCCCAACTCTCGGAATCACTGGGTCTGCCCTTATCAACTTTACAGGGGCGGCCGCTGTCACATCAACCCTTGTTGATAGTTTTGGGCATTACCCAACAGGTGGTACATCTGGCGCGCAGGGTAGGTATTTAATAGCTTGGACAGCAGATTCGGAGTTATAGATATGCAAACAGTTAAATTACAAGCAGAGGGCTATCTAGTCGATGGCTCACTATCAGTCCCGAATGCTCCCAGTAATCGTCACTGGCAATCAGTCCAAGAATGGATAGCAGAAGGCAATACACCGGAGCCTGAATTCACTCAGGCAGAGCTAGACGCGCAAGCGGCGCAAGCTATCGAGGACGCGGCCGCTAAAGCGGTAGAAGACGGGGTTCGTGCAGATACTCTATTGCAGAACTTTATGGCTCTTGGGCCTGATGGCATTGAAGCTCACATAAACACGAATTCAACAGACCTTGCTAGTGCAAATGCAATCATCATCAAGCTGGCGAAGATAGTATGGTTAAAGTCTGGAGGGACGCTGTAATATGAGTCTGATTATGAGTACAACACTGGGTCGGTATAGTCCACCCCCGCTCTTATACCCAAACACGCACGAGCAGACCATCACCATCGCCTCGGGAAAGGTGTCGTCAGACCTCACGTCCTTTGTTGTGGGTGTTGATCTGTCGGGCATGAGTGCCGGATTTTGGGCCAAAGTAAAGGCCGATGGTGGCGATATTCGTGTTGTAAATGCAAGCGATGCCGCCATTCCTTTTGATCTAGTGTGGATTGACACAGGAACAGAGACGGGGACACTATTTTTAAGAGACACGGTTTTAACCGGAAGCTCTAACTCTTGGAAGATACAGTATGGGAGTAGTAGCTTTGAGGCGCTTGCGGCTGGTGCTGCGAACGGACGAAACGACACATGGCAAGACTACGAGCTTGTCTATCTGCTCAAGGGTGATCTGGTAGATAGGTCAGGAAACAATGATCTTGTTATTAATACAGGGTCTGCCAGCTATGTCTCAAACGCCAAAGGCTGGGGCGGCGGCTTGGCTATGGCCGCAGACTTTGAGGCCAGAGTAACCAACCTTGTCGGTAGTAGCACGACTTTCACGATGTCGGCTAGTGGCCATCTCGACGATCAGACCGGCGCAAACCGGCAGATGTTGGGCTACCTTGAAACGATAGGAAGTAACAGTGGTCGCTGTAACTTGGGGTTTCACAACACAGGCTCAGATTTTTGGACTAACTGGGATGTTTCCAACTCATGGAATGACGGGTCGGTTGTTGTCGCTGCTACAGATTACCGCTGGCATGGTGTATGGGATGGAACGACTGAGAAAGAACTTTATCTGGATGGTGTAACTGATGCCCTTGACTCAACAATCACTGCGATGGGGTCTAACAATGACACATTTGTTGTAGGAAATGCCGGGAGTGGCTCGTCACAATGGAATGGTGATATTGCTTTTGTCTACTTGCGACTTGAAGCATTATCGGCTAACTGGATTTCTGCCGAAGTGGACAACCTAGTCAACGCAGCCACATTCTATAGCTTGGCAGCAGAAGCTGCGATTTAATATATGCTCTTGGCCCTCTCGGAGTATATGGGGGCCTCATACCGCACCCCCTTCTATATCGTTAGCTCTTGTCAGAATGGCACGTCTTCATCATAGTCTGAGGCGCGCCCGGTGTTAGCTGGCTCCGTCTGCGATTGTTTTTGTGGGGGCTGGCCAGAGTCCTTCCAAAATACTTGAGCGTTGCCGAGAATATTACCTCTTACGCCTTGGTCTCTCTCTTCCTTGCTAACGTCTTGGGTAATCATTCCGCTATTACCATATTGGTCTAATTGATCTAAATCGATAAAAACGGTTGCGTCTAAATAGATACCTTTCTGGCCATTAAATAACCTAGCTTTATCGATCTCTTTTACGTTAATTTTAAGTGTTACGCCTACTTTGCTCATAATAAATACCTTATTTAATTGTTAATGAACGGACGCCATCTATAACGTCAACGCCTTTGATCGGGTTCTCTTTAGCGGCTTCCAATAATGCTTTTTTATCAACCGCCCTCGTCTCTGGAATAATTCTCCAATATTGAGGAGGAATTAAGTCCTCGTTTATTGCGCCCAGTCTCTTTGATGCTTTTCGGAGTGTTACTTTAAACAGGGCACAATTAACCTTATCTACTTTTGCGCCTTGCATTGAGTCAAAAACGTATTGCTTTAATTGCGTAGCCTTTTTGGTGGCCCTTTCAGCCAATAAGGATAACCTGTCTATTTCGCGGTCCATCATCTCCGCCTCTCTGACATAATTCTGACGCACCACTAAGACTGAGTTAATTTTTTCGCTAAACTCAGCTCTCATGCCTTCCATAGTGTCAGCTAGTACCTCCGGCGTTATCTCGTCGCTAGACTCAACAAGGCGCGCTAGTATTTTTATATCGTTGGTCATCTCGTACAGAGAAAGGCTCATAATGATGCTCTCTCTTTTAAGGTTTTAACAATGCCGGAGTATGCCGTGTTGGGCAGATCGGCTAACGCCATAACTTTATAACCGGAGCAAATGGCCGAAACCTCAACGCCAGCGAGCGCCGCAAGATTGGTTATTTCTTCCACTTGTCTAACATCTACAGACTCCGGCTCCCTAAACATCGATTGCTCTGCGTCGTCGTCTAGGCTAGGGAGTAAGGCCATAGATTGCAGAGCGTACCGTTTAGCGTACGTTATAGCGCTCCCAGCAGATTGTGGGTCACTCTTTGCTAACGGCAAAGTGATCGTCCCTTCTATCCACTCGCCAGACTCGTGCAGCACCCGAGTAGTTACACCAACCATGCTGCCATCTGAGACTGGAGACTGGATTATAACTAGCCCGTGTCGGCTGTAGACCGGCTTTACCTCGGCTAGGACAGCATTAAAGTTGGCATAGGTTGACTTAAAAAACGGATTAGATGAGCCCTTTTTAACGCCGCCTAGCTCTTTTTGAGCAGCAAGGAGGGCGGAGGTTATTTCCGATAGTGTCGCGCTGGTTATCATATAGCCCGCCTCAAGTCTTCTGTAAAGGCTCTGTTTACTTCATTAGCATAGGCCCAGTATTCCGCCGTATCAAAGGCAAATGGGTTTCTGGGGCCGTCCTCGCGCATATCTGACGCCGCCCTATATGTTGCTTTTCGGATGGCAGTCTGAGCCATACTTTCTTTTGGTGCTGGTTCCGAATTATCAGAACACCAAAGAGCTGCTTTACTACTCATAACATTCCCCTTTTTTTGCTGATTTTTAATTTAACGGGCCCAGATTAACCCTATTGCTCGCAGGATTCCAGACATAAATGAAGACCAAAACTGTAAATTTAGTCATTATTTTGTAATGTGCTTTTTTATAATTAGTTTATAGTGGGCTCTCTATTAAACACAAACCAAGGGGAACGATATGGAAAAGGATGGAGAGTTTAGAGGACATTTAAGGGTTATCCTACAGGACGCCGACTGTGTTTGGGAGGCTATCGGCCCAGACGGTATTCGTTACGACTTCAACACCAATATGTTGCGGATGGACGAACAGGCTAGGGGTGTTGCTCGGGAGGCCATGGCCTTAATAGATGGCATAAAGGCTGAAAGCATCGCTATTTGTCTTTGTGCTGGCGGACTTCTCGACGCGGAGCTAGGGAAACTGCTACGGGAACAGGCAGAAAATTATTATTCGGACGACATAGAGCGGGCTATAGGAGTAGAAGACTAATGGCCACATATAACAGTTTTTTCTATTGCAGTTACACAGAGGCGCAAGAGGGTGTAGTTTGGTCCGTTTTAGAGGCAAATCTGTACGATCATAAGCTGTTTAAGGCTTACCCGGTGGATTGTATAGATAAAGACAGGCGACAGATTGGAGCGCCTATTTTCGCCTCTAAATGGCACTTATTAACCGAAAAAATTGAGATAGCAAACAAGAAGAGGGCGGCACTATGAAATATTCACTAGGCAATAAATTCTATCATCCTGTGGTTGACAGGCAGCCAGCGCCTCGCAAGCTAGATACGCTCTATGCAATTGTGTCGGGTTTAGTCCTTGGCGGGCTAATGTTAATTATGGCCGCCGGGTGGCTAGTCCCGTGAGGGCTGGACCAAGGCGGGCCAAAGCCGTTAAGCAGTTTATGAGGGAGTGCCGCTACTCGACCGAGACTGGGCCGCATGGAATCAAGCGCACGTCGGGGAAGGGAAGCCATCTGTGGGACTACGAGGCTCCAGATAAAGTCCTTAGCGGGTTTATGCGATGGCTGGAACAGCAAGACCCCAGCATCTCTACCGACTTTAAAACGCCGGAGGAGTGGGTTGACGGCTATCGGCTAGACGTGTCCTTTGCTGATGGGGTAGAGGCTAATCCCAGAGCCATGCTTTCGGCTCGGGAGGCTTTAGCTGTCTGGCAGCTAAAAGGGAGGGTCCCTTGCCGTGATCTAATGGGGCCCTTCGGTGTAACGAGAGAGGCTATTAATAATGTATGGCAACGTCAGTCATGGGCCAAACTCATATCGGCCTACGAGACTAAATATGGTATGGGCTAGATCGTTATGCTGGCTTGGGTTATCATCTGCGGCCGGACACAAAAAACCCCACACAAGGCGGGGCGTTTTGTCCGGGAGCAACCCGGGAAGGGGTGCAGATGAAGGGGTGATAAACATCTACCCACGCATTATAAGTTAGATTGATGTAAAAGAACACGTCATTCACAAGATTAATACGCAGCTTCGAGGCGGTCTATTTTCTGCGTTAACAAATAAGTAGCTCCGACACCAAAAACAACAACAGGCAAACATAACGCCATTACCGCAAACAACGCACCAGCCGTTATACCGAAAGGGACCCGGCGAAATAACTCTAAGAGTTATGGATTAGAAGGGGTGTACACTCTAGGCCGAGCAAAGCCGATGATGAGGATATAAACAGGATTCTAGGTTAAATAGTGATTGACTGGCATTACCAGTCTGGGCGTCCGGTAAGACGAAAAACTATGTCCTGATAAGTTTGATTGCGTTAAGACAATAGAGAATAGACGCTAACTGGGTAGGTTAACCGAGACCCTTCTAGTGATACCTATTGCCTAAAAAAGGGGTTTAGAATGAAACTACGGGACCACCAGAAGGACGGATACGAGCAAATATGTCAGGCTGTAAGGGATGGGCATAGGCGGATAATGTTGGCCGCGCCTTGTGCCTTTGGGAAGACTATCCTCGCCGCGTATATGCTAAACGAGGGCCGGAAGAAAGGAAAAAAGGGCTTCTTTATTGCAGACCGAATACAGCTAGTCCAGCAATCAATGGCCTGTTTCGACGGATTTGGAATGGCTCCCGGCGTCGTCCAAGGTCAACACGAAAGGGCAGACTATAAAGCCCTAGTCCAAATTGCGAGCGTCCAAACATTGGCAAGGAGGCCCAAGCTCCCAGACTGCGCCTTTTTTATGGTAGATGAGGCGCACGTTCTCTACGAGTACCACAAAAAAATGATGGACACATACACCGCCGCCATTTTTATTGGCCTGTCAGCCACGCCCTACAGCAAAGGACTTGGTGAGTATTTTACAAAACTTATTGTCCCTATAACGACTTACGAGCTGGTAGAGAAAGGTTATTTGGCTCCTCTTAAATACTATGGGGGTGAGGTCCCAAACCTAGAAGGCGTTAAGACCATTAAACAGGCCCACGGGATTATCGACTACGACAAGAAGCAGTTAACCGAGCGGGTTAATAAGCCTAGCCTTGTTGCTGATATTGTTAAGACATGGAAGCAGAAGGGCGAAAACAGGCAAACCGTCTGTTTTGCTCAGTCCATAAAGCACTCTAAATACATCGTGGACCAATTCAGGAAGGAAGGGGTCCCAGCGGTCCATATTGACGCTTACACCAAGCCAGAAGATAGGCAGTCTATTTTGTCCCAGCACGACGCCGGGGACTTCCTTATCTTGTCTTGTTGTACTCTTCTCGACACTGGTTGGGACAGCCCTACCACGTCTTGTCTTATCGACGCGAGCCCGACTAAATCATTAATCCGACACGTCCAAAAGTATGGCCGAGTTATGCGAGTGTCTGATGGTAAAGATAACGCCATTATTTTAGATCACGCGGGGAACACTCTGCGCCATGGTTTTGTTGAGGATATTGTCCCAGATGAATTACACAAGGGTGAGACTTATAAAGAAAGCTCTTTAACAAAGGAAACCAAGGAGGCAAAGCCCAACGAGTGCCCAAGATGTAGGGCTATTATGGTTGGATTAAGATGCATGGACTGCGGCCACGAGATTGTCATAACGAAAGAGGTTGTGGTCTCTCCCGGAGAGCTTCAAGAGCTAGAGAGAGCAAGGGACGGAAAGCAGCGCGAATGGTTCCAAATGTTAGCCCACTACGGGAGAGATAAGGGCTACGCGGAAGGATGGGCCGCACACAAATATAGGTACAAGTTTGGGGTATTCCCGGCAGACAGATATAAAGGGGTGGCGGTTCCGCCAAATGCCGAGGTCCTTGGTTATATTAAGCACCTAAACATAAAAGCAGCAAAAGGCCGCGCCCGGTTGTCGCAGTTAAAAAGCATGGTTAGGTAAAATAATTCTTGTCTTTTCCTAGCAAGTTGGTAATCTGTACATATTAACTTAATAAAAGGTGAATGAAATGAATACTTTCAATACTACAGGTTTTTACCCCTTGGTCGAACTTCCTATGGTCGAAGTCTCACCCGGTGTCTACAGACTTCCTAACGGGGTCACAACTATTATGGGGTTGGGCTGTGTCGGTACTCTTTGCTACGAGGATAATCCACCAACTGTAACCTGTGAGGTTCACGAGGATTGCTTGGTTGCTTGCAGCTACAACTACCCATCAGCATGACAGACCCGACCATAGAATTTTTAGAGGGCTATATAGACGGCCTAAAGCAGACCGGGGAATGGTTTGAGATGACTCCGCGAGAAAGGGAGGTCTCCTTAGCAGATGCTAGGGGTTACTCAGAGGGCCAGCAATTATTATTTAAATACTTAAGGGGTTAATTATGAATTTATCAATGCACAGGCCAATCAGAAAACTAGAGATGAGGACGCCAGACGGGTCCTTTCGTCAAGAGCTAAAACCAGAGACAACGGAAGGCCCTTGTGATGAGTGCGAGAGCTATGCGCTTTGCTCTAGCGAGGGTTTAGCTTGTAAGGCATATAAGGCTTATAGCTCCAGTCGAGGGGTTAACCAGCCTAGAGACTATTGGGTGGGGCGGGGGAAAGTCCCTTGTTTTAATATTAACGACCTAGATTAGCAAATGGTATGTAAACCCGAGGGGGATAGTGTAATGATTGATATCAGTTGGACGAGAGTTTTTATTGGGGTGGTTATTGGAATGTTGTTTTTATCATTACTGGGGGTTTTATGACGAATCAGACGAAAGTTTGCGACGCTTGCGATGAAGAGAAGCACTTAAGCCGGTTTGTGTTACACCCGACAAGGCTTTACTCGAGCCAGTGTGTGGACTGTTTCCCTCTGGCGGCTAGATCTACTAGAGAGAAGGCTTTGGCTGTCGCTCTAGTAGCCCGCTATCCGGGTAGGGCCTACGATAAGAAATTTGGAATCCCTGACGGATATGAGCATTGGCAGATAGTCCAGTCCGGGGTGGTTAAAACCTTGCGCGCTCTGGGGTCTTATTCGTGAAAAAAAAGGACCGAGCCCGCGCCGTTTGTCGGAGAATCCGCTACCAGTTTCCCAAAACTCCAGAGGGCCAGTTGATGTTCTCTATTGTTGCAATGGCTATAGTGGATTCCACGGGAAAGAGTCTCAGAGGTAAAAGGAAAAGATCAGCGGTTGATTATCTCCAAGGAGATATTTATCACGCGGAGCTGGCTGGGGTGGACTCGGGTTGGATTCGGTTAATTATGAAGAAGGCCGGGGTGGGCTTGGACGGAGACATAACTAATGGATAACACAATAACGACTTTTTTTGGAGAAGACGAGATACCTATGGTTGTAGGGTTTTGGTATCGGCCAAAAGAAGAGCAGACTCATAACTATCCGGGGTGCGAGGCGTCTGTTGAGTTGGAACACGCCAGCTTATATGGGGAGTACGATATTCTTTTTGCTTTAAGTAGCGATGTTATTGATGGGCTAGTGGACGAGTGCCTCTCGTCGGTTGAGGATTAACCGGGTGGAGCAGCCGAGCAAAAAGACCCCGGGCGATCTGCGTAGGATGACCGCCAAGCTAAAAACGGAATATCTGAAACTCCCTTCGACCCGTTCGCACTTTGGGCTGGTCGAATGGAAGCCTTTTGCTCCGAAGGTCGAGGGAATGAGCAAGGATAAGGCGATAGAGGTCGATATGGCCATTATTAGCATTCAGAAAAAGAACAAGGGGTGGTAATGCAGGGAGAATTTTGGATATTAACGAGCGAGGCGGCAAAGGCCAACGCTGTTGCCGCTATAGCCTCTTGTGATATAAACCCGAAAAAACCGTACTATGTGCAATTCCGCCCTTATGACTTTAAGCGCAGCGACGCGCAAAACAGACTGAGCCATAAATGGTACTTGGACATATCAGAACAGGGGAAAGAATATACGCCCTTCCAGATAAAGTGCAGATGCAAGCAGCGCTATGGTCTTCCCATCATGCTGGAGGATGAGTCTTTTTCCGCCTTCTGGAAGTTGGCTACGGTGTCGCGCCCAAGCTACGAGACAATAGTGGACAAGATTATGCCCATAGTGCCCGTGACCAGTTTAATGGGAACCAAGCAAATGGCTTTATATTTGAGCGCCCTCTCTATGGAAATGGGTACTAAATATAATCTAACCTCACCAGAACAGTATGGGCTAAAAGATGGCTATTAAAAGCAGGAAGCTAAAGCAGTCCGCAAAGGGCGAAGAGTGTACTTTTAACATCGTGGGCGTCTGTAACTACAACGAGGAGACGGTGGTCCTCTGTCACTTGCCAGACGAGTCTAAGGGAATGGGGAAAAAGTCAGACGATATTAGCTCGGCGTATGGTTGTTACTCTTGCCATGACGCTATAGACGGGAGGAAGGCTTCCAGCGAATATGCCGAACATTCAGAATGGTATATGAGAAGGGCTCAAACCAGAACACTCCGCAGATTTGTAGAACAGGGATTGGTTAAGGTCTTATGATTATTGTCGGGATAGACCCGGGTAATATCCACAGCGCATACGCCGCTTATGATGAGGCCACACACACAGTCTTAGAGGCGGATAAGGTCGAAAACGGCCAGCTTCTAGACTATCTAAATGTCCAGCAAGATAGCCAAACGCTTTTCGCTATAGAGATGATAGCGTCCTACGGGATGCCGGTTGGCGCTACTGTTTTCGATACTTGCGTCTGGATTGGCCGATTCTACGAGACAATCATAGGCGCACAGATGATGGCTCCGGCTCTGGTATACCGTAAAGATGTGAAAATGTATTTATGCCACACCATGCGGGCCAAAGACTCCAATATAAGGCAAGCAATTATAGATAGATTCCCAGCAACGGGCGGAGGCAAGGTTCCACAGATTGGGACTAAAAAAGAAAAAGGACCACTTTTTGGCATAAGGTCTGATATCTGGGCCGCTATTGGTGTAGCATTGACCTATTCTAATAAAATCAAAGACCTACAAAAGGCTCCCTCTCCATGACATACGATCAAACATTGTTGCGTTATGCTCACAATCTGCGACAGGCTGAGATATATAAAACCGTCTGTGAATCCGGAAGTTGCCACAAGGCGGCAAAAGTCTTGGGAGTTACACACCAGACAGTAAGCGAGTCGGTTAGAAAGCTAAAGGCTAGGGCAGCTAAGATGGGCTACGCTCCCGGACAAGACATCAACAGGCCAACAGCTCCCGGATTTACCACCAAAAGGGTATCAACAGCGAAGCAAGTTGAATTTGAGGATGGCTCTAGAGGCTACCAATGGCATATACAAGAGCCTGAGAAGGTAGCCCTTGCCGAGATACAGAAAGGTATGGTGGAAGCCTTTAGAGAGGATTTAAGGGGCATATACAAGCCAGCCAAGATCCCCAAAGAGAGCAACGCGGACTTAATGTCATGTTATTTGATTGGTGACCATCATTTTGGGATGTACGCTTGGGGGGAGGAGACTGGGCAGGGAGACTACGATACAGAGATAGCAGAGCGGTTATTGATTGAGACGGCCAGCAAGTTGATAGCGAGGTCTCCAGCCTCAGAGACGGGCGCCTTAATTAATGTGGGAGACTTCCTACACGCGAACGACACCACAAACAAAACCCCAGCCTCCGGCGCTCCGCTGGATGTAGATGGAAGAATGGGCAGGGTCGGCAGAATGGCGGGCTTACTGTTAAAGGCTGTTGTTACATTGATGCTAGAGAAGCATAAGAGGGTTATTGTTATTAATGCTAGGGGTAATCACGACCCAGATAGTGCCTTGGGGTTGAATGAAGTGGTCCGGGCTTACTTCTACGAAGAGGAGCGGGTTAATGTTATGGATAACTTTAACAAGTTTATCCATTTTGAATTTGGCAAAAATCTAATCGTCATCCACCACGGCGACAGAATAAAAGCCGAGCGTATCTACCAAGCAACAACAAAAAACCTGTCAGATTCTTGGGGCCGCTGTCCTCATCGTTTCGGCTGGACGGGGCACATCCATCATAAAGAAGCCCAAGAAATCGGAGGGATGCTTTTCGAGTCTTGGGGCGTATTGCCTCCGCCGGATGCTTGGCACAGTAATTCAGGCTATGGAGCAGAGCGGTCTATGAGTTGTGTTGTTTTGCACAAAGATACCGGGGAAGATATTAGATTTAAGGTGAAAGCATGATCTACGACAGAAGCAAAATAGCGGACCACGAGGCGACCACCAGCGCTTCATTGGAAGAGGAAAGCAAACAGGCGGACACTATGAGCGCACTAGACACACAAGTCGGAGGGGGTCACTACAAAGACCTCGCCATTCAGCCAATACAATTCATCCACGCCAACAGCTTAGGTTATATTGAGGGCTGCGTTGTTAAGTACATTACGCGGTGGAGGAATAAAAACGGGGTAGAAGACTTGGAGAAGATTAAGCACTACATCGACCTATTGATAGCCCTAGAGGATGAAGATAATGAAAGATCCGTTATTAATACTGTTAGCTGACAAGGCGCTATCCAACGAGAGCCTCGTAGATCGATTCTATGAAGCTCTACAGGCGGTAGATGACACCATGCCGAAGGTTACTAGGGATTATGTGACGCTACTCTATGAAGAGATTTGCGCCGAGGCTTCTCAGTTGTTCAAACCGCCGACAGAGGAAGAGCTGGCGGCCAAACATCCTACTATTTGCGAAAACTGCGAGGACTGACGATAGCGCAAGACATTAAAGAATAACCCGAGCGCCCTTCTGTGGCGCTTTTTTGTGCCCGCATCTAGTACAATAGGCAAACGAATATCAGTTTACAACCTATATAACTAAAGGCAATATCATGGACCAGAATAACGAGCCAAATCGCGCTGTCCTTAAAAGCGTGATACTCCACACAGTTTCTTTTTTAGCAGCGGGAACACTGGCCACCATAATGGCGTCCAAAGTGGCTTTGGCGGTGGTGGACGTTAGATTGGCGAACATAGAGTCAGATATAGGGAGAATGGGGACCACCTTATCCCAGCTTGTGGACCTACAAGTGTACAACGCGGGGGCTACCGAGTGGATGCGCTCCACAGATAAAACCATTCAGTCAGTCATTGACGTACAGCACAACCTGATGAAGCAAACGCAGGACCGATACCCACGATCAGAGGCGAGAGAAGACCATCGCCGCCTAGAGCAGATGATTAAATCCTATCAACCGGAGTGAATTTGTGCCATCTTTTAGCGAAACCTCACAAGATAGGCTCGACACTTGCCACACAGACCTAATTGTTTTGATGGAGGAGGTGGTTAAGGTTTTCGATTGCTCCATTATCTGTGGAGAGCGAACAAAAGAAGACCAAAGCGAAGCCTTCATTTCTAAGCGGTCTCAGACAGATTGGCCAGACTCAAAGCATAACAAAGAGCCATCCATGGCTGTAGACGTAGCGCCTTACCCAATAGACTGGAATGACCGCGAGCGATTTACTCTGTTTGCTGGCTATGTTCTTGGCATAGCTAAAACGCTAAAAACTCAAGGGCGAATCTCTCACGAGGTTAGATGGGGCGGTGACTGGAATAGAAACTGGATTGTCTCTGATAATAGATTTGACGATTTAGTCCATTTTGAGCTGTGTTAGGTTATGAAAGTTATAGTGCTGTCCGTCTTGCTTTCTCTATGCGGATGTACGATTGTTATGGTTGAAGTTGACGCTCAGGTCACGGTGGTCACAGAATGAGCATAATCGCGATACATCTACACGGGTATAATGTGAACGACTACCGGCACACAGCCGGGAAGATGGACGAGGTTTTTGATGCAAAGGGGGTTCGGTCCTTTGCTCTGGTTTATCACGCCGACACGCTCCGCGAGGCTCGCAAGATTAATCGAGACACAGCCAACAGGCTGGCAGAATTTATACTAACAGGGCAGGAAGAGGGGCACACTGTTATAGTTACAGCCCACTCTAACGGGAATACCATTCTGCGGATGGCGTGGGATGAGTATCAAGCCTCGCCAAGCGTCGCGGTCTGTATACAGCCAGCACTGCCTAGCGATATAAACCCAAGTCCGGACGCTGAGAAGGTTTGTGTTGTTTGGAATCCAGACGATTGGGTGGTGAGGCATGGTAAAATACTAACTTGGGTCCTTAACAAAATTAACCCGGAGCTAGTTGTTTCTAGAAATTGGGGGCAGATGGGGCGAACCGGGTACACTGGCAACGACCTAAACGTCGGCAGCCTTAACTCTATGGTAGGGTTTCCGGCTAAGGCTAGAGGGCATAGTGGAATTTTTAAGGGGGCGGCAGCTAAGGTCTTCCTCCCATATTTAGCAGACTGGGCTATTAACGAAGCCATAAGAATTAAGCAAAAAACGAAAATTGGAGATACAATAAATGCCATATATTAATCCCGAGGTTTTTGATCAAGGGCTAGACTATGCCGACACCAACGGCACGCGGTTGGACATATGTTTCACGTCAGAGCCAACCACTTACGCGGAAGCTACAAGCACGAAGTCTTGTGGGAACGCGACCGTTAATACCGGGGCAACAATTGCGGGCACAACCGATGGGCGCAGGGTCACTATCCCGGCCATTACTGCGGGCAGCGTAACCGCCACACAGACCGCCGGATGGTGGGCTTTAACTGATGGAGCCTCTGTCTTGATTGCGGCGGGCGCTTTGTCTGCCTCTCAGGCAGTGACGAACCTTAACACGTTTACACTTGACGCGATTGATATAACTATCCGCGACCCAGCTTAATAGCTTGGTTTTATAGGGTAATCTTATGGCGGCTCTAGGCACACTGGTTCCAGCTTCACCGCTAGATGCTAATGATGCCACACGCCATACTTTTACAACGTCTGTTGCTACTGATACGGCGAGCTTTACGCTAGGGGATACGCCCGCCGATCTTGACAGCATGGACACGCTGTTGTGGCAAGTTGATTACGCGGCCCCTACTTATGTAGATGATACATTCGGGCTTAATATCCGAATTGTTAATGGGGCCACGATATTAGCCGCCGCCGATGCGGGGGGTACGTTCGCTAATGTAGCAACAGCCTTTACCAATACCGCAGATGTTTTGTCATCCGTCACAGCCTTTGCCTATGTAAATACAGGCGCTTCAAAGGCTACATGGGATGGGGCGAGTGTTGAGTTAAACTCGACAGTCACCAAGTCGAAGGGTTGGGATGGCCCCGCTACGGTTGATTATGTAGCGATCACCGGCACATATACGGCGGCGGTAGTCGCTGATGATCTTTTGGCCGATGATCTGGAAAGCGCCTCGGAGCTATCTTCTCCAGCGATAGGTCAAGAACACGCGCTAACCGCTAATGACATAGAATCTACTTCAGAGCTAACCCTTCCGGTATTGGCGCAGATACATGATCTATTAGCCAATAGCATCGAAAGCGCCACAGAGCTAACCCTACCAGATATAGCTGTCGTTAGTATCTTAACCGCCGACGATATAGAGGCAGCCACCGAATTAACCAGCCCAGCTATAGGCCAAGAGCATAGCCTAACAGCTAATAATCTGGAATCCGCCACCGAGCTATCGGCGCCTACAGTGGGACAGGTTCACGCCCTCTTAGCGAACGACCTAGAAAGCGCCTCCGAGCTAACCCTTCCAGAGGTTTCCGAGAGCAATATATTAACCGCTCTTGATATTGAAAGCGCCACAGAGCTAACCGCACCAAGTATAGGCCAAGTCCATGCGCTAACTGGAAATAGCCTTGAATCTGTATCAGAGCTAACCGCTCCAGTAATAGCCCAAGAGCAAGCACTATTAGCCAATGACCTAGAGAGCGCCACAGAGCTAACTGCGCCGGTTGTCGGTCAAGCCCATATCCTAACGGCTAACGATATAGAGTCCGCGTCAGAGATGACTGCGCCCACTCTAGCCGAGGCGGTAGTGGGCCAAGACGCACTCTTGGCCAATGACTTAGAAAGCGCCACAGAGCTAACTGCCCCAGCTTTGGGTCAGGTCCATACATTAGCGGCCAATGACGCGGAAAGCGCTACAGAGCTGTCTACACCATCGGTAGGGCAGACACACAGTCTCGCGGCTAATGATATAGAGACAACCTCCGAGGTTAGCAGTCCGGTATTAGGGCATATTTACAACCTACTGGCTAACAACCTAGAAAGCGCCACAGAGCTAACAACTCCAGCCCTTGCCATTTATCATGCGCTATCAGCTAACAACCTAGAGATGACCACGGAAGTTACTAATCCGGTTGTTGGACAGGTCCATACATTTACAGCAACAAATATAGAGAGTTGGACTGAGTTAAGCTCTCCAAGGTTAGGCGGGGAGGCGGCGGTTACTCCAGACGGACGGGTGGTTTATGTTTTAGCGTCCGGTAGAACAGCAGTAACAGAAGCATCCACAAGGCTAATAAGTTTTGGTTTATCGGACCGAAGTATGTCTATTGGAGCCTATAATAGAGACTATGCTGTCTCGTTAAGCAACAGAACAAATTTAGCAGGGTAAAAGATATGGCATTTACAGCTTTAGACGATAAGGACCCAGCGGCGGTCCTAGATTATATTGTAGATTGGACAACATGGTTAGACGGAGATACGATAGCCACAAGCACTTGGACCGTCCAGACAGGTATAACCAAGGACTCCGACACCAATACAACCACAGGCGCCACAATATGGTTGTCCGGTGGAGTAGATGGCACAACCTACGAGCTAGTTAATCAGATTACAACCGCAGGGCTTCGAACAGATGAGCGGACGTTTACAATTTTAGTTAGAGACAGATGAATAGTTATGAGTGAGTACCTTCCAGAAACAATGGATTCTGCACGAGTTGTGCAGCTAATAGAGACAACCATTTTGCGGCGCGGTGAGGGCTTGGAAAGCGATCCGGTGCGGATAGTGACCCAATATTGGACATTTGATGGGCAGATGGTTGCCGAAGATGATCCTTGTAGCCCGCAACCCTATAGCGCTAATGCAGCGGAGCAAGACTAAGCCGGGGGCTTACAATGGGTAAAGAACTAACAGCACAAGAAGAGCTGTTTAGAGACAGATATTTGCTAACGGCTAATGTGGCGGAGTCCGCCTTGTTTGCTGGGTATGCTCAATCGGTAGCGACTAGCGCCGCATATACATGGGTAAGCGAAAGCAAGTGTCCAGACAACAAAAGGCACTTATTAAACGCCATCTTAAAAGCGAGGTTGGAGCGGTCCAAGGAGACCAAGATAGACGCTAACTGGTTGCTCCAAAGGCTAGCAGAAGAGGCTGACGCCGATGTAGCGGATATCTATACCGAAGAGGGAAGCCTTAAGCCTGTCCACGCTTGGCCCAAGATATGGCGCCAAGGATTGGTCTCTGGGATAGATACCCAGCAAGACTACGCCTATGAGGACGGCCAGAAGGTCCCGGATGGTGTCACAGTTAAGGTTAAGCTATCGGATAGGATTAAGCGCCTAGAGCTAATAGGTCGCCATATTGATGTTGGGGCCTTTAAAGATAGCGAAAGCCAGACAGTGTTGATTAAGCACATTATGCCGGTCCCTACTTGCGCTAGTGTTGAAGACTGGGAAGCTCAGGCAGCGGAATACCAGCCAGCCAATGGAGACTAAGGTAGCATGGAAGCCTCTGCCGGGGTCTCAGTGTCTTTCTCTTAGTTGTCCTTGTGACGAAATACTGTACGAGGGGACAAGAGGCCCGGGTAAGACTGCGGCGCAATTAGCCCGGTTTAGGTCCAAGGTTGGCATTGGTTACGGTACGTTTATGCGAGGGGTTATTTTTGATCTTGAGTATAAAGACCTCTCAGACCTTATTGTCCAATCCAAGCGAATGTATTACGCCTTTAACGATGGCGCCAAATTCCTTAGCTCTGCTACTGAGCTTAAGTGGGTTTGGCCTACAGGCGAAGAGCTATTGTTTAGGCATGGTAAGTCAGAGGACGCCTATTGGGGCTACCACGGGCAAGAGTTTCCATTTATTGGATTTAACGAGCTAACTAAGCAGAAGGACGACGGCCTTTATACTGCGATGTTCTCCTGTATGAGATCCTCCTTTCGCCCAGAAGACCATCCACTGGAAGACGGGACGCTGCTGCCTCCCATTCCATTGGAGATGTTTAGCACCACTAACCCTTTCGGTATTGGCCACGCATGGGTCAAAAAGCGCTTCATAACGCCAGCGCCTAGAGGTGTAGTCCAAAGATATACCCAGACAGTATTAAACCCTCAGACAGATCTAGAGGAAGAGATAACCCTAACACGGGTTGCTATCCATGGTAGCTGGCGTGAGAATAAATACTTAGACCCAAAATATATAGCGTTTTTAATGGCTATCAGAGACCCAAACAAGAGAAAGGCGTGGGTTGATGGCTCTTGGGACGTTACTAGCGGAGGACGGTTCGATCACATATGGGATGAAGCAACGCACGTTATCAAACCTTTTAGTATTCCTTCTTCTTGGCGGGTTGACCGTTCACATGATTGGGGGGAGTCTAAGCCGTTCAGTAACCTGTGGTGGGCCGAATCAGACGGGACGCCGGTTGTCATTGCGGGAAGACAAACCTCCTTTTGTCCGGGGACTCTATTCCTGATTGGTGAGTGGTATGGATGCCCACCGGACGAGTTGAATAAGGGTCTTAATATGGCCTCTATAGATGTAGCCAAGGGAGTTAAGTGGATAGATCAGCGATTAGAAGGGAAGGACGTAGAGCCTCCGCCCGGTATAGGTCGCGGTCAAGTGGCTATCATTCCCGGCATATGCAACAAGGTTAAACCCGGCCCCGCAGATCACGCAATCTTTAACACTGGCGACAACGAAAGCTCTATTGGTGATAAAATGGAGAATAATGGCGTATTTTGGCAAAGATCAAACAAAAAGCCCGGGTCCAGAATCAATGGAGCGGCCTTGTTTTGCGATATGCTTGAGTCCTCCGTCAAGGCCAAGGGGGCTGAGTCCGGTGTAGCAGAAGAGCCAGCGTTTTATGTCTTTAATAATTGCCGAGGGTGGATTGGGCGTGTTCCTATTCTTCCTCGCGACACAAAAAACCCAGATGATGTGGACACTAACGCAGAAGACCACGACTGGGATGGGACGAGATATAGGGTGCTGGCCTCTAAACGGTCCGCTATGACGATTAACATGGGAATGGCTATATAATCATGCAAAAAAACGACGTTAGTTTTAAACGAGACGAATATAAGAAGAGCCAGCCCATATGGAAGAAGTTGGACGACGTTTGTGAGGGGCAGTTGGCTATTAAAGATGGCGGGGTGGATTACCTCCCAAAGCCAAACCCTAACGATCTAAGCGCACAGAATCAGGCAAGATACTCTCATTATGTGGCCAGAGCGGTATTCTATAACGCCACAGGCCGGACGCTCCAGTTTCTTGTTGGGGCTGCATTTAGGCAGACACCACAGCTAGAAAACCCGGCTTCTCTTAACTATATATCGGATGACATCGATGGCGCAGGGGTTGGTGTATTCCAACAGGCCCAATCTACTCTGGCTAGTGTACTAAAAAGAGGACGCCATGGCTTATTGGCTGACTATCCACGGGGGCAGGGGCAGACCACAGTAGCCCAAGTCCAGTCTGGTAATATCCGAGCAACCGCCGTAAGCATTGAGGCGACAGACGTTATTAATTGGCGCTATGAGAAGCATGGGGCCGTTTATAAGCTATCCCTCCTAGTTATATCGGAAGTCTCGGAGGAGATCACTCCGGATGGCTTTGGCCTTGCGTCTATTCCCCAAATTCGAGTCCTACGACTAGATGGTGGAATGTACACACAAGAGCTATGGAGAAAGGACGGAGATAGCAAGGACTGGGTTATCTTTGAGCCTCCTTGGGTTATTAAGTCCGGGAACGGGCAGCCTTGGACGGAGATTCCTTTTACTTTTGTAGGCTCAGAAAACAACGACGCCACGGTAGACCAGTCTCCACTCTATGATATGGCCGAGTTAAACATTGCACACTATCGCAACAGCGCAGACTATGAAGACTCGGCTTTCTTTGTGGGTCAGGCACAGCCTTGGATGTCTGGGTTAAGTGAAGAATGGCGAGACCATCTCCAAGAGACGGGGATATATGTAGGCTCAAGGAACCCAATCCTACTCCCAGAGGGTGGAGCGTACGGCATAGCACAAGCACAGCCAAACACTCTAGCCAAGGAAGCAATGGACCAAAAAGAGAGGCAGATGACAGCCTTGGGCGCCAAGCTCGTCCAGCCCGGAGGCGCAGCTAAGACAGCTACAGAAGCTAAGGGAGAGCAGCAAGCTAACTATTCCGTCCTATCGCTAGCGGCGGAGAACGTCTCCAGCGCCTATACCAAGGTACTAGGCTGGATGGCCTTGTTTATGAATGCGCCCGGAGAGGCGTCAATGGAATTAAATACTGACTTTATAGAACACTCTCTAGAGCCTCAGATGCTAACCGCCTTAATTAGCGCTTACCAGTCAGGCCAATTACCAGAGTCGGATTTGTGGGGCCAGCTTAAGAAGTATGGTGTTATAGACCCAGAGAAGAACGACGACGATATAAGGGCCGAGCTTGAGCTTCAAGATGATGGCCTTGGATTAGACGATGAGCCAGATGTTGCTATCGCTGAAGATGAGCTAGATGCCAATATCTGAGCAGTTAGTTGAGCAGACAGCCCGCCACCAAGTCTTTCTCGAAGGGTTAAAGACCGGAGAGGCGAAGAAGTTTGCCGGGTTCCTTAAGCAGATGGACGCCAGCTTGAGGTCTCGGTTGTCTATGGACTTAACAGGGTTCAACCGGAAGAGGTTGGAGCGCTTGTTGGGTTCTGTAGAGTCTGACTTACAGAAGATATACAGCGCACACGGGTCACAACTGTCTTCTAGTCTTAGAGAGATAGCCCACTATGAAGCTGGATTTGAGGCTCGATCTATCGATAAGGTTGTCTCCGGATTTGAGACTGTGATACCCACAGTGGGACAAATATCCGCCGCCGTACTCTCTACGCCGTTATCGGTGCGAGGGGCTGACGGAGGCAAACTATTAAGCGCGTTCACTAGGGACTGGTCTAAGGCTGATATAACCCGAGTAACCGGGGCTATTAGGCAAGGCTTTTTTGAGGGGCAGACCAACGCCCAAATACTCAAAACCATCCGTGGAACCGCCGCTAATAAGTTTAGAGACGGCATCTTGGCAATCAATAGCCGAAACGCGAGCGCAGTTGTGCGGACAGCGGTCCAACACGCGGCAAGTGTAGCCAGACAGAAGACATGGGAAGAAAACGACGACCTAGTTAAGGGCGTCCGGTGGTCCTCTACCTTAGATGGGAGGACTTCTACTGTATGCCGGTCTCTAGATGGGAAGATATTCCCTATCAACAAAGGGCCACGCCCACCAATCCATATCCAATGTAGGTCTGGCACTGTAGCCGTATTAGATGGACGCTTTGACTTCCTCAAGAAGGGCGCCACTAGATCAAGCATGGGCGGGCCTGTAGATGCAGACGAGACCTATTACAGTTGGCTTAAAAAGCAGCCTATCGCCTTTCAGAATAAAGTCTTGGGACCACAGAGGGCTAAACTGCTTAGAGATGGCGGCCTATCTGCGGAACGGTTTGCAGAGCTTAATCTAGGGAAGACTTTTAAGCCTTTAACCCTATCTGAAATGAAGCGTTTAGAGCCTCATGCTTTCGAGCAAGCGTTTCCAGTTGTTGCGCCTAAGAAGATAGTAACGCCCAAGAAGCCACCACCAGCGCCAGTTGCACCACCACCAGTGCCAGTTGCACCACCGGCCCCAAAAGACACATTCTTTGAAGCTAAGACCACACAAGACGCCTCAGACTGGATTGTAGGAAAGGGTTACGTCGCCAAGTCGGACTATGGAAAGATGGACTTATCTGCGGCTAATGAGATCAACAGGTCCTTATATGAACACATGAGAGACTTCCCAGAGCTGGCGGGTAAAATTAGTTTTGTTGGCTCGGCGCAGTCACTTAACCGGCTATTCCACGCCGCCCGCTATGACTATTATCTAGCCTATACTAAGAAAGTCTATCCGCATCTGACCCACGACGAAGCTCGGGCGGTAGCATTACGGCGCAATAAGAAGATAAAGGTTAGCGGTGAGTATGCTTTTGCTAGAGAGCCTCACTCAATCGAGGAATTCAAAGGGCTAGACGGTGTAGGTTTTAACGAGAAGTGGTCAACCAAAAAAGGGCTGGCGAAGTTTCAGGGGAGCTTAGATAGAGATGTAGATATTAGATGGCATCCTCCGGGGACAAACAGTGTCAAGTCGGTAATGGACCACGAGCTTGGACACCAGTTGGACTTTATATTAAGGCTAGAGCATCGCCCGGACGTTGATGTTATTTACAAGAAGTGGAACAAGGACGAAACCCGCCTTAGCCGGTACGCTAAGACAAACAAAAAGGAATTTATTGCGGAGGCATGGGCTGAGTATAGAGGCACAAGCAAACCACGAGAGATAGCAAAAGAGCTAGGAGAGTTAATTGAGAAAATATACAAAGCAAGAAGGGTTAATTAATATCCCGGACGATGTTGTGGTGGAACCGCAGACTAGCGATGTCTATTACAGCGAGGACCAGATGGAGCTGGTGGCTGAGGACTATCCTTTTGAGAAGGAGGCGCTAATAAAGTCCGGACTACTGGAGGGGTAATGGCCCAATCGTCGGCAGTTAGGGCTTATAATCACTATAACGACCGGCGAAGGCTGGCGTTTTTGATGGGCGGGGCTCATCCAAACGTAGCGGGGCTACAATATGTTAAAATACAAACTGGACACACTCGAAGGCATTAACGAAGAACAGGCGGCTCTATATGAAGCTAGCGGCGATAAGTTTATCCTTAAGGTGGAAGGTCTTGATAATCCGGATGATGTTTCTGGGCTTAAAGCTCAGTTGCAAACACTACTTTCGGAGAAAAAGGAAGCAGTTAAAAAAGCAGCAGATGCAGAGACTGCGGCAGAGGAGGCTACTAGGGAAGCAGCAGCCAAGAGCGGAGACGCAACGGCACTAAACGAATCATGGAAGGCTAAGTTTGAGAACATGGTGGCGGAGAAGGAAGGGACTATTACAGCCCTTAATGGCTCGGTCACGAAGATGAAGGTCGAAAGTGTTGCGGCACAAATGGCCGATGAGATTACAATTTCGGGGAGTGCGGCACTGGTTGCGCCCCAGATATTGCGGCGACTGTCAGTGGAGAGACGCGGGGACGACTACGTTACGGTAGTGGTAGACGCACAAGGCCAACCATCGGCCACCACACTGGACGAGCTGAAACAAGAATTTGTAAACAATCCGGCTTTTGCTCCGGTTATTGTTGCGAGTAAAGCGGACGGCGGCGGGGCCAACGGAAGCAGCGGGAACGGTGGCGGGGCCACAAAGACCATTAAACGCGCTCAATTTGACCAACTAGGCAGCAACGAGAAGATGTCCTATGTCAAAGACGGCGGCTCAATAATTGAATAAAGGAAGTATATAAAATGGCAGAGCATACGCTAACCGACCTCGCTGGTGACATCTATGTGGCAGCAGACCGAGTGGGACGAGAACTTGTTGGAATGATTCCAGCAGTAACAGTTAATGGTGGCTCAGAAGCCGCCGCGCTGAATGACACCATCCGGAGTTTTGCTACTCCCACGGTGACTCCAGCAACTTTAACCCCAGCCATGACTATCCCAGAAGGGGTGGGTCAGACTGTAGCCAACAAAACAATGACGCTAGACGTAATGGAAACTGTAGAGATTCCATTTACTGGTGAAAGCATTAAGCACCTTAACAACGGCTCAGGTTTCGAGACTGTTTACGGTGACATGATTGCTCAGGCAATGCGAGCCCACGTTAATGCTATCGAGTTAAAGCTAGCTGTGGCGGCTAGAGCTAACGCCTGTCGCGCCTATGGTGCAGCGGCGACCGTTCCTTTCGCTACTTCTAACGACTATACAGAAGCATCCAACATCCTCAAGATTCTTAAGGATAACGGAGCGGGCGCATTTGATAACCAGTTAGTAATCAATACTGGTGCTGGCGCTAACTTCTTGGGCAAACAATCAGCAGTTAACTCGGCTGGTACTGATTCAATCTTGCGCCAAGGCGTTATCTTGGATATTGCTGGTATGCCCATCCGTGAGTCTGCCCAGCTTGGTAGCCATACTGCGGGCACTATGGCTGGCGGTAAGACTAGCGCCGCTGGTTATGCTGTTGGTGCTACTACTTTGGCGTTTCAGAATGCCACAGGTACTGGCGTTATGGTTGACGGCGACGCTTTCACCATCGCTGGCGACACGAACATCTATGTTGTAGAGACGGCCACTTTTGCCGGTGCTAACCCAGCAACAGGCGACACCATTACAATTGCTTCTCCCGGTTTGCGTCAAGCTGTCCCGGGTACTAACCAAGCAATTACCATCATTGCAACGCACAACAACAGTCTCGGCTTTTCACGGACTGCGGTAGAGTTGGCAATGCGGGCGCCCGGCGACCCGGTTGGTGGTGATGCGGCTAGCGATATGATGACCGTTACAGACCCCCACTCTGGTTTGTCATTCGGCATTAGCGTCTATAAGGGCCGTAAGAAAGCCATGATAGCCGTAGATGCTCTATATGGCGTCAAAGTGTGGAAACCTGACCATGTAGCTCTGCTTATTGGTTAAGTGTTTTACTGCTGCCCATTCTAGCGAGTGGGTAGCATTAATAACATTGAGGCAAGACAATGGCGCAAGGTATATTACTGTCCACAGTAGAGGACCAGTCAGGGACGAACCCGAAGGTTGTAACTTACTCCGACCCGCTGCCGACAAAGGATATGGGCGGCTGGTCATCTCATGCAGAGGATGAGGTGCTTTTTTCGTATGGGGACATTGTTAAGGTAAAGCCAAAAAGCCTCCTGAAATTCGGTGAAAACACAGTGGTAGGTACTGCTGAAGCAACTGTAATGGAATTCATCGATGCTGAAATTAATGAAACTTATGTAAGCACTAATGCCATAACAAGCATTATATCGGATGGAGCTAATACTCAGGACGTTCGTATCGAAGGGCATACTATCTCAGGTAATGACCTAACCTTTGTTGTTCAGACTGTAACGCTCACAGGGACCACAGCAGCCACTCTAGGTACAGCCCTAGCAAGAGTATCAAGAATATCAAACGAAGGCAGCACAGCGCTGGCGGCTGCCTCTAAAGTTTACGTTTATGAGGGTGGGGCCGTTACTGCGGGCCAGCCTGACGTGGGAAGCACAGTACACATCGTAATGTCAGCAGGAGAAGAACAATCCCTAAAGGCAAGCACAAGCCTATCTAGCACTGATTATGCGTTCATAACTGACATTTACGGAAGTATTGAGAAGCAAGGGGCGGGTGCTTTTGCAACAATACGCCTCAAGGTGAGACGGCCCGGTGGTGTGTTCCAAACCAAGTTTAAGACCGGCGTGGCTACAGATGGGGCGAGTACCTTTAACCAGCAATTCGAGCCTTATCTTATAGTCCCAAAGAATTCAGACATTATTATAACCGCAGAAGCGTCAACCGCAACCACAGCTATTTCTGCCGGTTGGAATTCGGTGCTTGCGGCCATTCAATAAGGTCTATGCAGCTACTTAGTGGGGGCTGGGCTTGGGGCCTTGTCCCTTTTTTTATGCTTGGCGGTCAACTTTATATGTGCGCTCTAGGGGGCGCCTAAATAAGTTATAATTATTAACTGAATAGAGGCGCACGAATGGCACTAATAATAGAAGACGGCTCCCAAGTATCTGGGGCTAATAGTTACGTTACTTTGGCACAGGTCCGAGCCTATGGGCTGTCTAGGGGCGTGGCTCTATCAGAGGCGGATGCCACTCTGGAGGCTCAGGTTATCGAGTCTATGGATTACTTAGAATCCTTTGCTGATAGGTTTAAGGGCGAGCTTGTGGCCAGAGACCAGCCACTGTCTTGGCCTCGCATTGGTGCTTATATCGAGGGATGGAACTGGACGAGCGTAGAGATACCGAGGCAAGTGTTAAACGCCGTTTATTCTCTAGTTTTGGAAGTCCACGCCGGAGAAGACTTATTTAACCCTACAGCGGCAGCCCTCCCAGCTATAAAGAAACGAGTTGAGGGCGCGGTGGCAGTAGAGTACGCAAATCCGGGCCAGTCACTAAAAGTTAAGAAGACCCAAAAGTCCCGGACTCATATCCTTTTGTTGTTGAGAAATAGCGGCCTTTCTGCGGTGCGGACATAATGTCCTTTTATTCAGACATGGCAGCGGTGGCTAACGAGCTTCTCTTGGAGTTTGGGGAGGCGATAACGCTACGCAGGACCACGCCGGGAACATTTGACGGGGCCACGGAGACAGAAACCGGGGCTACTGTTGCAGACCTCGCAACACTTGGAATCCAGTCTAAATACGCGCAGGGGCTTATTGATGGGACCCGGATACAATCCCAAGATAAACTGTTTATTTTAGATGACACGCAAATACCAAGCGTTACAGACCAGATTAAAGTTGGCTCTGTATACTGGAGCATCGTAGACGTTAAGCCAGTAGAGCCAGCCGGGGTTCCTTTGGTTTATTTCGTTCAGGCTCGGTTATAATGAGCTTTAGCGGAGACCTAAAGAAGTTTAGGTTGAAGATTGAAGGCCAAGATGACGAGATTGTGCGGGGCGTGGAGTTGGCGCTATTTTCTGCGGTTATAGATGACACTCCTGTCGATATGGGTCGGCTTAAAGGGAATTGGATGGGCTCGTTTGGCTCTCCGGCTCAAGGCACACTTGAAACCGATGACCCAAATGGCAGCGCTACTAAGGACAAGATGATGAGCTTGGTGACAGGCGGCCCCAAGGGTGGACGGCTGACTTATCTAGCCAATAACCTTCCCTATGCAATGGCTATAGAATACGGGCATTCAACAAAGAAGGCGCCCCAAGGAATGGTGCGGAAAAATGTGGCTAGATTCCAAACCCTAGTGGACGAAGAAGTTAAGAAGGGTAGGTTATGACGTATAAGATTGACACGGCGCTACAACAGGCATTTATGGACGGGGCTTTCGGCCTACCAATAGCCTACGAAAATAGGGACTATAATCCATTGCCGGGAACGCCATACGCCGCCCTTTACGTTATACCAAACCAGCCCTCAGTAAACACTCTGGGCGATGGCGGCCAAGATTTAATAACGGGGATTATGCAAGTAGACCTCAATTACCCAGTCGGTAGTGGGACGGGGGTAGCCAAACAGATGGCGACCACCATCCGAGATTACTTTAAGGCGGGGACAGTTTTTACTTTCTCAGGGCAAGACGTTTTTATTGTTAGCTCTGGGCGGGGAATTGGCGGGGATGTAGATTCCTTTTACAGACTATCAAATACAATCTTTTGGCAAGCAAGGGTAACCAGACCATGACTATAGCAGCGGGCATCAATAAAACAGTAAGCATCAAAAAAGAAGTCACGTGGGGCACTGCTCCAGCGGCGTCCGGCGCTCAAGTTATGCGCCGGGTTGAATCCAACCTAGATTTACAGAAAGAGACATACCAGAGTAATGAGATCAGAGCAGACGGACAGACCGCCGATTTTAGGCATGGCGTCCAATCTGTAGCTGGTAACATTAAGGGCGAGCTATCTGTAGGCACTTATAACGACCTCTTTGCGGCTGCATTGCGCCAAGACTTCCCGGCTCAAGTAACCACGGGTGCGGTTATCATCATCGCAGTAACGGGCACTGGCACAGCTTACACTCGATCAGCCGGTGACTTTATTTCTGACGGCTTTAAGTTGGGGGATATTGTAGAGGCAACAGGCTTCACCGAAGCCAATAACAACAGTCACAGAGGCATGATTACAGCCCTAACTACGACTGTTATGACCGTGGTTACACTGGATGGCACTGTCCTTACTGATGAAGCCGAAGGCGATAGCGTTACACTGTTAGCAGTTGGTAAGAAAGCCTCCGCCGCTGTCACTAGCCAGACGGACGATTCTTTCTCTATTGAACATTGGTTTAGCGATGTGGCTCAGAGTGAAGTATTTACCGGCCTAAAACCTCAATCTATTGCGGTCGGATTACCTCCTTCCGGGATGGCTACCGTTGATGTTGCCTTTATGGGCAAAGGCGTTAACACTGACACATCCCAATACTTTACTAGCCCGACAGCAGCCGGTGGTGATGCGGTGCTATCTGCGGTTAATGGCTTGGTCTATGTTGCCGGTGCTGCGGTTGGCCTTATTACTGGGATGGACTTTACTATCTCGACCGGCCTATCTGCGGAGCCTGTTGTGGGTTCTAACCAATATCCCGCCGTATTCAGGGGTCGTGTGTTGGTGGAAGGTAATATGTCCGTCTACTTTGAAGATGCGACATTTAGAGACATCTTTATCAACGAAACAGAAGTCTCTATTTATGCCGTGTTTAAAGGCAGCTCTGCCAAAGACACTCCGTTCACGTCTTTTGTTATGCCTCGCGTTAAGGTTGGCGGGTCCTCTAAAGACGACGGCGAGAAAGGCTTAATCCAAAGCGTTCCATTTACTGCTCTGCTTAACACTGCGGGCGGTGCAGCGGTTAACACTGAGGAAACCACTATCTCAATCCAAGATTCGGCGGCTTAATTATGGGAATGGAGAAGTTTTTTACTCGGGAAAAAGCGAGTGAGGGCCGAAAGGTCTTCCTCGCGGACCCAGCTACAGGCTTATTAACCAAAGACTGGCTTATTATCCGGTCAGTGTGGTGCGATGAATTCCAAGCAGCCAAAGAAGCAGCGGTGCAAGAAACATTCGCTGAGGCTATGGAATCGAGCGCAGAAGAAAAACAGGCTTTAAGCGATAAGAGGAAGCTGTCTCTTGTTGCCTCTCTTGTTGGAGGCTGGTCCTTTGACGAAGAATGCACAAAAGACAATGTTATGGGATTCCTCCGGGAGGCGAAGCAGCTCGTTAACCAAATCGATGTAAAGGCGGCTCAAGATAAGTTTTTTTTCGGGAAAGCGTCCAAAGATTCCTAAGCTGGTGTGAGGGTGAGATCGCCCTCCTACAGGCTCCGCAAGGCTCCACGGATGGGGTGACAATAAAGGGGCACTTACAGGCAGTATGGAAACACACAGGGCGCAAACCTAAAGAGCTAGTTGACCATGGAGACTGCCCAGCGGACATGGATTACCTCTGGGCTTGGTTTTTGGAAATAAAGCCTCCGTTAACTTATACAGAGATGGCCCACTGGCAAACCCTAACCGGCAGGAAGTTAAAAGTCTGGGAGGCTACGGTTTTAATGCGGATTAATAGGTTGTTACCATGACAGAGCGCGCTAATTTAGTCCTCGGGGTTGATAGTAGGCAAGTAAAAAAGGGCCAAAAAGACCTAAAAGGGCTAGAGAAACAAGGCAACAAGACAGAGAAGGCCACAGACCAACTAGGTCAGGCTTTCCGGCGTATCGCTGGGCCCATTGCTGTGTTTCTTGGGACCAAGCAAATACTGGCGGCGGCGGACGCTTGGACCTCTCTTGGTAACAGGCTCCGGCTGGTAACAGACTCCACGGAATCACTAGCGGCGGCTCAGGATAGCGTTTTCCAGATTGCTCAGAAGGCCCGCCAACCTCTCGAAAATGTAGCAGAACTTTACCAACGAATAGCAACCAACCAAGACGCGCTCGGTATATCCGGCGAACGTGTGGCCGGTGTTGTCGATACTATCTCCAAAGCGGTGGCTATATCGGGTACGTCTGCAACAGCAGCTAACGCGGCACTGATCCAGCTTGGTCAAGGTTTTGCAGCGGGCACACTCCGAGGCCAAGAGCTTAACTCCGTACTAGAGCAAGCTCCAGCACTAGCGCAAGCAATAGCCAAGGGCTTAGGGGTCGAAATAGGCCAATTAAAGGCATTGGGCGAAAGCGGTACATTGACAGCTAAAAACGTCATAGACGCCTTAGAATCACAGGCTGATAGTGTTAACGCCCAATTTGAGACTATACGCTCAACCGTTTCGCAGTCCTTTACCGTCTTAGGGAACAGTATGACGCGGACCGTCGGATTGCTGGATGAGGCGACCGGGGCCAGTGGTGACTTTGCTAATAGTATTCTAGGCATATCGAAATTCCTAGATAGCGGGGCTTTAACTGACGGCATCTTGGACGCGATGTCCTTATGGCGGTCCAGTATCGACGCCACTATTTCATCCCTTGGTGATACCAGCGACGAAATGGAGCTGTTGGGCGATATTGGCGGCGGTGTTGTAGACACAATCATTACAGCCTTTAAGCAATTACCCGTCAACATCCGGGCCTTAATGCAGATTGTAGGGACCGAAATTGCAGACACATTTGCCCGAGGTGAAGTCCGGGCTACCTTTTTCGCGGACGCTGTAGCAGCCATTTTTAACGACGACACGGTAGACGCCGCTCTAGCCCGTAGGCGTGAGTCTATGGAGCGATTGGATGAGGTTAGGCTAGATAGCCTTAGCCTTATTATTCAAGAGCGAGACGCCATTCTAGAGGTCTCTGCCGTTGAGTCAGCTCGGCGCGATTTAGCTAGAGCAGCCACAGAAGATGAACGCAAGGCTAGAGAGGCTAGGCTGGCAGCACTGAGAGCAGATGCAAAAGGGGTCAGCCTTGGCGGTGGCGCCTCTAAAGATGAGTTGGCGGCGGCTAAGAAGCTCCAAGACCTAAACGACCGGACCTTGGAAAGCCTAACAAAACAAAAGGCTCTGTTTGGTCAGACTGGAGAGGCGGCGGAAATCCGCTACGAGGTGGAGCTAGGGGCTTTGTCCCAGCTTAACGACCTACAAAAGCAGCGCCTTATTCAGTTAGCTGTAGAGCTGGACGCTCTAGAAGCTCAAGCCGAGTTTGCCGAGAAGGTCCAAGAGATTATTGACGAGGCGATGCCGGACGCCGAGAAAGAGATTGCCAGCCTACAAGAGAATATTCTGATGCTGGGCATTGCCTTGGATGAGGGAAAAATATCTGTAGACCAATACGCTACAAGCGTAGGTCAGATTAAGGGCCAGATAGCCCAAGTTAAAGAAGAAAACGACGAATTCGGGAAGCAACTAGCGGAGCTTGGCGACGAGATAGACGACTCTCTTATGACCGGCATTACTAACGCCATTGGTGGGGTAGAGGACTGGGAAAAAGCCTTTATCGCCTCAATCGCTAAAATACTCATCCAGTTGGCCGCGCTGAAGCTACAGCAATCAGGGTCCACACTCTTTGGGGCAGACTCAGGCGATGGTCCCAGTATTGGTGGCTCTATTATCAAAGGCTTGCTAAGTTTTGACGGCGGCGGCAATACTCCGAGCGGGCCACGGTCTGGCGGAGTAGATGGGAAAGGCGGCTTTCTTAGCGTAGTCCATCCAGACGAGAAGATAATAGATTTAACAAAACAACAATCCGCCGGCGGCGCATCAAGTAATATTAGCTTTAACTTCCCGGGCGTTACAGATAGAGATACGGCTAAACGAGCGGGGGCAGATGCAGCCCGCAAATTCAACCAAATGACCGCCAACGCTAAGAGGTATAATTGATGGCATTTATAGAAGAGCAGCTTGCCATAGCCATAGATTATGGCTCGGCTTTTAGCGAGACGACGGCGGTGCAGATTACCACCACAAACGGCGGCAACGAATACCGGAGCCTCCGCCATCCTTATATGATAATGGAACATGATTTTGGTTACTCTCTGCGCCTAGATACTTGGATTATCTCGGAAATACTAGGCCTGTGGGCTCGATCTGGAGGGATGTTTGGTGGGTTTAGAGTGAAAAACCTTTCAGACTTTACGACCAATAACTACAAAGATGCGCCGACATACGCTGACCAGCTTGCGGTTCTTTCTTCCTCTGAGGTCTATCAGATTACGCGATGGTATGGGACAGAGGGCGGGTCAACAGCCATACGCCGCAGGGTGCTAAAGCCGGTAGCAGCAACCACGCTGGTCGGTATAACAAACCCCACTAATGGAAATATCCAAGTCCTTAACGACTGGACAGTGGACACCACCACCGGGCTAATAACTTTTACAGCGGACAATGCTGGCGTTATCACCGCTATAACTGCGGCGGCTTCTGCGGTTCTTACTGTTGGGGCCAATACCTATGCTGTGGATGATACTGTATATATATCCAGTGTTGTGGGAATGACGGAGATTAATGGACAGCGTGGAACGGTAACAGCTAGGACGTCTACCACTATTACATTAGACATAGACTCCACGGCTTACACGGCTTACACATCCGGCGGAGTAACTAATACCAGCCCACAGACCGGAGAAACAGTCAGGGCCGGTTGCGAATTTGACATTCCTTGTCGTTTTGATAGCGATCTATCCGGCGTTACTTATGCCAATTTTGAGACTTTAGGCGTATCCGTTTCCGTCGTTGAATTACTAAACCCTTAAGGCGGTATAGATGAAGTCCACAGTTGCAGACCCGGAAACTAGCGTAATGTGCGCCAGAATTGAAGCAGTAGACGGAACCATTCTCCGGCTCGCGGCTTATCCTCACGCCATCACCATGAGTAATGGCGACATATACCGGGCGGACTTGGGCTACCAGCCCACGTCCTATGCGGCAAGCACGTCATTCTCTCCCGATGTTATAGATTTACAAGGTATTTTCGACGCGGCAGGAATAAGCAGAACACAACTAACCTCCGGCATCTTTGATAATGCGAAAGCGTACGTTTTTAAGACCTCCTTCTCCGCTCCAGTTGTTGACGAGGAGCCAATAGGTAAGTTTCTTTTTGGTAAAACCAGACTCCAAGATGACCGCTATGTTATTGAGAAGATGCACTTAATAGACGCACTTAACGAGTCAGTCGGAAGGACGTATGGGCCTAAATGTCCTTGGACCTTGTTCGACGAAACAATAGACGGAGACACTCTTCCAGTCCAGAGGTCAAGATGTACAGGGCCAAGAGCAGCTCCAGACGGGCCAGCTTTAGCCGACTTTCTAGTTTCGGGTACGGTGACAAGCGTTACATCGAGTAAAGTCTGGGCGGACTCAGGTCGAGCTGAGGCTGTTGGGTATTTTGACTATGGCTCAGTTTTGTGGCTAACCGGCAACAACGCGGGGCTCAGGTCTCAAGAGATAAAAACACATACGGCGGGTGGTACAATAACCCAATATATGGCGGCATATTCCGCTATCCAAGTTGGAGATACTTATAATATGGTCCCGGGTTGTAATGGGGTGCGCTCCGGCGACTGTCTTACTAAATATAGTAATGTTGTTAATTATGGCGGGTTTGCCGACCTAGTTACATCCACGGCCTACAGCAAGCATGGAAATAACGGCCAATGATGCAACAGAAAGCAATAGAATTAGCCAGAGACTGCATAGGGACTCCGTTTAGGCATCAAGGGAGGGTCCCGGGCCTTGCGCTGGATTGCGCTGGGCTCTTGGTTCACGTCTTTAATGGGCTGGGTTTAGCCTGTAATGATGTGAAAGGCTATCCGCGACGACCATACGAGGGTCTGTTAGAAGAGGCTCTATTAAATCAGCCAAATCTGGTTAAGGTTGGAAAGTCAGACTTACAGGCTGGAGATGTTGTTTTGTTTAGAATCAAAAAGGAACCGCAACACATTGGCATTTTTACGGGCAGCTCCCTTATTCACGCCTATTACGCCACCGGGCGGGTAGTGGAGCAGAGCTTTAATTCTTGGAAGCACTGCCTAACTCACGTTTATAGGGTTGTAAAATGACTGACAGTATTAGCATTGGGTCGGTAGTTGGTGGCGTCATTGGTGGCATTCTTGGCGGCCCCGGTGGGGCTTCTATCGGGATGGCTATTGGTGGCGCTCTAGACCCGGTAACAGGGCCAGATCAAGAAGGGCCTAGAATAAGTGACTTATCTGCACAAACGGCGGCTTATGGCGTCGGGCTGGCAGACATTGACGGAACCATTTCAGCGCTCGGTAATGTCTTTTGGGTCGAAAACGGCCAGATAAAAGAGGTTGTAACTAAAGAGGACTCCGGCGGTAAGGGCGGCGGAGGTGGTGGCGAAACCACAACTTATACTTATTTCGCTACGTTTGCGGTAGGGCTAACCGACCACCAAGTGGACGGGCTCCGGCGTATATGGGTGGGCGCTGACTTGGTAGTAGACACAGGCGCCACTGATGTCGGGACGTTGATCGAATCGGACAAGATATTCCCTTTGGCTCCACTTTATAACAGTGGAAACATAGACACGCTAAACGGCGCACTAGAAGCAACGCCAACGCCGGGGCCAGATGGAGAAATAAGGCTCTATGTTGGGAGTGACTCACAGAGTCCAGACCCAAGAATGGAGGCAGACTTAGGGGTGGGGAATTGTCCAGCCTATAGAGGAATGTCTTATATCGTTTTGTATGACTGGCCCTTGGCTAGACATGGGAACTCTATTGCTGGCGCACAAGTCAAAGTGGAGCTTATTAGCAACGCGACCGACGAGGTTGCAGTTAATATAAGCCACCAGCAAATAGAAGAGAGCTATGGCATTTATACTGGAACGTCCCATAACGCCTACTATCTAACCGCAGAAAGCTCTATTTTACACAACGAGACAACAGACGCGACGAGGGCATATCATTGGACTAATGTTGGGCTGGAGCAGAAAATTCCCACGGTTAGCCTCCTTGGTGGAACCGTCATCTCATCCCGCTCGGTATGCCATGGTGATGAGCCCTATTTACTCCCTATAACTTGGAAACCATGGCTTGCTGATTATGGTGTAGGAGACTCTTTTTTCGGCAGCTCGGGCCGATTGGTCTATAAAAACAACACTCTTTATGGCTACAACAACACATCTAATAAAATATATAAAGAATTACAATTTAGCCTTCAAGAGGCTTCGGTGGCTTCTAGTCCACTTGCTATGGCTGTAGATAATAGCGGGACCGCCTATGTTGTAAGAAACAGCGCCGTAGACCTTTATGACACGGACTTTGTTTTAATTAAAACCATAGATACCACCACGCTTTTTTCTGGGATTAATTACACCCTTCAGGTCAACCGCGCACATTTTGACGATTCCACCGGCCTCTTGTGGGTTGGGGGTAGCCCCACCAACGCTCCAACAACGTTTTGGGGGCTTGACCCAACCAACGAAACGGCCACCGGCCAAATTGATATAGGCTATCTAGAGGCTACCGCTAGCTTAGAGCGGAATGATTTCTCCGTATCAGGGCAAATATTAACCCGATTTACCGGCCATATTACTAGCCAGACCTACAGCTCTATAGAGCATTGGAAGTTACCCAACATATCAACTAGCACAAAACCTCTCTCTGATGTGGTGTCCGAGCGGATGGTCAGGTCTGAGTTAATAGAGTTAGCGGATATTAATGTTTCCCTTTTGTCTGATACGGTCCGAGGTTTTAGAACGTCTGGCATTCAGTCCATTAGGTCATCGCTCCAGCCTTTAGCCGATGCCTATCAGTTTGACGTAATCCCGGACGGCTATCAGATTAAGTGCGTACCACGCGGACAGGCTTCCGTAAAAACGGTGGATTATGACGACCTCGACGCAATAGTTGGACGGGGTGTTGGCGGCGTGATTATCGACCACCAGCGCGAGATGGACAGCGAATTGCCGCAGCGTGTAATTATTAAGCATCTAGACGACGCAAGAGATTACGATATAAATCAACAAGACTCGCCAGACCGCCGATCTTCTGCGACAGTCCATATTATGGAGCTAGATTTTCCAATCGTGTTTACGCCAGACGAGGCGGCGGGATTGGCTGAAATTATCCAGTATACCCAGTGGGTAGAAAGGGACTCTTATTCGTTTACCTTGCCACATACTTATAACGACCTACAGCCAGCGGACGTGATAACGATTGTTGCGCCATACGCAACACTAGAGCTTAGATTAACGGCTATTGGCTACCTTGACGACGGGCGGCTAGAGGTTGAAGCTGTTGCGAACGATTCCGCCGTATATACTCCAAACGCGGTAGGCGCCACAGGGACTGCTCCCACCGGAACCATCGCGTACTCTGGGGACGCTATTATGACTCTCTTGGACATCCCTTTGGTTAGGGACCAAGATGACGGCTATGGCTATCCGGCGGCTCTATGCGGAATTAGCAGCACTTGGCCGGGTGGGGTTATTGCTCGGTCCAATGATGCCGGACAGACTTGGAAGCCCATTCAAGGGTTTGGAGCGTCTGTTGTGACTGGATTGGTAGATGCGCCTCTAGCGGTACACGCTGGGGACGTGATCGACCGGGATAGCTCTTTGATTGTTGACCTTTATAGCTCCGGAATGACACTCTCATCTGTTACCGAGGTGCAGATGATGACGGGGCAAAATTGGTTCGCCTACGGTGTCGATGGGAGATGGGAATTATGTAGGTTTGTTAATGCTACACTAAACGCTGACGGCACTTACACGCTAGACACGCTAGTTAGAGGACTAAAAGGAACAGAGTGGGCCACCGGGCTGCACGAAGATTACGATACGTTTGTTTTTCTATCCGACGCTGATATAGCCTTTATTAACGCTGATGTTAACTATCTAGGGGTGGACCGTATCTATAGAGGACTGACCACAGCGCAAGATATAGACGCGGTGTCAAATACTGCTTTTAGTTATGATGGTGTAAACCTTAAGCCATTATCTCCAATCAACACAACCGGCGTCCTTAATGCTACCGATTGGGACCTCTCATGGACAAGGCGCTCCAGACTATCTACCAGTTGGTGGACTACCGGCGTAGAAAGATTAATTGGGGAAGCCTCGGAGTCTTGGGAGATTGATATAATGAACGGGGCGACAGTGGTAAGAACACTAACAGCGGTAACGAATGCAGTAACTTACACAAGCGCCGACCAGACGACAGACTTTGGTGGCAATCAATCAACCCTTACGTTTAGGGTCTATCAAATATCAGCCACGGTCGGACGGGGCTTTGTTTCAGAGGTGACAGTTTAATGGCAACCACACCAATTTTAGGTATAACAGAGCTAGCGACGGGTCAGGTCAACCAATATTTAACGGCTAACGCGGCTTTTCAGGCAATAGAAAGCTCCACTAATGACTTCCTTTCTGTTGACTTGTCTGCGGGTAATGTCGCACTGACCGCAGCACAATATCGCGGTTATGTGTTGTTTAGAAGCTCAGGCAATGCTGTTGCCAGAAACTTAACGCTTCAGGCTATTAAACGGCTGATAGTGGTTCACAATAACGGGACGGACATTCTATCGGTGATAGTTGGCTCCACCACGGTTGCCATCCCTGTTGCCGAGGCGCAACTACTCTATTCTGACGGAACCACTAATGGACTTATTTCTATCGCTGGCGGTGCTGGTGGTGGTGGCGCTGCGGTTTCGATCATTGCTCCAGATACAGCAACAACGCACACCGCTGTCGTCGCAAATAATGGCGGGTTATTGATCTTTAATTCTGCTTCAGACTGCACAATAACTGTCCCGCAGACCTCAACAGAGGCACTCGATGCCGGGTTTCACTTGCTCGTCAGGAATGATGGCGGCGGCAATGTGTTGGTGGGATTAGAGGGGACGGACACGCTTGACGGTGTCTCGCTATGGGCAGACCCAACGCAAGAAGTCACAATAATAAAAGAGACAGCAGGAAGCCCGAACGCGTGGGGTCTGATTGGCAATAATTGGCTACCATCGGCAGTTGAAGATGACGCTTTGACCGCACCACCAGCGACTCCAGCAGTGGGTGCTGTTTATATTCCACTAGCAACAGCGACGGGAACATGGGCCACGCATGAAACAGAGTTTGCGATTCATGTTGGTTCTGACGTTTATGAGTTTGTAGCGCCTTCAACTGGGGCTACTGTTTACGAGAAGACTAGCGCCGCGTGGGTTAGCTTCAATGGAACGGCTTGGGCAGAACAGGCCGGGGGCGGGGCGACTGCGGCAAGAAAAAACGCTCTATTTAATGGCGGCTTTAATGTCCAGCAGAGAGGGGTGACGTTCGACAGCACTACCTCTCCACTGAACAGCGACGATACATACCTTCTGGACCGGTGGGTTCTATTGTCAGACGGTAATGATGTTGTCGATGTAACAAGCCAATCCGGGGGTGGGGTTTCAGGGAATGCCGACTATATAAGGCTAGACGTTGAAACAGTCTCCAAAAAGTTTGGCATCTTTCAGGTCATTGAAAACGGGAACCTCCGCGGCATTATTGGTGACACGGTTTCTCTGTCTTTTGATGTAAGGGTGAGTGATGCCACGAAACTGTCAGATATTCGCGCGGTTGTTGTTGCTTGGGATGGCACAGCCGACACAGTGACCAGTGATGTCGTAAGCACTTGGAACGCAGAAGGAGCACGCCCGACTCTAGTGGCTAACTGGACAGCCGAAAATGTTGATGCCGACTTAGCCGTTACGTCTACATGGACGCGGATTTCGATTGACGGGGTGTCTGTCGATACAGCAAGCGCCGCAAACGTAGGGGTGTTTATTTATCAAAATAATGTTGCTACCAATAACACGCTTGGCACTCTTTTGGAGATTACGGAGGTCCAGCTAGAAAAAGGCTCCGTAGCAACTGGCTTCGAGCACCGGAGTATTGGTGAAGAATTACAGTTGTGTCAGAGGTATTATGAGGAAGGTAACGCGTACAGGTCTGGGGCTATAGTGAATACAACAGCGGGCGCAGAATCTACCTCATATACTGTTATAAAAAGATCAGTCCCAACTCTCGGAATCACTGGGTCTGCCCTTATCAACTTTACAGGGGCGGCCGCTGTCACATCAACCCTTGTTGATAGTTTTGGGCATTACCCAACAGGTGGTACATCTGGCGCGCAGGGTAGGTATTTAATAGCTTGGACAGCAGATTCGGAGTTATAGATATGCAAACAGTTAAATTACAAGCAGAGGGCTATCTAGTCGATGGCTCACTATCAGTCCCGAATGCTCCCAGTAATCGTCACTGGCAATCAGTCCAAGAATGGATAGCAGAAGGCAATACACCGGAGCCTGAATTCACTCAGGCAGAGCTAGACGCGCAAGCGGCGCAAGCTATCGAGGACGCGGCCGCTAAAGCGGTAGAAGACGGGGTTCGTGCAGATACTCTATTGCAGAACTTTATGGCTCTTGGGCCTGATGGCATTGAAGCTCACATAAACACGAATTCAACAGACCTTGCTAGTGCAAATGCAATCATCATCAAGCTGGCGAAGATAGTATGGTTAAAGTCTGGAGGGACGCTGTAATATGAGTCTGATTATGAGTACAACACTGGGTCGGTATAGTCCACCCCCGCTCTTATACCCAAACACGCACGAGCAGACCATCACCATCGCCTCGGGAAAGGTGTCGTCAGACCTCACGTCCTTTGTTGTGGGTGTTGATCTGTCGGGCATGAGTGCCGGATTTTGGGCCAAAGTAAAGGCCGATGGTGGCGATATTCGTGTTGTAAATGCAAGCGATGCCGCCATTCCTTTTGATCTAGTGTGGATTGACACAGGAACAGAGACGGGGACACTATTTTTAAGAGACACGGTTTTAACCGGAAGCTCTAACTCTTGGAAGATACAGTATGGGAGTAGTAGCTTTGAGGCGCTTGCGGCTGGTGCTGCGAACGGACGAAACGACACATGGCAAGACTACGAGCTTGTCTATCTGCTCAAGGGTGATCTGGTAGATAGGTCAGGAAACAATGATCTTGTTATTAATACAGGGTCTGCCAGCTATGTCTCAAACGCCAAAGGCTGGGGCGGCGGCTTGGCTATGGCCGCAGACTTTGAGGCCAGAGTAACCAACCTTGTCGGTAGTAGCACGACTTTCACGATGTCGGCTAGTGGCCATCTCGACGATCAGACCGGCGCAAACCGGCAGATGTTGGGCTACCTTGAAACGATAGGAAGTAACAGTGGTCGCTGTAACTTGGGGTTTCACAACACAGGCTCAGATTTTTGGACTAACTGGGATGTTTCCAACTCATGGAATGACGGGTCGGTTGTTGTCGCTGCTACAGATTACCGCTGGCATGGTGTATGGGATGGAACGACTGAGAAAGAACTTTATCTGGATGGTGTAACTGATGCCCTTGACTCAACAATCACTGCGATGGGGTCTAACAATGACACATTTGTTGTAGGAAATGCCGGGAGTGGCTCGTCACAATGGAATGGTGATATTGCTTTTGTCTACTTGCGACTTGAAGCATTATCGGCTAACTGGATTTCTGCCGAAGTGGACAACCTAGTCAACGCAGCCACATTCTATAGCTTGGCAGCAGAAGCTGCGATTTAATATATGCTCTTGGCCCTCTCGGAGTATATGGGGGCCTCATACCTCACCCCCAGTTGGCTTGAGGCGGTATTCAATGACCTTACTGTCCCATACTGGATGGACAGCGCAAACATTCCAAATATCGCGAGTTCTGCCCTTAAACTGCAATATATCCCAAGGCGTTTCACTGGTCTGGGCCTCTACAGCCACTGCCATCATTAAGTCTGCGTGTTTATGTTTCATAATGCCCCCGCCTTTTGCCCTTTATGTGGATTGATGACAATGCCTCTTTTCTGACCCTTTGATAAGCCATCAATGCACCCCGTTTTGCCGGTAGAAATCATCTGGATTTTCCCTCCAGCGGATAGGAACAAAAGCCTATCCTCCTCCAGCTTCCGACTTAATAGTTCTTTTTCGCCCATGCTTTTCTCCATAACAGCCGTTAGATTAAAACGGTACTTCTTCCAGATCGTCAAACTTGACCACAGGCTTTTGAGCTTGCGGGGCTTCAGTCTTAGCGCCAATCAAATCAAGCGAATTCACATTGACCTTCATCACCGAATGCTTGGCCCCATCTTTGCCATCCCACTCATCTAAGAACGCCTCACCCGATATAGCCACCTTTTGGCCCTTGACCAAGTATTGAGGAAGCGAGCCTTCTGCCCTCTTACCAAACAAGCCGCATTGAACCCATGTGGTTTTTTCCTTATCACCATAGCCTGACGTTACTGCTACCGAGAATGAGCAAACAGAAGTGCCGCTGGAAATCGAACGCACATCTGCATCTTTTCCTAGATTTCCTGTAAAATTCCAAACATTCATAATCATTCACCTTTAGTTATTAAAAAATCTTTTTTCACGATACCAAGTTCTTTTTCAAACGCTTTGGTATAAGCTCTGCCCGCCTCTAGTGTCTGCTTTATCTCAACCAGCGACATGGCGTGCTTGGCATCTGTCTCGATTGCCCGATTCAAGCACCACTCCAGCCGAGGATAATAGTGTTTTTTGATTGTGCTTTTTGGCTTGCCCTCTTTAGTCATGCCCGCAATAGATTCAAGCAATATCCAATTATACCGGTCTGCTGTAACAGAATATCGGCTGTTGAGTTTTATGTTCATAAAATCAGACACCATCCCACCCCTCATCATCTTCCAAATCTGCAACACATTCGGGGCAAATCAATTCATGCTCCCAGTTCATATTGAACGGCTCCGCATCTTCGCCCGGAAAATAATCATCATCCATAAACTCATCACAAGCAACGCATCGGTAGATTGCCATCAGACAGCCTCCTTTTTCATCTCGGCCAGTTTATGTTGCTGGGTGTGGTCAAGTTGCCCGTAAATCGCTTGCTTGATGCAAAGATCATAATCAGCAAACTCATTCACGCCGTGGGAGTCGTTCGCATCAATACAGATCCCGAAGTCAGCGGCCAAACAAGCCAGCTCTTCAGCCGCTCCAACCTCAAGGGCTGCAACCCTTTTTTTGTTCGCCACTTTCTCGCCAGCCTCAAAGGTGTTATGGAGGGCCGCATATATTTCATCACCCACCCCTTGCCTGAAAGTCCATAGGCCGAGATTATTGCCCTCAGCAACTAGCGCATGAAAGCGCATTTTTTGTTCGTTGCTATAGCCTTGACGAATCTCATCAAGATCACCCTGCGGCAAATCTTCCCCTGCATAGATATAATGACCCAAGCCGAACATGGCAA